>Ga0210057_1003076_pt1 | contig 23266 bp, 25 predicted proteins | sample CryGeyCG2114_010_2_FD_183968 | JGI IMG/M metagenome (GOLD analysis project Ga0210057, IMG submission 183968) | Groundwater microbial communities from aquifer - Crystal Geyser CG10_big_fil_rev_8/21/14_0.10 (SPAdes) (version 2) | ecosystem: Environmental > Aquatic > Deep subsurface > Groundwater ...
TATTTAAAAGTAATTTATTACACCAACCTTTTTTATTATCATCTATAAAACAAAGAGATTTATTATTTCCTTCCATTTTTAAGTCATCAAAATTATTATAAAGACAAAGAATAAGTAGTTCAGACTCACTAAATAAATAGGTTCTAAAAGCTTTGTTAATTTGATCAAAAAAAAAGTTTAATCCCTGCTCAGAAATTTTAAAATCAAAAGAAATATCTTCTCTATCTCAAATCATCTTTGATATATTTGATATATCTTTATTACCCCTAGGATCAACCTTATTTATTATATAAATAATTTCTCCATTTGAATCAGTTTTTTTAACACACTCAGGATCTCTTTTGACTAATTTTTCTAATTCTCTTATTCTCATACTATTAATCATACTATTAATTTTATTTCCAATAAAAAAGGATTTACTGATACCATTTTTATATGTCCCTTATTAAGGTCTCTCTTTATAAATCTTTCTATTCATAACTACTAAACAAGAAGAACATATTACTAATCCTAACATTTAAAAACCATTTTTTCTTTAAAATTCTATGGAAAAAATAGTGCCGGACACAAGTATAATAATAGAGGGGTTATTATCTAAAAAGCTGGAAAAAGACCTCAAAGTAGAAACAATACTAATACACGAAGCAGTATTATCAGAATTGGAGCATCAGGCAAACCAGGGAAAAGCAATAGGAACATTAGGCCTGGATGAAATAAAAAGATTAAAGGATCTTGAGAAAAAATTAAAATTCAAGATAGAATTCAAGGGGAAGAGGCCTGATTCAACAGAGATTAAGCATGCTTCCTTAGGCGAAATTGACGCTTTAATCAGAGACTTGGCATATCAGGAAGATGCAATTTTAATAACAGGGGACAAAGTCCAAAGCAAAGTAGCAGAAGCAAAAGGCATGAAAGTCCAGTACATAGAACCAGTGATAAAACATAAAAAACTCAAATTAGAGAAATATTTTGATAAAATAACCATGTCTGTTCATTTAAGAGAAACGCAAAAGCCATATGCCAAAAAAGGTTCACCAGGAGACTGGAGAATAGTTAATTTATCAAATAAGCCATTAACAGAAAGGGATTTGCTAAATCTCTCAAAAGAAATAGTAGAAGAAACAAAAATAAGAAAGGATGCTTTCATAGAATTGGAGAGAAAAGGCTCTTTAATAATCCAGTTTCAGAATTACAGGATTGTCATAACAAGGCCTCCTTTTTCAGATGCAAGGGAAATAACAGCAGTAAGACCTATAAAAAAATTAAGCTTAAGTGATTATCAGATATCAGACAAATTAAAGCAAAGAATAGAGATACAGGCAGAAGGAATTTTAATTGCAGGTTCTCCAGGCGAGGGAAAAAGTAGCTTTGCCACTGCATTAGCAGAATATTATGCTTCCAAGGAAAAAACAGTGAAGACAATAGAATCACCAAGGGATCTCCAAGTGGGGGATTCAATAACCCAGTATGCAATCTCGCATGGCTCGCAGCAGGAGATTAATGACGTATTATTACTGACGAGGCCAGACTATACTATCTTTGATGAAATGAGAAATTTTGAGGACTTTAGGTTATTTTCGGATTTAAGATTGAGTGGATTAGGTCTGATAGGAGTCATACATGCAACCGCGCCGGTAGATTCTATCCAAAGATTTATCGGTAAGCAGGAGTTGGGGGTAATACCGCAGATAATAGATACTGTTTTATTCATTAAGGGTGGGCAGATACATAAGGTATTAGCTTTAAAGATGGTGGTTAAAGTTCCCTCAGGCATGATAGAAGCGGATTTGGCAAGGCCTGTTGTGGAGGTTTGTGATTTTGAGACAAATAAGCTAGAATATGAAATTTACAGTTATGGTGAAGAAACAGTTGTAGTTCCTGTGACACACTACAAAAAAACGCCTGCAAAGGAATTTGCGTCAAAACATTTGGAGGCAGAATTAAAGAAATTGATACCAGAGGCAAAAGCAGAGGTGATAAGCGAAAACAGGGCAACTATTTATGTTCCCTCATCTAAAATAGCAAGCATAATTGGGAAGGGTGGAAATAACATCGAGCAAATAGAAAAAAAATTAGGCATAAACATTAATGTTGAGCCTCTGATAGAGGAATCAAAAGACAGAAAAAAGATAGATTACAACTTAAATGAAAAGAAAAATCATCTGGTGTTTTATGTTCCTTCTGTGTATTCAGGAAAGGAAGCTGAGATTGTTATCAACGACTCTTATTTAATGTCTGCATTTATAGGAAAGAAAGGCGAAATAAGAATAAATAAGAAAAATAAATATTTCAAAGAAATCACAAAAGCCTTTGATAATAAGTTAAAAGTCAGGTTAATGATTTAAGAGATCTGGTGAAACAAATTTAAATAAATTATTTCAGTTTATCTAAATTAATTTTTTTCTCTTTCAAATATTTTAAAAGATCCTCTTTTGTTTTAAATAAATAGCTGCAGAAATCACCGTCGCCGTGTTTTATACAATCATCTTGGCTGTATTTCTTGCAGATTTCAGGTCTTTCAGGATAAATCTTGCATAATCCTTTTTCATCCAAGGCCATGCATGGAGTTTTAAATTCAACGTTCCATCCATCTTCATCAATGTAAACCGTTACATTTTCATGCATTAACATCCATATAACCTCTTCATAATCTTCTTTTGTCTCAGGAGTATCAAATTCGATAGTAACATATTCGCAACAGAGAGTGCACCCCTTACATAAATTCTTATTTTTTTTATCACTATTCATTTTTAAGTCTGAAATTTAATCAGTTTAAAAGTTTTATGGTAATCTTTAAATAGATAACAAAACTAAAAACTCTTAAGAGCTCGTAGCTCAGCTTGGATAGAGCACCTCACTCCTAATGAGGGGGTCGTGGGTTCAAATCCCATCGGGCTCGTATAAACTCCAAAGTAAACACAATAAATTTAAATAAAATATTTTTCTAAATTTAATTAATGGCTGAAGCTCCCTTTATACAATTAGAAAATGTAACAAAGATATTCGGTAAAAACCTGGTTCTAAACAATGTAAGTTTGAATATTTCTTACAAAGAAATATTCGGAATTATTGGAAAATCAGGATCTGGTAAAACAACTTTGTTGTGGATTTTAATTGGGTTTTTAAAACCAGAAAGAGGAAGAGTCTTATTCCAATCAAGAAATATAAAAGATGATGAAAAAAATGTAAGGCAGCAGTTTGGTTTTACTGCGCAGGCGGGATCTTTCTACCCAAAGCTAACAGTAAAGGAGAATTTGGAATACTTTGGGACCATGTATAATTTATCAGTATCGGAGATACAGGATAAGATTCCAGAATTATTAAAATTAGTGGATTTGGAGAACAAAGAGAATATTGTTGCGTCAAAATTATCTTCAGGAATGCAGAAAAGATTGGATATAGCATGTGGGATAATTCATGATCCAAAAGTTTTGATTCTTGACGAGCCGACAGAGGATTTAGACCCCGTGCTAAGAAGGGACTTATTGAGTTTATTAAAAAAAATTAATAAAGAAAAGGAAGTTACAATAATAATCACGTCCCATCTGCTGACAGAGATGGAAAATTTCTGTACTAAAATGGCAATAATTCACAATAGAACAATTTTAGCCCAGGGAAGTGTTAATGAGTTAAAGGATATGTATTCAAAAAACTATGAGATTGTTTTTGAAACAGAATCAGCAAAATACGGAAATTTAATGGCTATGATTAAAAAAAGGAAAGATGTGGAGGATGTAAAAACAAGATATAATAAGCTAGTTATATACACCAAAGAGCCAGAATCTGTGCTTAAAGAGATACTTGCAATAAAAAAAGAGGGATTAGTGGATCTCGACATAAACAAGCCAAGCTTGAATGAAGTATTTGAAAGCTTGGTAACAAACATAAAAAAAGAAAATGTTCAAACTGCTGGAGATAATAAAGAAGAACATTAGGCTGTTAATCAGATCTAAAAGTTCGGCGTTAATAGTCTTATTAGGGCCCTTAGCATTAATCCTATTAATTAGTATGGCATTCAACACCTCTTCATTATACGATATTAAAATAGGCACATACTCAGATGCTTATTCTACTTTATCAGAAAATCTGATTGCACAGTTAAATCAAGACGAGTTTAAATTAACCAAATTAGACTCATTGGACCGTTGTGTTAATTCAATAAAAACAGGGGACTATCATGTATGCATTGTTTTTCCGCCAGATTTGAATACAAATTCAGAGGGAAAACTGGATATTTACGTTGATAAGACAAGGGTCAATATTGTTTGGTTAATTCTAAACAGCATCTCCTCAAGAATTTCAACAAAATCAACAGAGTTAAGCACGGCATTAACAAATACATTGTTAAATTCTTTAGAAAATGCAAATTCAAAGCTAGATTCCTCATCAATACTGCAGATATCAACAAGCTTATCAGATATCAAAACCAAGATAAATAGCCTAACAGCAAACATAAATGCATTAGGTTCCTCAAATATTTCGGAAATAAAAGAGGAAATAGAGGATATAGAAAGTGAAAATAACCTTACCCTATCAGCCTTAAGTGATTTGGTAAGTTCTCTGGAGTCCTCAATAAATGTAGTAACTGGAACAGATATGGAGTCAATAAGTGCAGATTTAAGCTCTGGAATAAGTAATGTAAACTCAGTAAGGGAAAACGTTGATGCAGTTGTGAGTGATATTAATTCTATACAAATAAAGGAAGTAAGTAAGATAGTAAGCCCGATTTCAACAGAGATCAAACCAGTAGTATCTGAAGAAACAACCCATTTGAATTATACATTCCCAACCTTGCTGGTCTTGGTATTGTTATTTGCTGGATTATTAATAGGGTCAACAACAACAGTCGAAGAAAAATCATCTAAGGCTTATTTCAGAAATTTTATCACCCCCACAACAGAAACAACGCAACTAATTGGGAACTACTTATCCAATTTGATAATAATAGCAGTGCAGGTCATAATTATTTTTATAGTTATGATATCAATAACAAATATGACAATCCCCAAGGACATATTAACAAATATGGTAATTGCTCTATTAATTATTACTTCCGTATTTATTTTATTGGGAATGCTTTTAGGTTATTTATTCAAAACAGGGGAGACAAGTAATCTGGCATCTGTAACCGTGGCGTGCATTTTATTATTTTTCTCTAACACTATATTGCCGACAGAAACATTGCCGACAGCAGTAAGAGGCATTGTTAATTTTAACCCATTTATAATCGGAGAAAAAGTATTAAAAGAATTATTAATTTTTAATAGCAATCTAGAAGGTATATCTGCTTCTTTATATTATTTGTTGGGTATGGTTGTTATTCTGATAATATTGACATATTTAGCAAGACAATTAACAAAGAGATGGATATAAACTGTTCATAATGCGTCATCTGAAAATATATCTGAAGAGGGGATAAGATAGGGTTTTAATCTGGAAAATAAGTCTTTTATTTTCTTAAGGAAACTGTAATTTTCATTCTTCGCGACTCTTAAATTAAATAATTCACTAAAATAATATCTTGTTTCAAAACCTGATGCTACAGCAGTGGATGGAACAGATGGTACAAAAATAAGATCTCTATCCTCTAATTTCTTAAATTTTAAAGATTGGAGATTATTATTTAAAAAAGAATGTCCTCATAAAGAATCTGCAATTATTTCACAAATAGAATAATAAAAATAGGAAATAAAAAAATATTTAAAACTATCGAAGAGGGATATGTTTTGTTTATTCAGTGAAAGGAAAAAAATATAAATAAGGTATTACATAAATTTTATTCTATGAAATCGTTTAAAGAAATTATATGTAGTAAATGTAAAAATCCTGTACCTATACAGGACATTAAATATGTCCAGGATAAAAAAGAATCCCCCAGGATATTATGTTCCTCATGTAGAGAGGAAAAAAAGGAAAATGTTTCAAGAGTTTTAAAAAAACAAAGTGAAAATCCAAAAAAATCATATCATTGTTTGAGATGCACTTATGATTTCAAGGTAAATCCATCCAAAGCAGATATAAATTGCCCTTATTGCGGAAAAAGTGATAGAATAAAAGAAAATAAAATTGTTCCTATAGATGCTATTCTTAAAGATTCATAAAAAATCTTTATTTAGTTGTAATCCATGTCTTCATCGCCACTGTCTTCATATTCATCGTCATCATCTTCATATTTCTTCTTTTTTGACATTAAGACCACCCCTGTATCTTTAGCCTTGAAGGGAATATTTCCCTTTTTAAAGTTTGTGGGTGTTACCCTCTGGTAAGTTCCCTGCATCAAAAAATTTCTTTATTTTAAATGGTTCCTGAAAGATGAAGGGGGGTAAATAAGATCTTTTATAACAATGATAAAATTCTATAATGCTGAATCTTTCAATAAGCCCCTTAAATGATTCCCTAAGATGCAATAGGAGATATTTTATCTTGTCCCTATCCAAAGATTCTATATCCAATTCTAAATCCCAATCCCCCGCTGTCTTATTTATCTGAACTATCTCTTTTGTTTTAATAATAAATTCCATAATCTTTGATTCACTCTCTAAATTAAGATTATGTAATTTAATAAATAGCCTGCATTTGTTAATATTTAATTTCTTTGTATTAAGAGTATATTTAAAACCCCTAATAATATTTCTTTTTATAAGATTTCTCAAGATAGATTTAGCGGTTTTTGCATTTAATCCTGTTTTATCTGCTAATTGTATTAGCCTCATATTTGGATTCAGTAATAAATTTTTCAGGATACTCATCTCATTTGCAGAGAATGTTTCCTTTTCCTTATCACCGCCGATAATTTTCTCTGTAATTAATAAATCATCGACTCTGTTTAAATACCTGATTAAATAACGGTTTGGAAAAAGATAAGTTACAAAATTAAGGATCATTTTATAATCATTTAAAGTTGGGATAGATTCTAATAATTTCTTGAATTCTTTATTAAATTTAGAGGGGTTAGGAGAAGCAAATTCGACTGTTAAGTCAAATTCCCCTGTAAATTCATAAATAGAGGTAACATAGGGGTTATTCTCTAACTCTTTGATTATATGCTCCTTATCCTGGTCATTAATATAAGCCCCCCTAAAATATACTCTAAATAGAATCAAGCCAAAGCAGGAATAATCAAAGATGCAATAAGGTTTTTCTATGATTTTTTCCTTATTTAAGGCGGAAATGGAATATTTTAAGCGTTGGGAGCTTTTTCTAAGATGGCTGGAAACCTCTTTAAGGCTAATCCTGGAATTTTGGGATAAAAAGTAAATAAGCCCGTAATCAATTTTCCCCATAAGCTTAATAAAATTTTTATTAATTAATAAATATTTTGTTTTTTATGGAAAAAAGTAAAAAAAATAAACAGGTAGATATAAATAGTGGATTTCATATATCAGAGGTATGATCAAAAAAAACCTTATCTTTCCAGCACTTATGAAATACCATCTTATTGTAAATTTAAAAAAAACAACAGAAGCCATGGAGGATGGTAAAATTTTTACTACCAAACCTTACTATAGCCCAGATGGGAATATTGTTTTAAAAAAAGAGCCTCTTCATTTTGGAGAAGAAAATAAAGCTTATCATGGCAGAGCAATAATCACAGATAGCAATATCCTTCCTTATAGATTAAGTCAAGAAGGGGTAAGTATAAATGAGTTTAAAAAAATAAATGATTCTGATTCATTTTTAGCATACCTTTGTGGAAGTGATGGAAAAGATGGCGTTGATATAATAGATAGTTTAAGCGGGATAACATCATCCAAGCACATACCAACAGATATCATAAAGAAGAATAGACCAGATTTATGTAAATTGTTTCCTGAAGGTTCTATCTGCCAAGGAAAATTATCTTATAAAATAATAGGGGAAAGAACCCTTCTTAGTTTAATTCCTTTGCTTCATCCAGACATTTCAGTAAATGTATATTTAATCAAACAAACATATTTTGGTGATTCAAATTCAGAAATAGACCCTGGAATGGGGGTCCTCATTTCTACAGACAAAGATGGGCTAAGAGAACGATTAAAAATTAGTTATGATCAGCATGCATCAAGTCCTTTAATAGAAGGTGAATATGGAGGAATAATAGCAAATTATACTAGATTTAAAAATTATGGCAATGGGCCTGTTGAAATAAAAAATGTGATTATTGATAAAAAAAATAGGGATATAAGCAGCCTAATCAAAATCTGTGCAAACTGATTCTATTATATAAATAAAATGATGAGTATAGAAACAATCCTATTTAGATTTGCATTAATTTTTGTATTGTCTTTTGTTTTTGGAATTGGAAGGCAAAAATCACATAAGCCAATAGGGTTCGGTACATTCATTTTTGTATCTGTAGGTGCTTGTTCTCTTGCAATGGTTGCAATAAATTTTCGCCCGGATGATCCTCTTCCATTATTAGGTGCAATAGTAACAGGCATTGGTTTTTTGGGAGCAGGAGCATTAATAAGAAACTCTGATAAAATATCTGGTTTCACTAGCGCAGCAACAATATGGATATTTGCTATTTTTGGTCTTATCATAGGGGTAGGGAATTACATAATGGGGATTTTAATATATCTTTTAATAGGGATAGTGGTAACATATGATTCTTATCTAGAAAAAAGAGGCATGGGCTCTTATCAAAGGAAACTAGTGATTATCACAAACAAAATAATAAATGAAAGCGATATAAAGGATATTTTAGCAGATACCGCAAAGCATAAATTAATCTCATTAGAGGTGGATAAAAGGAATAAAAAGATTTTATTCAACTATCTTATTGAAGGCACAAAGGAGCAGATAAATAAAATTCCAAAAAAATTATTTGCAAAAGATTGGTTTGAAACATGTAAGGTTGAATAACAGCTCAAATAACAGTAATATTTAAAAAGATTCAAAATATAAAAAATATAAAATGGATAATTCAAGATATACAATTTGCAGCAAATGTAAGAAATCAGTCCCAGTTTTGGATGTAAAGTATATTCAGGATAAAACAAAGTCTCCAATAATATTATGCTCAGCATGCAGGGGTTTTAAACCAGATAAGGTAGAAACAAAAAAAGATGATAAAAAAATAAATTTTCAAACGCAAAAATCATATCATTGTCTAAGATGTAATCATGATTTTAAGGCTTATGTTCCACAATCAAATATTATAACATGCCCTTCTTGTAAGAAATCAGAGAAGATAAGAGAGAATAAAATCATCTTGGCAAAGGATATTATTGAAGATTAAGAAGGTAGGTAAGTAATAAGCCATCTTCTGTAAAACCCTTCATGCTTCAAGGCATATCATCGAAGGTTTTTCCTAACATTCTACTTAGCATCATAACAGACTTGCACCAGTTGGGGCTCGCCGTTTAAACGTATCCTTTCAACGAGCTCAGTTGGTTATCTCATTTCTCTCGCGAGAAACTTCGCAAACACCAAAAGAACATGAACTGTTTTTAAGGTGCTCAAAGTTTTTGAAAATAAAACTTTGACATCATAGCGAATAAAAGGCCGTGTCGTTTCTGAGCGGTTGCCTTCCATTGCTGGAAATGTGCAGAAGCACATCAACTCCTTTTTATGGCATTTAATCCAATAAAAAAGGTAAAATAGTGGATGGACTTTCCTCAGTCAGAATCGCGAAATTCCAACCGCAAGTTAGGTTACTTACCTACTAAAATAAGAATAAATTAGGGTTTATAAAATTAATGTTTATATACCTCCTGTGCTCCCACAGGACATATGTCCTGTGGCTACACATGTTTATATACCTCCTTAGAAAAATAATTTTTCAAAACCTTCTCACTTGGAAAAAATAAGGGTGTGGATAATAAATTTAAACTAAACCATCTCCATTCTGTTATTTCATCAGGTTCCATAACTTTGGGCTCTCCTTTAAATTCTTCAGAAAAAACACCTACAGTAATAAAATGAGCATCTTCAACAACGTCATTTGTTAAACTTATAATCTTTAATTTATCTTTATTTACCATAATTCCTGTTTCTTCAAGAAATTCTATATAAGCACCTTCTTCAAAACTTTCCAAAAAATGAAGTTTTCCCCCAGGCATTGTCCAATTTCCAGCACCATGTAAAAGACTTGATGCTTTCTCCGGATCATCATGCCTTTTACCTAAAAGAATTTTTCCCTCTTTAAGAATCATTCCTCCACAACCAACACCAATCTTTGGCTTTTCCATAAAAATAACATAATTTAATCTAATATAAAATTTACAATATTAAAGAGTATATAAAAGAAAACATAGGTAGATTTGTATAGTGCGAAGCTATTAGTAACTGCTGGCTGAATATCTCGTTGCCTTGATACTTACACCACAGTCCTATCAAACTCATCTTCTATGAGCGCTTCAGGTGTCTCTTTTTGAGGTGGACTTCATCCTTAGATGCATTCAGGATTTATTCCTTAGGGCGTAGCTGCTCGGCCTGCCTTGTTAGACAACCGATAGACCAGAGGCCCCGAATGTAAGTTCCTCTCGTACTATTACATCCTTCCTCTCAGACACTAAACACCTCAAGTAGATATTGAACATACTGTCTCACGACGTACTGAACCCAGCTCACATGCATTTTAATGGGTGAACACCCCCACCCTTGGCTGCTTATGCACAGCCAGGTTATGCAGAGCCGACATCGATGAAGCAAACCGCGCCGTCGATTTGAACTCTTAGGCGCGACCACTCAATTATCCCCGGGATAGCTTCTCCAGACTTTGTACCTTTAAAGGATTAAAACTTCCAATCTCCTTGTAAAATTTAATTACATTATTCTTCCCATAAATAGGAAGCCTATGAGCATTAATTTTTCCACAATTTATCCCAATAATTTTCTCTAATAAAAATTTTAAAGAGTTTAAAGCATCTTTATTTTTTTGAGTTATCATAAGAACATTTTTATTTTTTGATACATAACCTTCAGCGTCAAAAAATCCCCTTATATAATTTTTAATATTAACTAAATTAGTCTTCTTAATAATTTCAGGAACATCCCTATGAATATCATTAAGTAAAAACTTAAACTGATAAAACAGAGGTTTATTAGACAAACCACAATATTTTTCTCTTTGAGTCATTCTTATCTTAAAATCAACATCAAATATTTTTTTGAATTTGCCAATTATCGCGCTTTCTATCCATTTTGAATTTAATGCATCGTAAATCCTTATCCAATGCATTCCTTTCGAATTTATTAAACTACCATCACGCATACAACCAAAAAGATAACATAAATCAGGAGTTAGATTCTCAATTAACCTCGATTTAGTATGACTTCTTCCGTTTCCAGACTTTAAATAAGTTATTTCATTTACTAAATTCAAGTCAACAATTTCTGAAAGAGGATAACTATTACAATTAAACCACTTATATTTCCTTTTAGTCCGCAATAGTTTTTTAGCTTTTATATTTCCTTTATTTGTCAAGCTACATCTTAAATTTTTAGATATTAGTTTATCTAAAGGTAACATAAATTACTATTGTCGACGTTATTTATAAACTTGTCGCGCGTACCTGTCCTTTTGACCAACTTCTATAATATATATTTTAGATTATAGAGATTAGAAGTAATAACCCACGGGGCACAGAAGTTTTCTGTCATACTTAGCCCCCATCAATGAGGACATAAGGGTTCGCTAGACCAAAGTTTCCTTCCTGAATTTCTTATTGTTCGAAATACAGTTAAGCCAGCTTTTGCTCTTGCACTCTACAGGAGATTTCTAAACTCCTTGAGCTGACCTTTGGGCCCTACTGATATCTTTTCAGCAGGGTGCCGCCCCAGCCAAACTACCCGCCTGATGATGTCCTTCCTAAAAGAAAGTTAGTTGTATAAATTTTAATGGGTGGTATCTCACTTTTGTCTAGGTTCAAACTAGCGTCTAAACCATCAAACAACTCCCACCTATCCTGCACATCAAAACTCACACAACAACAACAAGTTGTAGTAAAGTTCCACGGGGTCTTTACTTCCCACTTGAGGTCTCTGGCCTTTGCACCAGAATAGTGTGTTCGGGGGATTCTAATTGGGGACAGTGACGATCTCGTTATGCCATTCATGCAGGTCGTCATTCAAACGACAAGGCATTTCGCTACCTTAAGAGAATTATAGTTATTCCCGCCGTTTACCTGCTCTTAGGTCCGTTGAAACAGACTTTGAAGTACAGGCACTGGGCAGACATCACTTTCCATACACAGCTTTACAGCCTTGCGAAAAGTTACGTTTTTGTTAAACAGTCGGACCATCTTAGTTATTGCACCCTGTAATCGCATTCATACAAACACGATCGCAGGGATCCCTTATACCGAAGATACGGGACTAATCACGACTGAGTATAGAAGTTCAATTTTGTTTTAACAAAATTAGCTAATTTTCTTCGATTATTTACTAATTTGATACAATTAATTAAAAAGATTTCAAGATTTTCAATATTTTGAAAATTTTTATTTATCCAGTTGAATTTACTAGTCAAATATCCACAAAAAATAATTAATTTTATAACATCATTTTTTTTATAATTCTTAAATAATTTTCCCCTTCTAACTTTAGACTCTTCTAAAAAACCTACCAATTTATGAAATTTTTTAATTTCAGAAAGTTTCCTTATTGATAACCCACTTTTCTTTTTATTAGCTTTTATACCAATAATATTTAACATGTGATGCATTTGATCTTTAATAATTGGATTATCACATCCTATTTTTATACCAACATGTAATTGAATAACGTTTTTATCATTACGTTTATATAATGAAAACTCAGGGCCTCCATCACATGTTATATAATACCTCAAAAATAATTTTATTAAATTGGGTTTTAAAATAATTTTCAATGGTATTTTCGTTGGAGGATATCCCCCCTTATCTAAACACTCACATTTTGGATGGACATCATAAGATCTAGTTCTAAAAGATGGAGAAAATTTAAATAATAAATCAACAAGTTTTTTAGAATAAACCCTTGCTCTAAAAGAATTTACCTGTTGATCAATTCTCCAGTTAAGATTAATATTTTCTATTTCCTCAAATTCCTTTATTAATCTTTCAACAACGTCCTTATCTTCAGTAAAGGACACCGTATATCTTTTTTTATCTACAGAACCATCTGACAATATAACACCAATAAGTTTAGATATTCGTCTCATTATACCTGTAATAATTTTTATTATTTATAAACTTTCTGAATATAAAAACTTCTACACTCATTTGCCGAATTCCCTCAATTAGATTACTCCCTCATACCTTAGGCTTCTTACCTTAGCTACCTGTGCCGGTTCTGGGTATGATTATTTAGGATCCGATCAATTCCCTTTTCACTGGCTCTAGGCATTGACTGAATTATCCATAAGACAACCTTTCCTAGATTTAACCAAGTTCTCATTATTACAATACTCCCTTGGCTTATTCTAGTTAGCACCATAAACAATAGGTGTCAATCTAGCCCAAAACGTCAGGAATTAATCCTTTGTCGCCATTAAGTACCTAAATAGTTCTGTAATATTAAACAGATTCCCTTTCCCCCTTACCAATTTATGGAATAGGTTAGGATCAACTTACTCTCAGCTGAACTGCATTGCTGAGAAAACCTTAGCCTTTCGGTATCAGAGACTCTCACTCTGTATAGATCCTACTACTACCAGGATTCTCATTATTATTGGGTCCACTCCTTCTCACAAAGAAGCTTCTACCCCAACAACACGCCTACCTATCACGCATTCAATAAAGAATGGTGTGGAATATCGGTAATTGGTTTAACCCCGTCCATTTTCAGGGCATATCACCTTGACAGGTGAGCTATTACGCTTTCTCTCTTCTCTTTCAGATTTTGATTAAAATTTTCCTAAAAGTTTAAAGGATTGCTGCTTCTGAGCATACCTCCCCGCTGTCTGTGGTGATACACACCTTTCACCCTTTAACACTTAACCAATATTTTGGGACCTTAATTCCACTCTGGGTTGTTCCCCTCTCGCGACAGACGCTTACCGCCTGCCGCCGTATCCTGAATTCTACGATGTTAAAACATTTTGAGTTGGACAGAAAACCGAGGATTTTACTCCCCAAAATCTTCAATCCGTAGCTCTACCATTTTAACTATCTCATTCAAGACTTGACTACGGTCAACTTCGATAGGAACCAGCTATCACCAGACTCGATTGGCTTTTCACCCCTAACCTCAAGTCATAGGAACGCTTGTTCACAGAACCCCTTCAGGCCTCCATGGCATCTCTACCACTTCACCTTACTCAAGGTTAGATCGTCTGGTTTCGGGTCTGGCCCAAGTGACTTAAGGCACTTTCACACCTAGCCCCTCGTAAAACTGCGGGCTTCTCAATTTCTTTAAGACTACATCTAGAAAAGATTTAATCTTGCCACTTAGGCAAACTCCCTGGTCCGTTATTCAAAACGTACGATACAACTCCGAAGAGCAGTATCATGCTATAACCATTAGATTTCAAGAACTTTTGACCCCCTGCTATGGGTACTTTTCAGCATTTTATCACTATACTACTTCGCTATCGGTCTTAGGATAATATTTAAGGTTGGAAGTTGATGGCTCCCATATTCAGACACAAAAACCGATGTGCCCTACTCAAGAAACTACAAAATCTTTTTTTAACATCTTACGGGACTTTCACCCTCTAAGGTTCGGCTTTCCAGACAAATTCAAACATCAAAAACTAAGATTAAAAGTAGCTCTAAAACACCACATCTCCTATATGTTTCCATAAAGGATTCAGTTTGCCTTATGCTGGTTTCTCTCGCTGATAATAACAGCATCTCAATTGATTTCTTTTCCTGCGGGTACTAAGACGCTTCAATCCCCCGCGTCGGTGATTATTACTAATCTTCTTAAAAAGAAAAGATGTCTCATTCAGAAATCTCAAGATCTAAGGCTGCTTGCGCCTCCCTTGAGCTTATCGCAGCTTGCCACGTCCTTCATCACATCCTAAGCCAAGCTATCCATCTAATGGTGTAGGTTACTATACAAATCTACCTATGCACGATAAATAAATATTACTTATCCTTCACCCAAAAAAAATTTTATTGAGCTGCATTGATAACGTAAGCTTGAGAAAAAACCAATGATATCACTTAATTTACCATTTTAGCTTACCTTTATAATAAGATTAGTAAAAATAGCTTATATATAAAGATTATTATTCTACTGTATTATCAACTTAGGGGATTATTTTCTGATATTAACACTATCTTCTACCCAACTAAAAAATTCTGATGAGGAAATTGTACTACCTTCGCCCTCTAATCCATACCCTCTCCTAGCCCAAAAAGTCATAATGCTATCAACATCTGACAAGAATGAAGAAATATCATTTTTAATAACTTTCTTAAAATGATTTTTATCAAATTTAAAAGCCATCCAGTATCCTGATCCATCAAAAACTGAACCTATAGAATCATAAGGGGTAATAAAAACCTCCGAAGAATCAGAATTAGAAACATTTTTCCCCTCTAAAGAAAGATCGCTTAATAAAAGACCAATGTGTGTAATCCCTCCATTTTCATAAAAACCGAATTTATTAGTAACTCTGCCAACATAATTATCTGCCATATCCTTACAACCCAATAATGTTCCTATCAAAATGGGTAAAGTGAATAATAATTTATATGCTTTCATTTTTTCTTCTTCTATAACCATCGCCAATCGCTTCAATAGGATCGTCATTTTCATTATTAAAATACCTTATTTTAAAAATAAAATTTATATTATCCTTTTGAGAATATTCAATTAATAATTTATTTAATTTATCTATTCTGCTCTCATAATCAATTCCTGAAGATGTTTTTTTATATTTACCTCCTAACTTAACACAAACAGGCTTAACAGGTTCTAAATCTGAAAAAACTTCTAAACCTCCGGCTTCACTAAAATTTTGTGTTAATAATTTAACATCTAAATTTTCTGTCATTTTTATCAATAAAGCAAGAAACAAACTTCTATATAAACCTTTCTATTTGTAACTACTTCTTCTTAACAACAAATCTCATAAATTTCTTGCATTTCAAACAATAATAGATAACTCTGGATTTATGAATCCTGACTCTGCAGGTTTTGCCAGGAACTAGATAAGAGTAGCAGTGTCTGCAAAACCTTCTTTTATATTCTACAGGAATTCTTAAATTAACTTTCATGGCTATTTTCCTGGCTAGTTTAACATACCTGTCTGATAGAGAAGAATTTTTATCAAATTGTATTTTAGCTTCCTGGAATAGGATTTTAATCTTCTGCAAAGCTATTTGTTGTAATTCTTTCTTGGTTTTTTTCATAAATAAAGAATAATTTAAGGATATTTAAAAGTTTAGAAATCAAATATAGTAAAAAGTTTTAAAATATTTAAAGAGGTAAGGATATTCTTCCAAATCAAGAAGACCAAATATACTCTCCCCTTTATTTGTAAATTGATATCCTTCGCCTATTTTTGTTATAAATCCTTTTTGGTTAAAATCCATCAGCAAATTATTAACATTTTCATCAGTCAAATTTAATTCTTTTTTAAATTCCTCTAGCTCTTCTCCTCCAAAAGAATATGAAGACAAATTTGGCGGGTTACTTAAATCCATATCATCTAAAGAACCGCTCATTATTTTAGCTGCAAGTTTGGTTTTGCTTAACATAAATTCTAAAAGATTTAAAAAACATATTCTCTCTTCAATATCTCTTTTCGGTTTAACAGGGATCTCCTTTTCTTTACACCACAAGTAATGACCCCCGCTAGAAAGGTTAGTTTCCCCAACATTAACAAATCGAAACCCTTTACTCTCTAAATCTTCTCTGGAAGAATTAATAGCTACATTTTTAACCATAAAAGCATAACAAACCTAAAGATATAAAAATTTAACTACAAAAACACATTTTTAACTTTTTCAAAAAAGCCTTTCTTAATAGTTAATTTTTCCTTGGAATTCTCGGCTAATTGTTCAAATATCTCTCTTTGTTTAGCAGTTAATTTCTCAGGAGTTTTAACATGAACCTTAACAAACAAGTCTCCGTATCTGTCATAATTCAAATGTTTCAGTCCTTTTTCTCTTATTCTTAAAATAGTACCGGATTGTATTCCTGGATTTATTTTAAATTTAACATCCCCTTTTAATAAAGGAACTTCTACATTATCCCCCAAAGCAGCCTGTGGAAAGCTGATAGGATATTCCAAATATAGATTATAACCATCTCTCTCAAATATTTGGTGGGACTTGACTTTTATGTAAACATATAAATCTCCTGCCCCATATTTATTTTCCTCCCCCTCCCCTGATATTCTCAGCCTAGAACCATCGTCAACGCCTGCAGGGATATTAATATTCAGTTCTTTAAGCTCGGAGACCAGCCCATTGCTGCAATGTTCGCATTTATGCTTGGCAATCTTGCCTGTGCCTTCGCATTTCCTGCAAGTCATTACCTGCTGAAACATCCCAAACACGGTTCTTTGGACTTTCCTTACTTGCCCAGTGCCATTGCAAAAGCTGCAATTATCTAATTTGCCGTTTTTGGCTCCAGTGCCATTGCAATTTTCGCAAACAACATCCTTTCTAAAGCTAATCTTCTTCTTAACGCCAAATGCAGCTTCCTCAAAATCTATGGTCAGATTATAAATCAAATCCCTCCCGGATCTATGCCTCTTTCTTTGACCTCCAAAAAACATGTCAAAGGCAGAATCTCCAAAAAACCCGTTATCCCCAAATATTTCTGAAAAAACATCATGAAAGTTTGCATTTCTGAAAATGTCTTCCTGGCTGAACTTTTGATCAAAACCAGCATGTCCAAACTGGTTATAAGCGGATCTTTTTTCATCATCGCTTAAAACAGCATAAGCCTCGGAAATTTCCTTAAACTTTTCTTCATAATCTTTTTTGTTTTCTTCAGGAGCCCTGTCAGGATGAAACTTCAATGCTAGTTTTTTATACGCTTTCTTGATTTCCTCTTTACTGGAATTCTTGCTTACGCCCAACACCCCATAATAATCATGTTTTGTCATCTTGCAATTCAACTACAAATATATCGCCTGCACCTCTTATTATTGCATTTAATCCTTGATTACTTGCCCCAAAATTTATTCTATAACTTAAATTCCCTGATCTATTCACTTTTTCAATTTTAAACTCATTTAATTTAGAGAAATAAATCAATTTTTCTTCCTCACTCATTTTTTTAAGATTTTTTAATTCTAATTTCTTATTAAATGGTCTAAATGAATAAGTTACCATTGGCCCAGAAGGACTAATTTCATTAGATTCCCTTTTAGCTAACAATTTTTCATATTTCTCAACATAACTTATCAAACATGCAGGAAGGGTTAGTCTACCTCTCTCATCCAAATGTCTTTTATAAATTCCTAAGATTAAATTACTCATTCCTTTTCACCATCGTCAACAACTTCTGCATCAACAGCATCATCCTCATTTTTTTTATTCTTTTTCTTAGTTTGTTCAGCAGCAGCCTGTTGATACATTTTCATCCCAATTTCCTGAACAGCTTTTTGAACTTCTCCTAGTTTTCTCTTGATTTTTTCAGTGTCATCTGTCTTGATTACTTCTTTTAACTCATTAATTTCTTTTTCAATCTTCTCCTTTGTCTCTTTATCAACTTTGTCTTTATTTTCCTCTAATAATTTTTCAGTTGAATAAACTAAAGTTTCTGCATTGTTTTTGATTTCTATGCTTTCTCTTTTAGCTTTGTCATGTTCAGCATTTTTTTCAGCTTCCTTGACCATTTTTTCCACGTCGTTTTTATTCAATCCAGAACCGCCAGTAACTATAATTTTCTGCTCCTTTCCTGTGCCTAAATCCTTGGCATTTACATGGACAATCCCGTTTGCATCTATATCAAAAGTAACCTCAATTTGAGGTATTCCTCGAGGTGCTGGAGGTATTCCATCCAAAGTAAATTGGCCAAGACTTTTGTTGTCAGCCGCCATTTCTCTCTCACCTTGCAGAACATTTATGGTTACAGCAGGCTGGCTGTCAGAAGCAGTGCTGAATATCTGGCTTTTCTTTGTTGGTATTGTGGTGTTTCTTGGTATCAATGGAGTCCTAATCCCTCCCAATGTTTCTATGCCTAATGTCAAAGGTGTAACATCTAACAATAAAACATCCTTGACATCGCCGGCTAAAATTCCAGCCTGTATGGCTGCACCTAATGCAACAGCTTCATCCGGGTGCACAGATTTATTCGGTTCTTTTTTTGTGATTTCCTTTACTATTTTCTGTACAGCTGGTATTCTTGTGCTACCCCCGACAAGAATAATTTCATCTAAATCTTTTTCAGTAACCTTAGCATCCTTCATTGCTTGCTTGGTTGGACCTTTTAATTTCTCTAGAATTCCATCAATTAATTTTTCAAATTCGCTTCTAGTGGTTGTAATATTCAAATGTTTAGGTCCTTTTTTATCAGATGTGATAAAAGGAAGGTTGATATCTGTTTGTTGTGCAGTGCTTAACTCTATCTTGGCTTTTTCAGCAGCTTCTTTCAGTCTTTGCAATGCAACAGGATCTTCTCTCAAATCTATCCCCTGCTCTTTCTTGAAATCACTTGCTAGTTTATCTATTAACAATTCATCTATATCATCCCCGCCAAGATGATTATTCCCGGATGTGGATTTAACTTCAAAGACTCCGTCTCCTAATTCCAGGATAGAAACATCAAAAGTCCCCCCCCCAAAATCAAAGACTAAAATCCTGTGTTCATTTTTCTTGTCTACGCCATAAGCCAATGATGCTGCAGTTGGTTCATTAACTATTCTTTCAACATCCAAACCAGCTATTTTGCCTGCATCCTTAGTTGCTTGTCTTTGTGCATCATTGAAATAAGCAGGGACAGTGATAACAGCTTTTGTAATTTTCTGCCCTAAATACTCTTCTGCATCCCTCTTTAACTTCTGCAGTATAAAAGCGGAAATTTGCTCAGGAGTGTATTTTTTGCCGTCAATCTCTATTTTTTCTTTCTTGCCCATTAATCTCTTAATGCTTCTAATCGTATGTTTGGGATTGACAATAGCTTGTCTTCTAGCTATTTCCCCTACAATTATTTCTCCCCCTTTTATTGTAACAACACTAGGCACTATATTATGCCCTTCTGCACTTGGAATTATTTTTGATTTTCCGCCTTCCATAACAGCAACAGCACTGAATGTAGTGCCTAAATCTATACCTATAATTTTACTCATTTTTATTCCCCCCTGTATCTTTCTTTATTCCAACTTTGACTTTAACTGGTCTTATAACCTTCTCATGTAAAGCATAGCCTTTTTGGAGCTCTTCCAGAATTTTATTTTCCTCTCCTTCATCATGGGCTATTGCTTCATGTTCATAAGGATCAAATTTTTCCTTGGATTTTATTGCTTTAACGCCTTCTCCCTCTAATACCTTCTTAAGATTATTCAATATCATCTCTACGCCTTTTGAAAATTCGTTATTAGGCTTTTTTTCCAATGCTCTTTCAAAATCATCCAGGATGTTTAACAATTTTAATATTAAATTTTCAGATGCAAATTTTATGAATTCAATTTTTTCTTTATCAATTCTTTTTTGATAATTTTCAAATTCAGCTTTTAATCTTTTTAAATCATTCAAGTATTCCTCAGCTAATTTCCTGCTTTGGTCTAATTCCTTTTCCAGGCATTCAGAATCTTTCTTTAATTTCTTTTTGACATTCATTTTGTTGATTTTAATTCAATTCTGTTTATGTAAAATCAACTCATTTAAATAGATTGTTGTGATATAAAGGTATTATTGCAAAGTATATGTTTCACAAATACTTTCGCAACAAATTAAATAAAAGACATTTAAATTAAAACAGGATCTAAATTTTTAAATTTCTCTAAAATCTTAAAAGCAATATAGTTGCATTTATCACCTACATTATCCCCTAAATAATGTATGCCAAAAGTAGAGCAATATTCTCTATCATGGCCTATTAATAAAACCAAATTATTATAAATTGATTTTAATTCGACAGGAACTCTACCAATTTCCTCCCTAATCAAATTCATCTTAGGATTACTACTAAAGAATTTTTTCATCTCTCCAGCAAAATCATCTTCATTACAAATAGCTTTTTCCAGCAGCTCTTGCGCTTCTTTTTCAATAGCCTTACTAACATCCATAAAGATAACAAACAAAAATAGTATATAAATCTTCCTATTTTAACCACTTTATCATAATAAAATTATACAAAAGTATATTCTCCAATGCTTTTTAAGATTTCACAGGCAACATATCTTGCTTTAAAACCTTTGCAAGTTTCCCCGCTCAAAATGCCAAATTTATTTAATCTCTCTTCACTAGAACATAAATAAATCCATAAAAAAGTAACATTTTTTGGAGAAATGCCTTTAGAAAATTTTTCATACTCTTCGTTTATAATGTTCACATCCCCATTAAGATTAGTCTCTCTTATTTTTTCAACCAGATCTTCATTCTCAATAATAAACTTTTCAAGTAATTTCCCAACTTCAATAACTTCCATAGAAATCAAAAGATTAAAATAATATATAAATATAGTGGTTGTATGGAGGAATTCAAATCAATAACAATAGTGAGGATAAGAAGGCCTAAAGGCAAAGACATAAATAATGATTTGCAGTGGTTTTCAAAGTCATTGGGATTGTTCAAATCAAGGGACAAAGAAAAATCTTGTTTCAGGGTTTTTATGGAATTATTAAAGGAAAAATCCGGTTTAACTTCTGACGAGATAGCATTGGGTTCAAATCTAACAAGAGGAACAGTAGTTCATCATCTGCACTCTTTAACAGAATCGGGGTTGATAATAAAAAGGAAGAACAAATATTATTTGATAACAGACAATCTGGAGGAATTGATTAAGGAATTAGAAAGGGATGTGGAAATAACATTGGATAGCCTGAAGGAAACAGCTAAATTCATTGATAAACAATTAAATTTAAATAAAGATTAATTCTTAAGAATTTTCAAGCGGTAATAGTATAGGGGTTATTATGCGAGCTTGCCATTGAAAAGCAAAAAGCTTGTGACCCGGGTTCGAGTCCCGGTTACCGCATTCATTCAACAAAAACATTGAAATTACTCAACTCTTCTTTCACAAAGCTAATTAAATTATTTTTATTTATTTTAATTTTCTCAAGTTTCCTTAATTCACTTTCTTTCTCATTATTAAAATTATCCAAATCCAATTTTATTTTTTCTATATCGCCTAACAATTTTTCAGTTTCATCTTTTTTAATCATTGATTTCTCTTTGATTATTTTCTCTATTTTGTCATTAAGGTCATTTATTTTAAAATTAATGTCTTCGCCTTTAGCTTCTTTAACTAGCATCAAAAGATTCACGCCTTTATCTTCCAGAAAAGCTGATTGAAAATTTTTTTTATAGGATTTAACAAGGTTCATCTCTTTCTCAGAAGAGTGAAATTTATCTCCCAAAGACTTAAAGTCAATTTTCTCTTTCAATTCATTGATGTTTTTCTCCAATTCCTTTTCATCAATTTTAATTTCTTTTTCCTTCTTCAAAATATTAAGGTAGCTTTCGCTTTTTGTGATGTTTTCAACTTCACTTAAATTCTTCCTCTCCTTGTCTTCAAAATCCTTAATCTTTGCTTTTAAGATATTAATATTATTTTCAACATCAGCAATCCTCTTATCAGTATCATCAATCTGTTTTAAATTAAGTTTTAAATTCAAAAAAGAAGTGATTTCTTGGGAATCAATAATATCTTTATGCTTGTCTGATATATTTTTCAAATATTTAGAGTAATCAACAATGCTCTGTTTTAAATCAGCTATTTCCTTCCCAATCAAGAAAGTGGATTTATGGTAGCTTTTATAGGAGTTCTTTTCAAAATCAGAGAAGTTTTTCTTTATCAATTCAATAATCTCCTTTGGATTGCCTTCGTTTAATTTATCCAGATTTTCTATGAGCATTTTCACATAGCCTATGTATGTCTCTAAATTGCCTTTGACAATAAGCTTAATCCTATCCTCAACCTTCTTGGAATCCATATCGATGTTATGTAAAACATTTACTCTTTCCTTAAGGTCTTTAACAAGCAGGGAAGTTCTTTCTTTTATTGAAGACAGGGCATCTTTTTCTTTAGAGCAAATCTCCTTTTCTTTTCTCCCGACCCAATTAGCTACATCATCAAAATGTATTTTCTCTGATTTAATCTCAGGTTCTGCCCTCTTCTTTAAAAAATCAAAAATGCCCATTCTTCCTCATTTTTAATAAAATCGTGCTAAATATGCAGACTAAAAAATAAAAAGGGATAATCAAAACTGCCATAATGAAAAAGACAGGCT
>Ga0210057_1003077_pt1 | contig 23260 bp, 11 predicted proteins | sample CryGeyCG2114_010_2_FD_183968 | JGI IMG/M metagenome (GOLD analysis project Ga0210057, IMG submission 183968) | Groundwater microbial communities from aquifer - Crystal Geyser CG10_big_fil_rev_8/21/14_0.10 (SPAdes) (version 2) | ecosystem: Environmental > Aquatic > Deep subsurface > Groundwater ...
CCTAGCACAAGAAAAAAAAATTTAATTGAAATGAAAAATTTAGTTTTTGTATATCAAAGAAAAGATATAATAAATTTTTTGAACTGGATTGAAGAAAATAAAAAATATTTATTTTAATTAATTTATTAAAAATACCTATAAATTAAATCAAGTGTTTAGATATTAGCGGATGTTTCAGTGGTTCATTACATTGATATCATATCAGCGCATCAGTCAAACAGCGGTAGGACACTAAAGTTTCCTATCGTAACGATTTGCAATCAGTTACCTATACGAGCTCTATCAAAAGTAGGCTCAAATAGTGCTAATGCGATAAGGATCTCTGAATTATGAAAGCGGCCTCAAATTATGAACGGGCCATATTTTTAAGCAGAGTATCCTATCGCTGCTTGACTGGTGCGAATTCTCGAAACGGCTGTTTATCGGTCAACATAGCGAAGATTATTGTAGCTAATTTCCTGGCCGTAGCCACTTTGGCCTTGCCGGTTCCTTTGTTCTTCTTGAGCTTGCGGTAAAAGTAGCATAATCGGCTGGGATGTTTAGAGCCGGAAGTAACCGCGTCAACTAGCGCACGCCTCAGCCATTTAGAGCCCCGCTTGGTAATCCGGCCGAATCTAATCTTTTCCGCGCTGGCGTAGGTCGAGGGAATTAATCCGGCGTAAGCGCAGAGTTTTCTGGCATTGGGGAAACGATTGATATCCCCAATCTCGGATTTAACCACTAGAGCGGTAAAATAGCTGATGCCGGGAATAGTCATTAACAGTTTGCAGTCATAATCGGTTTTGGCAGTGGCCATAATCCGATCAGACATTTCCGCTATCTGTCTATCCAGCAAATCCAGAGTAGTCAAATAGCGGTCCATTTCCTGCCGATAGATGTCTCGCAGTTCCAGCTCTCGCAGCCATTTCATCCCAGCTTTCCCGTAGAGGCAGGTAAAATCATGTTTGAGATTATTTTTAAACAGCACCGAGTGGATTTTGTTTTTAATCCGAGTCCGCCATTCCACATAGTTAACCCTTTGCCTGACTAATTCTTTTAAATCTCTGATTTCACGCGGCTGAATGTAGGCCAGAGGCAAGAGATTGGTCCGGAGCAGGTCGGCCAGTACCCGGGAATCAACTTTGTCGTTTTTGATTCTGGCTGAGGCGATGGCCTTGGTGGCCAGGGGATTGGACAAAACCACCGAACAGCCTAGGCTTTCCAGATTCTCGTAAAACGGTATCCAATTCATAGTGGATTCAACGGCCACCGACGCATCCGTGTGCTTGCTAAAGAACCTCGATACCTTATCCGTATCGGTGGAAATCTCCGTTTGTTTTTTAATCTTACCGGCTTGATTCATAACGGTGATGAAGCAAGTCTTTTTGTGGAGATCGACTCCAATGTAAGTGCCAGCATTAGACATAGATTTTTAAGTTAATTATTAGTCAGTCTAATTTTAACACTTATATTTAATTTATAGCATTATGAAGATTATAACCGACAAAAATAAAATTGATGAAGTTCTAAACCGCGGAGTGGAAAATATTTATCCCAACCGCGAAGCGCTGGAAAAAGTTTTGCTGTCCGGCAAAAAATTAAGAATTTATAACGGCATTGACCCGACCGGCAAATTGCACATCGGGCATGGCGTGGTTTTAAAAAAATTGCGGCAGTTTCAGGATTTAGGCCATGACGTTATTGTTTTAATCGGCGATTTTACGGCGCGCATCGGCGATCCGACCGATAAATCGGCTACTAGGCAGAAACTTTCAAAAGCGCAAATTGAAAAGAACGCAAAAAATTATAAAAAGCTGATTGGTAAAATTTTGGATTTGAAAAAATCCAATGTCAGATTTTTGCACAATGAAAAATGGACCAATAAGTTAAAGCCGGAAGACATGCTGGAACTGGCGTCGTATTTCACGGTGTCGCGCCTTTTAGAGCGTGATATGTTTCAAAGTAGATTAAAAGAAGGCAAGGAAATTTATTTGCACGAATTTTTATATCCCATTTTTCAGGCTTATGATTCGGTCACCATGGACGTGGACATGGAAATCGGCGGCAATGACCAAACCTTTAACATGCTGGCCGGCCGGACGCTCATGAAAAAAATGAAAAATAAAGAAAAATTTGTTTTAACCACAAAACTGCTGATTGATCCGAGCGGCAAAAAAATGGGCAAAACCGAGGGTAATATGATTAATTTGGATGAAGCAGCTGAAGCGATGTACGGCAAAATTATGTCCTGGCCGGACGAGCTGATTGGCGTAGCCTTTGAGATTTGTACTGGCGTAACGATGGTTGAGGTGGCAAAAATAAAAGATGAATTAAAAGCGGGTAAAGTGAATCCGCGCGATTTAAAAATGCGGTTGGCTTATGAAGTCGTTAAAATTTATCATGGCGAGAAGGTGGCTGCCAAAGCGCAAGAAAATTTTATTAAGGTATTTCAAAAAAAAGAATTACCAGAAGAAATAAAAATAGTTGAAGTAAAAAATTTTGGGATTATAAAAGATGAGGTTCTTGCCGGCGTTTTATTGATTGCCGGGCTGGCCACGAGCAAAAGCGAAGCCAAACGATTAATATTGCAAGGCGGCATAAGAGTCAATAATGAAATAGTAAAAGATATAAATTATAAGATTACAGAATTAAGAAATGAAATTTTAATACAGCGAGGCAAAGGACAATTTATTAAAATTAAAATAAAAAAAGTATAGTTTTACTGGCATACGACAGTTAATAACCAAGTCTGTGCCGCTATCTCCTGGATTCCCGCTTTCGCGGGAATGACAAATGAGGGGCGGAATGACAAAGAGAAATTATGATCGGAGTTTTTGATTCTGGGTTCGGCGGGCTGACCGTCTTAAAAGAATTTTTACGGGTTTTGCCGGATTATGATTATATTTACCTGGGCGATAACGCCAGGGCGCCGTACGGCAATAAATCCGATGAAGTAATTTATAATTATACTTGCGAAGCAGTTGACTTTTTATTTAAACGAAGCGCGGAGCTAATTATTATCGCCTGCCATACGGCTTCGGCCAAGGCTTTAAGAAAAATTCAGCAGGAATATTTGCCCGCTAATTATCCTGATAAAAAAGTTTTAGGCGTAGTTGTGCCGGTAGCGGAGACTGCTCTGGAATTAAGTCATGGCAATAAGTTGGGCGTCATGGGCACTACGGCCACGATTAACTCCGGAGTATATAAAAAAGAATTGGAAAAATTAAGAGATGATTTAAAAATTTTTCAGCAGGCTTGCCCTTTGCTGGTGCCGCTGGTAGAAGAAGGCTGGACCGATAAGACGGAGGCCAAAATGATTTTAAAAAAATATTTGCGGCCGTTAAAAGAAAAACAAATTGGCACTTTGATGTTGGGTTGTACGCATTACCCGTTGCTGGAGAAAGATATTTCAAGAATTATGGGCAGGAAAGTGAAGATTATTAATCCAGCGGTTGTGGTGGCGGAGAAACTGAAAGATTATTTAGTCAGACGCGGGGAAATTGAAAAGAAATTGGGGAAAAACGGGAAATCGGTTTTTTATACTACCGATGACGCGAATAAATTTAAGGAAATGGGCAGGAAGTTTTTAGGAAAAAATATAAAAGATGTAAAAAAAGTTGAATTGTAATATAAAATTCTGGATTCCGGGTCAAGCCCGGAATGACAAGTTTTTATATGTATATTTTAGATAAAATAAAACAAACTATCGCCGAGGCGATTAATGAAGCGCTAAAGAAGAAAGCGGTGGGCGCGGCTGATTTGGTTTATCCGCCCAAGCCGGAGTTCGGGGATTTAAGTTTGCCTTGTTATAATATCGCCAAATTGGCAGGGAAAAGTGCGGTGGAAATAGCGGAATTTTTAGTGGGAAAAATTAAACTGAATGACGTGGTGGTAGCCGCTAAAGCCGTCGGCCCGTTTATAAATTTTACTTTTAGCAAGACTAAACTGGCCGAGGGCGCGATTGGGGAGATTTTAAATGAAAAGATTAAATACGGTCTGAATAAAATCGGTAAAAATAAAAGAGTGATGATTGAATTTTCCAACGCCAACACGCACAAGGAATATCACGTGGGGCATTTGCGCAACATCGCTTACGGCGACGCCATCACTAAAATTTTAACGGCTAACGGCTTTAAAGCCATACCGGTGTCATACGTTAATGATTTTGGCATTCATGTGGCAAAAACTTTGTGGGCGCTAGAGAAGTTTTATAAAGATGAAAAATTCCCCCAACCCCGTTCGGCTGAGCGCTCACGACGAAGCCCCTTTGTCAAGGGGGGCAGTAAAGGGTATTTTTTAGGTAAAGTTTACGTTAGGGCATGCGCCGAGTTGGAAAAAGATAAATCGGCCAACGCCGAAGTCGGGGAAATCATGAAAAAAATTGAAAGCCGGAGCGGCCGAGAATATAAATTATGGCAAAAAACCAGAAATTGGAGCATTGACGGCTTTGCCAAAATTTATAAAGAGCTGGGCGTTAAGTTTGAGCATATTTTTTACGAGAGTGAATTCATAGACAAGGGGCTGGAGCTGGTGGCCGAGCTTTATAAAAAAGAATTTTTAATTAAAAGCCAGGGCGTGGTGATCGCGGACTTGGAGAAACATAATTTGGGCGTGCTGGTGTTTTTACGCGCCGACGGCACGGCGCTTTATCCGGTGGCCGATCTGCCGTTGGCCGAGGAAAAGTTTAAAAAATACAAAATTGACCAGTCAATTCATGTGGTTGACGCGCGCCAGAGCCTGTATTTTAAGCAGTTATTTAAAGTTTTAGAGCTTTTGGGCTTTAAGCAAGAGATGAAGCATCTAAGCTATGACTTTGTTAAATTACCTGAAGGCATGATGTCTTCTCGAACTGGTAATGTCATCACTTACGAGGATTTGCGCTCCCAAGCGATGAAAAAAGCCGCAGCGGAAACCAAAAAGCGGCATAAAAATTGGAGCGAGAAAAAAATAAATGAGGTGTCGGACAAACTAGTCAATGGGGCGTTGAAATTTGAAATGATAAAAGTGGGAGCGGATAAAGTGATTACTTTTGACATTGAACAGGCTTTGCGGTTTGAGGGCAATACGGCGGCTTACCTGCAATATACGGGGGCGAGAATAAATTCCATAAACAAGAAATCAAAAGAGAAATTAGAAATTAAAAATTTGAAATTTGAAAACTTAATTGAACCGAAAGAAAATAAAATAGTTAATAAACTGGCGAAATATCCGGAAATAGTGGAAATAGCCGGCCGGAATTACGACCCGAGCGAGTTGGCTAAATATTTGTTTGATTTGGCGCGGGAGTTTAACGATTATTACCATGCCGTGCCAGTGTTAAAGGCTAAAACCGAAGTCAGGCAAGCCAGGCTGGCATTAATTAGCGCGGTGAGCCAGGTGATTAAAAATGGGCTGGGACTTTTAGGGATTGAGGCGGTAGAGGAAATGTAAAATATGATAGGGTATATTTTGAGCTTAATAACAAATTTTATAATCAATGCCATTTCCTCCTGGGGTTACTTCGGCGTGGGCGCGCTCATGGCGATTGAAAGCGCTGGCGTGCCTCTGCCGTCGGAAGTAATCATGCCGTTTGCCGGCTTTTTGGCGGCGCAGGGGAAATTTACTATATTAGGCGTGACCCTGGCGGGGGCTTTTGGCTGCGTGGTTGGTTCAGTCGTGGCTTACGCGGTTGGCATTTGGGGCGGGCGGGCGTTTATTGAAAAATACGGCAAGTATATTTTAATCTCCCGTCACGATTTGGCTCTGGCCGATACCTTTTTTAATAAATACGGTTCGGCCGCGATTTTTTTCTCCCGGCTCCTGCCCGTGGTGCGCACTTTCATATCTTTGCCCGCCGGCATCGCGCGCATGAATTTTCCCAAGTTCGTGGTTTATAGTTTCTTGGGCTCGGTGCCCTGGAGTTTTGGCCTGGCTTATTTGGGGAAAAAGTTAGGCGACCACTGGAATACGTTGGGAGTTTATTTTCATAAATTTGACGCCGTGATTGTTATTGTTATACTGGTATTTGTTGTTTGGTATATTAGAAGACATTTAAAGAATTTAAAAACTAATTAATAAATTCTGGATTCCCGCCTGCGCGGGAATGACAGAGAAATATATGGCAGAACAAAATAAAATGGAAAAGATCGTCTCGCTTTGCAAGCGGCGCGGTTTTATTTTTCCTGATTCGGAAATTTACGGCGGCCTGGCCAACACTTTTGATTATGGGCCGTATGGCACGGAACTGAAAAATAACATTAAGCAAAGATGGTGGAAAAAATTTATAAAGGACAGGGAAGACATGGTCGGCCTGGACGCGGCCATTATCATGAATCCGGAAACCTGGAAGGCCTCGGGGCATTTAAGCGAATTTTCCGACCCGCTGGCGGAATGCTTAAAATGTAAAAAAAGATTTCGCGCCGATGAACTGGCCAAGCCAAGCTGTCCGGAATGCTCGGGCAAGTTGACCAGCCCGAAAAAATTTAATTTGATGTTTAAAACTTTTATCGGCCCGGCCGAGGATAGCGCCAATGTGGTTTATTTGCGCCCCGAAACCGCGCAGGGGATTTTTACCAATTTTAAAAACATCATGGATACGATGCGGCCCAAACTGCCTTTCGGCATCGGTCAAATCGGCAAGGCTTTTAGAAACGAAATCACGCCGGGCAATTTTGTTTTTCGCACGCGCGAATTTGAGCAGATGGAAATTGAATATTTTATCGCGCCGCCGAAAAAAGACAAAGACTGGCAGGCGGTTTTTGAAGATTGGTGCAAGCAAATGCTGGACTGGATGAAAGAATTAGGATTGGATGTTAAGAAAAATGTGCATGAGCTTAATGTGCCGGAGGGAGAGCGGGCGCACTACTCCAAAAAGACCATTGATTTTGAATATGATTTTCCTTTCGGCCGGAAAGAATTGTTCGGTTTGGCTTACCGCGCGGATTATGATTTAAGCCAGCATGCTAAGTTTTCCGGCTCGGATTTAAGCTATATGGATGAGGACGGTAAAAGAATCGTGCCGCACGTGATTGAGCCATCGCTCGGCGTGGAGCGCATGGTTTTGGCGGTTTTGTGCCAAGCCTATACGGAAGAAGAAGTGGAGGACGGGACAAGGGTGGTGCTAAAATTAACCAACTGGCTGGCGCCGGTAAAAATCGCGGTGTTTCCTTTACTCAAAAATAAGCCAGAGTTGGTAAAAAAAGCCAAAGCGGTATTTGATAAATTAAAAGTTGATTATGCCTGCGAGTTTGACGATAACGGCAACATCGGCAAACGCTACCGCCGGCAGGACGAAATCGGCACGCCTTTTTGCGTCACGGTTGATTTTGACTCTCTGGAGAATCCGCCAGCTGGCGGAGACGTGACCGTGCGCGACCGCGACTCGATGAAGCAGGAGAGGGTGAAGATAGAAAAATTAGAGGAGTATTTTATGGAGAAACTAAAATAATATGGATTTAACTTGGGAGTTATTGGCCATCCAAAATCACTGGTGGAAGGGGGCAAATTTAAAGTTTGACCCGGTGTTAAGGCAATATGAAAAAAATAAGCTGAAAGCGCGGCCGGAGATTTTAAGCCAGGTTGATTTAAAGCGAGACGGAGTTTACTTTTTAACCGGCTCGCGCGGGACGGGCAAGACTACGGCTTTGAAACTGATGATTAAAAAATTGATTGAAGAAGACGGGATAAAGCCGCGGCAAATTTTTTACTATTCCTGCCATAATTTGGACAGCGCCGAGCAGCTTAACGAAATGATTAAGCTGTTTTTAAATCAAGCTAATCGCCGCCAGCGCGCCTATATTTTTATTGACGAAATCACCATGATTAAGGATTGGCAAAGCGGCCTTAATCATCTAAAAAAAGCCGGAAAATTCAAAAAGGCCACGGCGATTTTTTCCGGCTCATTTTTGGAAAAAGAAATTGACGGAGGAATAAATATTTTAAACATAGCCAGCCTGGCCTTCGCCGAATTCGTCGGCTTAATCAACCCGGTTTTTCACCAGAAAATCAAGCGCGGAAATTACCCGGCCTGGGCGGACAAAATTGAATATTATTTGGACATTTATCTTCTGACCGGCGGCCAGATCGGCGCTATTAATGATTATTATTTTAACGGCGCGGTCAGCCAAAACGTTTATAGCAATACTTTATATTGGCTATTGGCCAACGTGGCCAGGCTGGGCCGCGACCCGGCGCTAGTGCGGCAAATCATGGAAAAAATAATTTTAAACTTGGGTCAAAGCGTGGGCTATAAAACTTTGGCGCATAAAACCAAGGCCAGAACCCACCTGACCGCGGCCGAATATCTGGACTTACTGGAAAAGATGTTTGTGATTAAAACTATTTATCAATCAGACGGCGGTCAGCCCACCAGCCGCAAGGCCAAGAAAGTTTATTTTCAGGACCCGTTTTTCTTCTGGCTGTTTTACGCTTACACCCACGGCTCGCTAAATTATTGGCAGCTGGCGCGCGAACGCCTGTTTGACCGGGCGGTATTTTCGCATTTATTGGAAAACGTGATTTTCAGCCGTTTACTTAAAGACGGAAAAAATAACTTAACCTATTGGCGGGATAACGTAAAAAAACAGGAGATTCATTTTCTGGCGCGGCGGGGAAAAAAGCTGATGCCGATTTTAATCAGGTACGATAAAGAAATTAAAGACGGGGATTTTAAAATTTTTAAGCAAGCCGGACTAAAGCGGGGAATTATTATCAGTAAAGATAAGTTGGAGAATAAGGGCGATTTTAAAATAATGCCATTGAGTTATTTTTTGATGTTTTATTAAGGGGTTCTTTTTATATAAAAATAGCTCCGCTATGCGGAGTTATTTAGTATATGTAAATTATATATTAATATTCGAGATTAGTCGCTAACTTATTTATAAGTTAAATTATTCGTGTCGCTCCGCTAGGGGTTACTTTCTTATAACTAAGAAAGTAACCAAAGAAGTTTCGGGGAGTTCCGATTGGCTATCACGCTGATTATGCTTTGCGCTGTAAGCAGTGGCGCCAACTCCACTCCCCGAACCTTGGTGATTTTTTAAGCGTTTGTATTTATTAATGCGAGCATAGAAAATTAACTGTCTTTACTGATAAACAACAAATAAAAAATAACCTGGATGCCGGGTCAAGCCCGGCATGACAAATATTTAAAGTATCTTCGCCAGATACTGCCCAGTGTAGGATTTTTTATTTTTGGCGACTTCTTTGGGCGTGCCCACGGCCACAATTTCGCCGCCTTGATCGCCGCCTTCGGGCCCCAGGTCGATTATCCAATCAACCGACTTGATAACGTCTAAATTGTGCTCAATGATTAAAACCGTATTGCCTTTGTCTACCAGTTGGTTTAAGACATGCAAAAGTTTTTTGATGTCGTCAAAATGCAGGCCGGTGGTGGGCTCGTCTAAAATGTAAAGAGTTTTACCCGTGGCGCGGCGCGACAGCTCGGTGGCTAATTTTACCCGTTGGGCTTCGCCGCCGGACAGGGTGGTGGCGGATTGGCCCAGCTTAACGTAGCTTAAGCCCACTTGATTAAGCGTGGCAAGTTTTTGGTGGACGGCCGGAATGTTTTTAAACAAATTAAGGGCTTCTTCCACGGTCATATTTAGGACGTCGGCGATGTTTTTGTCATGATAATGGATTTCCAAAACTTCTTTATTATAGCGCCGGCCATGACAGACGTCGCACTCCACATAGACGTCGGGCAAAAATTGCATTTCAATTTTAACCACGCCGTCGCCGCCGCAAGCTTCGCAGCGCCCGCCCGGCACGTTAAAAGAAAAGCGGCCGGCCCGGTAGCCTTTGATTTTGGCTTCGGGTAGGGCGGCGAATAAGTCCCTGATGGGCGTGAAAGCGCCGGTGTAAGTCGCCGGGTTGGAGCGCGGGGTGCGGCCGATGGGCGACTGGTCAATGTTAATGACTTTATCAATATCAGTCAGGCCGTCAATCCTTTTATGCTTGCCCGGAGATTGTTTGGCGCGGTAAAGCTTTTGGTTTAGGGCGTTGGCTAAAATATCAGTCATTAAGGTGGATTTGCCCGAGCCGGAAACGCCGGTAATGGCGATGAATTTTCCCAAAGGAAATTCCACGTCAATATTTTTTAAATTATGCTCCTCGGCGCCGATGATTTTAAGGCTCAAGCCATTGCCGGAGCGGTAGTCAGCCGGCGCCGGGATGAATTTTTTACCGGAGAGGTAAAGGCCGGTTAAAGATTTGGGATTTTTGGCAATCTGGGCCGGCGTGCCCACGGCCACGATTTCGCCGCCGTGTTCGCCCGCGCCCGGGCCGATGTCAATTAGCCAATCCGCTGCCAGCATGGTGGCCTGGTCATGCTCCACCACGATGACCGTATTGCCCAAATCGCGCAGTTTTTTCAAGGTGGCGAGCAGCTTGGCGTTGTCGCGCTGGTGCAGGCCGATGGACGGTTCATCCAAAATGTAAATTACGCCCATCAGGGCCGAGCCGATTTGCGTGGCCAATCTAATGCGCTGGGCTTCGCCGCCGGATAAAGTATTGGCCGAGCGCGCCAAAGTCAGATAATCCAAGCCCACGTTAGACAGAAAATCCAGGCGGGTAGAAATTTCCTTAATGATGCGCGCCGAAATTTTTTTCTCGCGCGCCGTCAGGCCCGGTCCGCCGGCTGGCGGATTTTCCAAAGCGGTGAAGAATTTTTTTTCTTGGTCAACGGTTAGGCTGGTAATGTCGTAAATTGATTTGTCGGCCACGCGCACGGCTAAAATTTCCGGTTTCAAACGTTTGCCGCCGCAAGTTGGGCAGATTAGGACGCGCATGTATTGCTCAATTTCACGCCTGACATAATCGGATTCGGTTTGCTCAAAGCGGCGTTCCAGATTGGGAATCACGCCTTCAAATTCCGTGGTTAGTTCGCCGGAAAAGCGCTCGCTCTGGTAGTTGACGTTGTAATTTTTTCCGCCCGAGCCGTAAAGCACGATGTCTAATTGTTTTTTATTTAAGTTTTTAACCGGCGTGTTTAAATCAAAGCCGTGGTCAATCGCCACCGTGCCTAAAATCCTCATCAGCCAGCCTTGGCCGGCGTTGGTGCTATGAGCCCAGGCGCGGATGGCGCCCTGGGCGATGGTTAAATTGGGGTTAATAATCAGCTTGGGGTCAACTTCCAGCTTGGTGCCTAAGCCGGTGCAATCCGGGCAGGCGCCGTGCGGCGAGTTGAAAGAAAAATTGTGCGGCTCCAGCTCGGTTAGATTTATGCCGCAGTCAGGGCAAGAGTAGCGCTGGGAGTAGGTAACTTCGGAAACCTCCGAACCCCCCTTTAATCCCCCCTTGTCAGGGGGGAGTTTGTTAGGGAGGGGAGAGATGGTAACCAAGCCATTAGCGAGCTCCAAAGCCTTTTCCACGCTTTCGGTTAAGCGCGCCAAATCTTCTTTGTCTTTACTGACCTTAAGCCGGTCAATCACGATTTCCACATGGTGTTTTTTTTGTTTGTCCACGGCCAGGTCCTCCACTTCTTCCAAAGTGTAAATTATTTTATCAAAGCGCAGGCGGCTGAAGCCGGCCCGGTTAACGCCTTCCAGCAGGCTTTTGTGTTCGCCCTTTTTGTCTTTAATTATCGGCGCCAAAATAACAACATTTTGGTTTAAGAAACCGGCGGTAATCTGCTTGATGATTTCATCAATAGACAGAGGTTTGATTTTGCCGCCGCACTCGGGGCAGTAGGGCACGCCGATACGGGCGTAAAGCAGGCGCAGGTAGTCGTAAATTTCCGTAATCGTGCCGACCGTGGAACGCGGATTATGGGTAGTTGATTTTTGGTCAATGGAAATGGCCGGCGACAAGCCCTCGATGGAATCAAGGTCCGGCTTGTCCATCATGCCGATGAACTGCCGGGCGTAAGCGGACAAGGATTCAACGTAGCGGCGCTGGCCTTCGGCGTAAATCGTGTCAAAGGCCAAGCTTGATTTGCCCGAGCCGGACAGGCCGGTAATGACCACTAATTTATCGCGCGGGATTTCCACGTCAATATTTTTTAAATTGTGGACGCGCGCGCCCTTGATTTTGATGCTGTTTTGCATAGAGAGTTTATTTAAAACAATGCAATCAATTATATATTAAAAAATCGTCCTTGGCAAGACCTGCCTGCCGGCAGGAGGGTTGCGCTATTCGGTTTTAATTGTTAAACTGGATTGGTAAAATTACTCTCTAAAATTGACCCAAAAAAATAAATTTTATGTTAAATCAAGCTATTATTTTTTTGCTGATATTATTGATTTTTGGTATTGTTTTGATTATTTTTATGCTTATAAAAAACCGGCCGGCGACCTCCGGGCAGGATAACGAACGGCTGGCGGCCATGATGGAGCGGCTGGCGGGCCTGGCCGAGCAGAACCGGGAGTTAAGGCAGGCCATGGATGGCAAGCTGGCGGAAACGCACCGCGCCAACCAGCTGCAGTTTGGCCAGACCGCTAAAATAATTTCCGAGGTGACGGAAAAATTGACCAAGCTGGACGAGACCAATAAGCAGGTAATAAATTTTTCCGCTCAGCTGCAGAATTTACAGGACATTTTAAAAAATCCCAAGCAGCGCGGGGTTTTGGGAGAATATTTTTTGGAGGAGACTTTAAAAAACGTTTTGCCGCCCAATTCTTATCAGATGCAGTATGGTTTTAAAGACGGCACCATCGTGGACGCGGTGGTTTTTGTCAAGGATAAAATTATTCCGGTAGATTCTAAATTTTCCTTGGAAAATTACGAGAAAATTTTAAACGCGCCGGACGCGGCCACGCGGGAAAAATTTGAAAAAATGTTTAAGCTGGATTTAAAAACGCGCATTGATGAGACTTCCAAATACATCAAGCCGGCGGAAAAAACCATGGAGTTCGCTTTTATGTTCATCCCCTCGGAAGCGATTTATTATGACCTGTTAATCAATAAAGTCGGCGCGGTGCAGATTAACACCCGCGACCTGATTGAATACGCTTTTAAAGAGCGGCACGTCATTATTGTTTCGCCCACCTCGTTTCTGGCTTATCTACAGACGGTTTTGCAGGGGCTAAGGGCTTTGCAGATTGAAGAAAGCGCCAAAGATATTTTATTAAACGTGCAAAAATTGGGCAAGCACATTTTAAGTTATGACGAGTATATGAGGAAGCTGGGAGCCAGCATGTCCACCACGGTCAACCATTACAACAGCGCCTATAAAGAGTTCGCCAAAATTGACAAAGACGTGGTGAAGATTACGGAAGGAGAGAAAAAAGTTGAACCCATGCTGATTGATAAGCCGAATGTGGAATAAACTCTATATATGTCATTGCGAGCGACTGGAAGGAGCGAAGCAATCTCGGGTTTGTTGCGATTTACCGGAGATTGCTTCGTCGCTGACGCTCCTCGCAATGACAATATGATTTATGGATGAGAAAAGCGATAAATTATTAGAATTAAAGGAGGCCATTGTTAAAACAATCGCCTTTTTTGATATGTTTGATTATCCGCTGACGGCCAACGAAATTTGGCGGAATTTAGGTTTAAAGAGCGAATTAGTTCGTGTAATGGAGGCGCTGGAAGAAATAACCCCCCTTAGCCCCCCCTTGTCAGGGGGGATAATTGAAAGTGAAAACGGATTTTATTTTTTAAGCGGGCGGCAAGAGTTAGTGGCGGAGAGGCAAAAACGTTACTCGGCGGCGGACCGGAAGTTTAAGCGCGCCAGCCGGCTGGCCAAAATCTATAAATTCATTCCCTGGGTTAAATTAATCGCCATCGGCAATTTAATGGGCGCGCATAATTTAAAGCCGGAGAGCGACATAGATTTTTTTATCATTACGGAGAAGAAAAGAATTTGGCTGGCGCGCTTTTTTTGCGTCGCGCTGGCGCAAGTTTTAGGGCTAAGGCCCAAGCCGGGAAAAACTAAAAATAAAGTTTGTTTAAGTTTTTTTGTGAGTGAGGCGGCTATGGATTTATCTGGCCTGATGCTGGCGGAGGATGTTTATTTTATTTACTGGCTGGCCGGTTTGGCGCCGATTTATGACCGCGGCGGCGTTTATGAAGAATTTATGGAAAAAAACAATTGGCTGAAAAATGAGCTGCCCAATTGGCCCGCCTACGCCGAGGCTTCGGCGGGCAAGCGGCCAGGGTTTTGGTCAAAGCGAAGAGGCGACGGCGGACCAGGCCCGAGCGAGTTTTATCGCGACCTCGCGGACATGTTTTTCGGCGGCCTGGAGCCATGGTTTAAGAAATTACAGCTTAAGCTTTTGCCCGAAGAGTTGCGGCAGTTAATGAATTTGGATACGCGGGTGGTGGTGAATGATAAAGTGATAAAATCGCACAGTAACGACAGAAGAGAAGAATATAGGGAAAAATTCATTCTGTCATTGCGAGCGATAGCGAAGCAATCTCAAGTTCGTAGCGATTTACCGGAGATTGCTTCGTCGTCTGACGACTCCTCGCAATGACAATTGAGTTTATGAAATATTTAACTAAGACAATTGAATACGGTTTGTATCTCTTAGCCTTTCTCCTGCCCCTCGGGACGCGCTGGATTATCAAGGCCGGACCGACCGAATATTTGACTTACAGTTTGTATGGGACGGATATATTACTGATTTTGCTTTTGATGTTGTTTATTTTTGTCATTGCGAGCGACCGAAGGGAGCGAAGCAATCTCGGGTTTGTAGCAATTGACCGGGGATTGCTTCGTCGCTGCGCTCCTCGCAATGACAGAGTGGTTTGGCTCCTTATAGTGGGTTTAGGTTTAGTTTTATTGGTTTCCGTTTTTTTCGCTTTGGATAAGGCGCTGGCACTGTATAAATTCGGCTGGCTGGTTTTAGGCGCGGGATTATTTTGGCTGGTCAGCCAAGCGGCTTACAGCCGAGTCAAGCTGGTTGGGAGCTTATTGGTCGGCCTGGGCTTTCAGGCCGGATTGGGAATCTGGCAATTTTTAGCGCAGGCGACCTTTGCCAATAAATGGCTGGGCCTGGCATTGCATCGGGCCAGCGATTTGGGAACGTCGGTGGTGGAAACCGTGGGTGCGGACGGAGTGGGCGAAAGATGGCTAAGGGCGTATGGCGGGCTGGATCATCCGAATATGTTAGGCGGCATGTTGGCGATTGGAATACTATTATTAATAGGGCAATATATAAAATTTCCAATTTCCAATAACCAATTTCCAAACAAATTTCAAATTTCAAATTTCAAATTTCAAAACTATCTTAAAGTTATATTTTGGTTTTTGCTGGTAATTTTTTCTACGGCGCTGTTTTTTTCTTTTTCGCGGGCGGCTTGGCTGGCGCTGGCGGCCGGGCTGATAGTGATGATGTTGGGCGCGGCGATAAATAAAAATTTACCCGCGCAGAAAAATATTCTGCAAACCGTTTTAATTTCCGGGCTGATGTTTTTTATTTTATTTTTCCAGTTCCCCAATTTGGTGATGACGCGGCTTTATTCAGGCCAGCGGCTAGAGATAAAATCCAAAAGTGAAAGACTGGAGTCCATAAAAAATTCCTGGCCCATAATCAAAAATAATTGGGCGAGCGGAGTGGGCGCCGGCAATTATACTTTGGCGCTGGAGCGGCAGCTGCCCGGCGAGCAATCTTATTTTTATCAGCCGGCGCATAATGTGTTTATTTTAGTTTTTAGTGAGATTGGATTATTTGGATTATTATTTTTTATTTTGATTATTATTTTTCCATTCGTGAGATTGCTTCGTCGCCGCGAGTACGCGGCTTCTCGCAATGACAGCAAGCTGGCGATTTTAGTCGCGCTGATTGTTGCGATGTTCCTTGACCATTGGCTCTGGAGCCTGCATTTCGGCGTGCTGTTTTTCTGGCTGGCGCTCGGGCTTGCCCCCGAGAGACGGCTGTGGATAAATTAGCCCGTTTAGGCATTTAGAGAATCGCCGTTTGAGAGGCGGTTTTTTTATTGGGAAAAGGCTTGTAAAAAGTAGCTTCAAGATTTAACCTAAAATAAGGCTAAAAAAGCGGCTTGCCGATTAAAATAAGATAAAAACCGGTTATTAATCGCAAAATCCGGCGGAGACTATGAGACGGGCCTGTTTTATGTTATAATTAAATCATAAAACTTGATAAGCATTTGATAAGGCGAATAAACAATTTATTCTAAAATTAAATATTTTTTTTAAGACATAAGACACATCTCCATGCGTCGTTCTCCTCAAGATGATTACACTAAATTAGTGCCTTTAAAAAGGCTGGCTAACGCTAGCTCATACAGCTTGGGCTATGTTTCTATTTTAGTGCAAAGAAAGAAACTGCAGGCCAAAAAAATCGGCAACAAATATTATTCCACCCAGGAGTGGTTTGACCAGTATTTGGAGATGCATGCCAGGGAAGAAAAACGATTGCCGGCCGAGGCGGCGCGAGAGCTGGTTAGCGACAAAAGCCGAGAAGCCAGGCCTGCTTCGCAAGCCGTTGCCGCCGCCAACCTGAAAAGCCGGATTGATAATCTGGTGGAACGGGCGATAAAAGAGAAGCTGGAGGCGGAGGAGAAAGAAAAAACGGCGGCCGTTAAGGCAAAAAAATCCCCCCTGCCCCTCCCTCGGCTTACTCGGGACAGGCTCTTTGTTAAAGGGGGCGAAGACAAAGCCCTGGCGGAAATTTTGTCGGAGAAAATCGCCGCGCCGGAAGTAAAATTTATTGCCGACCTGGTTGAGCCGGAAGAAAAACTGGAAAGTTTGTGGAAAGAAAATTTAGCGCAAGAAGAAAAAGAAGTGAAAGCGGCGGCGAAAGATGTCGTAAAAAAAATTGATTTTAAATTATGGAAAGATATTTTTAAGTTTCGTGTTCGTGAGATTGTGAAGTTTATCTCGAGCGTTAGCGAGGGACCTGCGTTGCCTTCAGTCGCTCGCAATGACAGTAAGGTGAGATTGTTTCGCTCCTTTCAGTCGCTCGCAATGACAGGTAAAAACTCTTTCTTGATTCCCGCCTTCTTTCGGCTACGCTCGGGACTGGCCGCGGGAATGACAATGAAGAGATTTATTAAGGGCGGTGTTGCCGCGGTCATGATTCTCTTGGCCGTGGTTTCGCTGATTTATTTCGCGCCAAAGGCCGCGGTGTCATTAAACCAGCTGGCGAAACGGACTTTTGCTCCTGCTTTGGCGCCGGTTAAAGAACTAGCGGGTCAGTCCAACGTCATCATTCCGGGCAGCGAGCTGGCCTCAAGCCTAAAAGCCAGATTGAACCAGACTTTATTGTCCCTGGCTGACCGCGCCCAAACTGCCAGCCTGAAATTAGAAAATAACATCAAAAAAAGAAATCAGACTTTGACGCGCCGGCTGGCTTATGTAAAAAATCAGCTGGCTTTCATCGCTGATTTTTGGCAGGCAAAATATCATGCCAGCGTCGGCCCCGGCCTGGCGATTTTGCCGGACAAGATAGTGCGGACCGGGCAAACCAGTTTGGCGATTTTAAAAGATTTTGCTTTTTTCCAAGCCAAATCCGTGGCCGAAGTGGCGGAACTGGCGGTGGGAAAATCACCCCTGCCCCGTTCGGCTGAGCGCTCACGACGAAGCCCCTTTGTTAAAGGGGGTGAGAGAGAGGGTCAGGTCGCCGGAGTGTCGGAAGCATCAACCAGGCCGTCTCCAATGTCAAAACTTCTCGCTTTAGCCAACACCGCGGCCAAGCGCGGCCGACAAGCCGTCAGGGAAATAAAATATAACACCACTGCTACTTTAACCAATTCGGCCCAAAGGCAGACCGACCTGTCTTTGTCCCTGGGCAAAAAGCTGGCTCAACTCACTCAAGCCGGGGCCAAAGCCACCGGCCTGAAGCTGACCCAGCTGACTGACTCAATCGGCCAGACCAACCAAGCCATCAGCCAGACAAATAAAACCGGCAAAAACTATTTGGCCCGGGAAGCCAGCCGCTCCCTTTGGTCATTGGCCAACCTCTATTCTAAAATCATCGACCTGCTCATCACCGATGATTTAAAGACCAAATATGCCAAGCTGTATCAAACACCCCTAGCCGCCACTGAAGCGGAGAAAGAAGTGGTGGTAAAAGAAACTGCAGCGGCAGAAGTGGTCCGACAGATCTCACCCTCTCCCTCTCCTTCGCAAGGAGAGGGAACTAAATCCCCCTTACCCCCTTTGTTAAAGGGGGCTGAAAACAATCTCTCCATCACCGGCAACGCCATTATCGGCGGCGCCCTGAACGTTTCCGGCGCGGCTGATTTCGCCTCTGACCTCATGGTCAGAGCCGCCCTGACCGCTAAAACTCTCCTGGTGACTGATTACGCCCAATTCGCCGGCCCGATTAACGCCAAAGCCATGACCGCGGATAATCTGACTTTGCGCGACAACCTGACCGTGGTGGGCGGCTCGTTTATTGGCGGCAATGAGTTAATCGCCGGCAACCTCAAAGTCTCCGGCACCTTCCAGGCCGGTCACACCGAGTTTTCCTCCTTGGGCGTGACCGGCGCTTTGGGCGCGGCCAGCCTGTCCGCTGGTTTGGGCGGCCTCTCTACCACGGGCAATGTCTATTTAGGCGGGGACGCCAACACCATCACCGGCGCCACCACTTTAAACAATGTCCTGGCCATCAACAAAGCCTCGGGCTCTGCCCTAACCGTGGGCGACGGCGCTAACAACACTTTTACCGTGGACACTACCACTGACACCATTACCATCGCGGCCGCGCTTAACCTGACCGGCAATACCAGCTACAACGGCAATCTGGACCTAAATGGCGCGCTTGACCTGGACACTGCTTCCACCACGGCCTTAACCGTGGGCGACGGCACGATTAATAGTTTTACCATTGACACCTTAAACGATATTCTCACTTTGGGTTATAGTTCCACCACTGACAAAGTAACCATTAACAATTCACAATTAACCATTAACTCTGCCTCAACCACTACTGCCGTGTTAATCAATTACGACGGCGTCGGCAACATCATCCAGATTCTGGACAATGCCACCGCCAGATTCACCCTGGCGGACAATGGCGTTGCCAGTCTGACCGCGGCCTCCTCCACCGGCACAGCCCTGACCATTACCCAAAACAACACCGGTGATATTTTAAATCTTTACGACGGCGCCGCCGAAGTGCTTACGGTTTTGGACGGCGGCAATGTGGGCATTGGCACGAGCACGCCTCTGGCTAAACTCTCGGTTCAGGGCGCGGCTGGACAGAATATCTTCAGTCTAGCCAGTTCAACCGGCCAAAGCCTGCTCACGGTTAACAACACCGGACAATGCATGACCGGCGATACAGAACTGCCAATTGTCATTGCGAGCGACCGAAGGGAGAGAAGCAATCTCACGGACTCGGATGTTAACCAGAGATTGCCGCGTCGTCCCGATGACTCGGGACTCCTCGCAATGACAAAATTAATTCAAATTAAAGACATCAAAGGCGGGGAATACGTTATGTCCTTAAATGAAAAAACCGGCAAATTAGAGCCGGCGAGAATTAAAGGATTATTAGATATGGGCGTGAAGCCGATTTACAAGCTCACCACCGAGGACGGCCGGACGATTCGGACGACCGCCAACCATCCGTATTTGACGAAAAGTTTAGCGATAGATGTTGCCTCGCCAACCGATACCGGTAATGTAGAAAATATTGTTTTGGCGGAAAAATTTAATTCTCAAACCGCCAACGCGGAAACGGTGAGTGGCGGGCGGCAAATTGACCAAAGGTCTGGCAAAGGCCAGGGGATCGGGAGCGGAGAGATAAAATTTGATTTTACTTTCAACGCGCCTAGCCAGACGGCCGGGCAATTTGGCCAAATCGCGGCGAGCCCGATTAGTCAAAATGAAAGAATGTTTCATAAAGAAGCGGTTTTGATTTTGCCTTTCAACGTTTCCGACAAGGCCTGTTCATATTCAGTTTTCATGGCCGCTCGGAATTCATTGGAAAACGGCCAATGTTCTTCCAATGAATCAATTAATTTTCCCAAAGAAACCGCTTCATATTTTTCTTCGGGCAATTTTTTAAACATGGTTTCGTCCAGACGGCAAATTAATTCCCAAAAAGCCGGTAAGTCAAATAAAAACCAAGCCGGGCGATTACGCCGATCATATCCAACTACCGCCCGGTATGATTTAGGCAATAATTTGGGCGCCAACCTGGAGAAATGCTCAAGTTTGGGCGCGGCCGAAGTTAATTTAGTTGAAGATTTTATTTTAGGCGTAAATAACAAAATTAATAATAGTAATAATAATTATAGCGCCGGCGATAATGATCTGTCAAATGCCGACCCCGAAGCACAAACTCCGTTTGACTACGGGGCAAGCTGGACGCGCGTGGCCGAGCTTTCCCAGGGCGACGAGATTGCGGTGGCTGGTGAGGATTTAGAAGATGTTAAATTCGTCCGCATCGTAAAAATAGAGCGCCTGCCCCCGGAGCAGGTCTACGACATTGAAGTGGAAGGCACGCATAATTTCGTGGCCGGACATTATCTTAACCGCAAAACCAACGAAGCTCTAACTCAAGAGGAAGAGCGCGCTTACCTTGACGGCCAACGTTTGCCCCGCGCGATGGAGCGAAGCGGCATCGTTTACGGGGGCATCATCGCGCACAATACTTATATCTCCGGGAATGTGGGAATTGGCACCACTTCGCCGGCTTCGCTATTGTCCATTAAGTCCAGTAGCGCGGCAACGCCTGCCCTTTCGCTTGAACACGCGGCCAGCCCCACTAGCGATTATTTTCAAGTAAGAAGCAATGGAGCAAGCGGAGGCGATATTTTTACAATAAGTTCAAGCGGTAGGGTCGGCATCGGCACCAGCTCCCCCTACGCCGCTTTGTCCGTCAACGGCCGGGGAATATTTAACCAGGACATCAGAGCTAATTTCTTCACCGCCACTTCCACTACCCAAGCCTCAACTTTCCCCTACGCTTCCTCCACGGCCATCACTGTTTCGGGAACAGGCTATTTTGGCACGGCTTCCAGCACCAATCTCACGGTTTCCTCTCTCGTCGCCACCCGCGTTCCGTTTATTACCACGGCCGGCGCTTTTACCGATGACGGCGACCTCACTTTCACCAACGGCAATCTCTTAACCGCCACCTATGCCTCTTCCACCGCCCTAACCGTTTCCGGCGTGGCTTCCACCACTAATCTGTATGTGTCAGGCAATCAGTATCTGTCGCCGATGACTTCCGGCTCAATCCTGTTCGCCGGAACTAACGGGCTGATTTCTCAAAACAACTCTAATCTTAACTGGAACAATACCACTAATCTCTTAACCGTCTTAGGCAATGCCACCACTACCCAGCTCACCGCCACCGGCTCAACGTATTTGGCCACCAACGGGGGCAACGTCGGCATCGGCACCAGTTCGCCCACTAACCGGCTTGAAGTCGCGGGCAATACTTTTCTTGGCGGCGGTCTGACAGCGACTGGCACGGTGGCGTTTACTCCCATCGCCCGCGCTGCCGGTTCCACCGCGTATTTCACTGTCACCGGAGCCGCCGATACCGGCCTGACCGCTTCAACCGAAGCGTTGGATATTCAGTTCAATCTATCTCGCGTCAAGACCCACGCCAACGGAACAATAGCCCTGCAAAGAGATTTTCTTATTAACGCCGCTACCCACGCCTTCACCAATTTCACCTCCGGCAACATCACCGACCTGGCCACGCTCGGCATCACCGGCGCGCCCCTGACCGGCCTTAACGCCACCACTACCAACGCGCACACTTTCTATCTCGGCGCTTCGGCGCTCAATGCTTCCACTACCAATTCCTACGGCCTGACAATTAACGCCAATACCGGAGCGACGAATAATTACGCGGCCGCGTTCCTGGGCGGCAACGTCGGCATCGGCACCACCAGCCCGCTGGCGAAATTAAGCGTGCAAGGCGCGGCCGGACAAAATATTTTTGATATAGCCAGCTCCACCGGGACCAGCCTTCTGACCGTGAACAACACCGGCCAGTGCGTGACTGGGGACACGAAATTAAGAAGGCGGCGCCGGAAGAAGAAAAAAGGCGCCGGAGACGGCGACGATGAAGATGACACCTCACCCCAACCCTCTCCTTATCAAGGAGAGGGGGAAAATGACGAGTGGGAAGATGTGGAAATAAAAGATATTATGCCGGGCGATGAAATTTTAACCATGGATGAGGCCACGGGCAAATTAGTCGCGTCCCGCGTCAACGCCTTAATGGACATGGGTACGAAGCCGATTTACAAGCTCACCACGGCCAGCGGCAAGACGATTCGGACCACAGAAAATCATCCGTATTTGACGCGAATTTCCGGCAGGGATAGAATTAAAAATATTCTAAGCCAGGAACGGCATCCAGGCCTGGCTAACTTTAATCCGGCAGGGGTTAAAGGACACGTTCAAACGGGGAGCGAATCCGCCAATAACAATGGTGCCAACGGCGGCTCTTGGCTCAACTCTGCCTTTTTAGCCCTGGGAAGCAATAACCAGGGCTTTTCCAGTTCTAAAAAATTGGCCGCTTTTATTGATTATGCCAATATAAAGGCTTGGGCAAAAGAGAGGGGCGTATCTTTCAATCTTGAAGCGCTCTATCAGATTTTAAAGAATCTCGGCGTGGAAAAGATACTTTTTTATTACGGTACCGACCTGAAAAATCCCGGGTCGCACGGTTTTTTGACTAAAATGCGCACTTTTGGTTATGATGTCATAACCAAACCTGTAAAATATTTTAAAATCAGCCTTTTAAATCTTCTAAGGCAGCGGAATAATCGGGAGATGCTTAAACAGCTCTCTTTGGAAACCCAAAAAGCCCTGCTTAATGAAGTAGAGGAATTAGAAGCTAAGCGCATTCATCTTCTTTTGCCCAAATCCAACTTTGACGTGGAAATTACCCTGGATATGGCGCTGTTTGAAAAGCAATTTAACGGTTATATTCTTTTTTCCGGAGACAGCGATTTTAGCGCTATTATTAAGTATTTAAGAGGCAGGGGCAAGAAAGTGGTGGTGGTTGCCGGCAGGAAATATTTATCCGGCGAACTGATAATGGCAGCCGATGATTTTATCAGATTGGAAGAATTGACCCGCGAGATTAAAGATCTTGTGAATACAGATGAGGCCAATAAAAAAACCAGGGGCGAACCCTGGGAGAAAAGTAATTCCATTATAGCAAAGCCAACCGCTTTGTCAAGAGCTACTATAAACAATGGAAGATGGACAAGGGTTAGCCAATTGGCAGCAGGCCTGGAAATCGCCGTTAGCTTGGAAGACGAAAAAAACGCGGTTTGGGATAAAATTATAAAAATTGAACTTCTGCCGGCCGAGCAAGTCTACGATATAGAAGTGGAAGGCACGCATAACTTCGTGGGCAATGGCATTATCGCGCATAATACCTATATCTACGGCAACGTCGGCATCGGGACGACG
>Ga0210057_1003079_pt1 | contig 23255 bp, 29 predicted proteins | sample CryGeyCG2114_010_2_FD_183968 | JGI IMG/M metagenome (GOLD analysis project Ga0210057, IMG submission 183968) | Groundwater microbial communities from aquifer - Crystal Geyser CG10_big_fil_rev_8/21/14_0.10 (SPAdes) (version 2) | ecosystem: Environmental > Aquatic > Deep subsurface > Groundwater ...
TACCGGGTTTTCCCGGCGTGGCAATTATTGACGGTCATGTGGACGGAAAGAATGTCCCAAAAGCTGTATTCTATGATCTCGACAAGCTTCAGGCAGGCGATGTGGTGCAGGTAACCGATAGCGACGGTGCGATTCTCGAATTTAAAGTGGTGAGGAGCCAGATGTACAACCAAGACGCATCGACGGAAGAACTTCTTGCCGATCGCGGCGTCTCGGAACTTATCTTGATTACTTGCGGAGGGGATTGGAATGCGAGCGAGCGCTTATATGACGAGCGAGTTGTTGTGTTCACCGAGTTAATTACGCCCTAAAGTAGGGATTCTAGGGATTCGACGCCATTCTCACGACAACAACAAAATCCCTTTATCGTGGTGTGCAGATGGTGCAATGTATATCGGGAACGGCTTTGTCGCATCAACGTTCAACGTATTGAAGAGAGACAGGTATATATTCTACGGAATCTTGTGGACAATAGACACTTTTGTTCCAAGGGATGAGCTCCGTATCTTTATCGTTGCCTGTAATTGATTCGCAAGAGCACCTATGATGCTAGTCCCGAGTCCAATCGGGGGGGGTTACTCTTTGATTTGCCGATACCGCTATCCTCCACACTGAGTACCCATCCAGATTTTGCAGAAGTATATGTAACGATAATTCTACCAGGATGTTTCTCGGGGAAGCCGTGCTTTAAAGCGTTGATGACGAGCTCTGTTGTGATAAGACCAAGACTCACCGCGACATCAGAAGTAACCGATCCTTTACTCGCGACGACTTCAAGTTGTACCGGCTTGCGATCGCGGATCATTGAGCGGGCAAGACTCTTGCAGAGCGCAGTGAGATATTTCTCAACAGGAGTATGCTCACCAAGCTCTACCGGATCAAGTTGTTGTTGGGCTGTCGCGATAGACATTATGCGCAGGTGGGCATCTTTCAGGTGAGAACGGCTTTCTCCAGAATCAACAGACTCTGCTTTCAAAAGAAGAATACTTGCGATGAGCTGTAAACTGTTTGCGACGCGATGACGCATCTCCTTGAGGAGCAGGTCTTTTTGGACAAGGATTTTCTCTTTTTCCTCTTCTAAAATTCGTTGGTGCGTAACATCAAGAATGGAGATAAGCATTTTTTTTCGTCCGTTATCGTAGCGTACTTCTCGAGCATTTAAAAGCATTGTCCTCGCTCCGAGGAAAGGAAAATCGTGATCAACCTCGTATTCCTCAACGGATTTGTGTTTGGGAATCACTTTTTCAAGAAGAGTGCGGAGCTTGGGGATATTCCATTGACCATTTCCAAGATCATAGAACCTTTTACTCTCCGTACTTTTATACGTTTCGCGGAATTTTTTATAAAACGAACGGCTCGCGACAATGATGCGCAATTCTTCGTCAAGTACGATGAGAGGTTCTCTTATGGTGTCTATAATCGCCCGAGTAAGTACATGACCATCATTTGGGTCGCCAAGCGGATCGCTGTAGGCTTCCTTTTTAATGGTTTTCATAAAATTTTACTGTACGAGACGATATCCAATGCCGCGAACGGTCTGGAAACTCGTTGAGCTTTTACTGCGTCTAAGCTTATTCCGCAGATTCTTCATATGGACATCAAGCACATTGCTCAAGGTTACTGCATTAAAATCCCAGATTTTATTGGCGATCTCCTCGCGTGTAAGCACTTCGCCGGGTCGTCTAGAGAAGCATTCAAGGAGAGTATACTCCTTAAGCGTGAGGGATACTTCTTGGCTTCCGCTATACACGCGGTGAGCGGCAATATCAATAGTGATATCTCCTACAACTCGCACCCCACTCCTTCTGTTTTCTGGTGCGCGTCTTAATACAGAATTAATACGGGCTATGAGCTCCTCCGGCGCAAACGGCTTTACTACGTAGTCGTCTGCGCCGGAATTCAACATTTCTATCTTGTATTCCGTCGCACTTTGGCCGGTAATAACGATGATTGGCGTTGTGATGTCGTAGGACCGCAGACTTTTGGTGAGCGTCATGCCATCCATGCCAGGCACTCGCAGGTCTAGGACGATTACGTCGTAATCATTACGATAAAGGAGGATACGACTGCGGGCCTTTTCGCCGTCCTCTAGCCAATCAGTAACAAATCCTTTGGTTTCAAGTTTCTTTTTTAGGTTCTCAGCGTACTCAATCTCATCTTCTACTAGTAACAACCGCATATATTCATAATACACCAAATTTCATAAGACTACATGAAGATTACATGAAGATCTAATAATACTTGACACTCTTAACAATGAGGGGTGTTATGCGGGGCGCACGTTGTACAGTTTGCTAGGTACGGCTTTGTACCTTGTGATACCCTCCGCGATACGAGGGTGAGAGTTTCTCATGTGGTTCCACATTATAATCTTATTCATCAGCTCTTTATCTTGCGACGCTGTCTCGCAAAAATCGCACTCCGTGCACATCAACACTATTTTGTTTCTCATTTTTGTTTTGAAAATTATTTAGTAGCTAGTCTAATTTCGACCAAGTACCATCAGTATCCTATTGGTAGATGATTTTTTAATGAATACGCTCCATGTACACTTCTTTCGGGGAATGACCTTTCCAATTTTTTGAGTGCTTTTTTACTTGAGAAAACATTCGCAATTTGTTTTCAGATTTCAGACATTTTTGCTATGGAAATTTCTTCACTCATCCTTCACTTCTCTCGTATATAGTGACTTCATATTCATAACTCAATATTCATGAGTAAAACAACAGGAACAATAGCGGTTGTGCTTGCGCTACTGATACTGGCGGTAGCAATCTTTTACAGTGGGGCGGTGGACGGATTCTTTTCGAAGTTCTCTGCGAACTTTGCAAACGCAACGTCAACTCCTAACGGTTCGGTTGATGGCACTGACAATGCGGCGACAGAGTCAGCGCCGGAGGCGATAACTGGTTCCGCAGCTACTCCTACGGATACGACAGTAGCCGTCGTTGGTACAGTTACTCCAAATGGCGCATTCACCCAATACTGGTATGAGTACGGGACGACAATACAACTGGGAAGTAAGACGACTAGCTACGAAATTGGTTCTGGCTATTTCGCGATACCATCGCCTGCGTATATTGCAGGTCTGACAAAGGAAACGACCTATTTCTTTCGTCTTGTCGCTCAAAACAAATTCGGTACGGTTGCAGGCAGTCAGCACTCATTTCAGACAACAGATGCCACGCCAGCACCCGTAGGAAGTACTCCCGCTATCAAGACAAAGGAGGCGAGTGGTTTAACAAGTATAACGGCTACTGTAAATGGTGAAGTCAATTCCAACAATGCGACAACTCTGTATTGGTTTGAATATGGGAAAAGCAGAGATCTCGGCAATGTAACGACCCTCACGCCAGCGGGGACAGGGGATGTGACTGGTTCTGTGTCTCATACACTCATCGATCTTGAGGCGAATACTACGTACTACTATCGCCTAAATTCCCAAAATCAATTCGGCACCGTGAATGGTGCAACACTTACATTTAAAACCTCCACCTTATAACACGTATGGATTCATATAATTCTCCGAGCACGAAACCGCTCTATCGAGGCACGCAAATCGCATGGTACATCCTCGGCTTTATAGAAGTGATGTTGGCGTTTCGGTTTGTATTGAAATTACTGGGTGCAAATCCGGAGGCGGGGTTCACCAATCTCATCTACGGAGTAACCCACGTGTTCGCAGCTCCGTTTATCAATGTTTTTGGCATGACGCAGGTTGCAGGCAATGTCTTTGAGTGGACGACACTACTTGCAATGTTCGTGTACGCAGTACTTGCGTGGGGTATTGTCAGACTCTTCATTATGGGTAAGACGGTCTCTACTCCCGAGGCCGCGGCTAAATTAAACGATCAGGAAAATAATTAAAAGATAAATAATCAAAATTGTATGGAAATAATTGTTTGGATTATATTTGGTGGATTGGTGGGATGGATCGCTTCCATGATCATGAAAACGGACGGTCAGCAAGGCATCGTGGTGAACATAATCGTCGGTATCGTGGGAGCGATAATTGGCGGATGGATTATGAGCTTGTTCGGAGAAAGTGGTGTAACGGGCTTCAACGTGTACAGCTTCATCGTGGCGCTCTTAGGAGCAAGCGTGCTTATAGGCGCAGTGAAGGCCTTGCGGGGCTAGATGGCACGCGTTCCCGAATTACGTTCTCTTATCTATTTGCTTTTTCTTGGTAGACACACATTCAGTATACGATGTAAAAATACATTTCTTTGCTCCGCGGACAGGGCTCGAACCTGTGACCCTCTCGTTACACCAATTCCAAATGTTACCAAATGGGGCGGACTATATCATTCCCGCTCTTTTGCCAAGAGTACGGGACGAGGCGCTTCCCACCGAGCACTATCATAGTGCTTTGGCAGTACTTCCTTGCGGAATAGTCTCTGAACCTGCCTACGCCAAGGCTTCGGCAGGCAAGCCTTCATAGTTGATACTACATTGGCTTGCTTGCAATTCGAAACTTTAGCGAAGGATTGGCTGCTGATTACCCTCGACATTACTCGCTAGGGGTTCCAGCAATTCACCTCGTTTTCACTTTAGTATTACTACCAAAGGCTGCCTTCGACAGCGAGATGCTCTACCAACTGAGCTACCGCGGAGCAAAAAAATCTATTCTATATACCCTATATAACAAAGAACTGTCGGCAATTTTACCCAAAAGAGCCGATATTGCAATTGTTTTTTTGTGATACAATAGCGTTATGCAAAAGGCGTCGCGTGCAATTACGCTTTTGTTTGTGGCGGTTATTATTGCGGGGATAGTTTTTATTATGATGCCAGATAGACCAACGGAAAAGTCAGCATCCGCTAGTAGCAGTTTAATTAATATGAGCCCCCTTACACTTACGAGTTCTTCATTTAAAAGCGGAGAAATGATTCCGTCAAAGTATACTTGTGACGCTGATAACATAAATCCCCCGCTATCTATATCGGGAATACCGGAAGGCACTGTTTCTATCGCACTTATAATGGATGACCCGGATATCCCTAAGGAGGTGAAGGATGCGCGTAATATTGAGGAGTTTGATCATTGGGCAGTGTATAATATTTCACCTGAATTAACTGATATTAAAGAAGGGGTAGAGCCGGAGGGCAAGTCGGTTTTGAATGGAATGGGGGAAACAGGATACATAGGTCCGTGTCCGCCTCCTGAATACGAGCCGACGGAGCATAGATATTTCTTCAAACTGTTTGCGCTGGATTCTATGTTGAATTTTGATACAGAACCCACAAAGAGTGAGTTGCTGGAAGCCTTGGAAGGGCACATACTTTCTCAAACCGAATTAGTGGGAATATACGATAGGTCCAATTCGGCAATAGAATAATTATTAATTACCTTTATAAAATATATAAACTATTATGATGACATTGTATGTAAAAACAGGGTGCCAATTTTGCGCGCGAACGCTAAAAGCTGCTGATGAGCTTGGCATTGAATTGCATCTCAAAAACGTTGCAGATGAAGGAGTGTATGACGAACTTGCTACAGTAGGGGGGAAACGACAAGAGCCGTTTTTGGTTGATGAAGAAAATGATGTAAAAATGTATGAGTCAGATGCAATCATCGATTATTTTGAGTCACTCACCGGAAAGAAAGCCACGAGACACCAGAGTACGCCGGGCGTATGCGCGATATAAATGATGGTGTAGAGAAAGACCGCGTTCCGGCTTCACAGACGACAACTAGTGTGCGGGTGAAAGTAACGCCAGGTGCGAGCAAAGAGGTGTTTACTAAAGTAGGGGAAAATTCGTTTGAAGCGTTTGTAAGAGAGCCCGCGCAGAAAAATATGGCAAACAGACGCGTATGTGAGCTCGTTGCTATCTATTATGGCGCGCCGCCAGAGGCGGCGCGCATAAAAACAGGGCATAGATCGCGAAATAAAATAATTAATGTTAAATTATAAAAATATATGTGGAATAAAGATTGGGTCATAAATGTAAAAACGACACAGTGTGATATGACCCCAGAGATACGCGCGTATCTTGATGATAAAATAAATGCCATTTCAAAGTTAGTTGTCGTTAGTGGCGAGGACGCAAAAGTAACCTGTGATGTAGAACTTGAAAAGGCACAACCTCAGCAAACCGGGCCAATATGGCGCGCAGAAATGAATCTAACGTTCGACGGGAATATGTATCGTTCAGAAGCAACGGCTGAGAGTATTAATGCAGCACTTGATGAGGTGAAAGATGAAATGACGAAGCGCTTGAGAAGAGACAAAAAGAAACGATTTGATAGATTGCGCAGAGGTGGCGCGAAAATGAAAGATTGGATGCGTTTTGGACGCAAAAAATAAAGAAAAAAGTCGTCTTGGGAAACAAAACGACTTAAGGTAAGAGGTGTCCCAATGGCACCGCTGCAAGGTAGCTGCGCGGACCGGCTCGTTGCCTTTGGGATCACCAATCAAGGTGTTGACTTGCTGTTGCCGTTGCCGATTTTTGCACAGCGAGGAGATACACCTTGATTTGACCGACCAGAATTGCACGTCACCCCACTGGTCAGTCGGAGATTTCGTCCCAGGGTATTGGAGCACTTTAAATTTCGTAACAACATAAAAGTTGTATGGAAATAAAAGGAGCCGGCTTGCTCCATACTCTCTGGGGTTGCGCAAATCGATGAGGCATAGCCATGAGCTCTCAGGAGCATCTACAGCTTGCTAATCCTGGCTCGAGATGCGCAGAACTATCTCTATAATGTATATAGTTTTTTCTCGTTTAGGTCAAGTGGATCTACGGCTGTACGTTTTCTAATTAAAAACTTAAAAAACTAAATCTCCCATTCTTGCGATTAATCGCAAGGTTTAGCAACATTTTCTCCATGAGTCTATTTCACGGAACATCTTTTACACACCCAATACAACTTATTACAGAGTACAAATCTATTGCAAAACGAGAGCTAAGTGAAAGTTGGTGGGGGTTTTAAAGTCGTTATTAAAACCCCGCAAGGAGATCTTTCAAGTTGATGATTGTTGTGTGGCACGTGGCCTACGACTTGAAAGTTTCTTGAGGGGTCGTGGGGTGGTTAGATTGGGTTTGTCTAACCAATGTAAGTGTAGCAAAAACTAAAAAAAACAAGTATATGTTTTAGTACAAAGGTACAGAAAAAGGTACAGAAAAGCGAAAAAGAACTATTAATGTCTCGCCGTGTCGCTGTGTTCAGAAGAGGGCGCACACATTGTCTGACACTTTGCTTTTGCTCCAGATAACAAGAACAAAGGAGCGCCAACGGCGAGACGCGGTCGGGTGCTGCAGGCCCGACCAAAACTATACTACACTATCTTGATATAGATGTCGCGCCCGACCGTTCGAAATCCGCGGATAACATTTCTTTTTTCCCCTCGGGGATGACTTTATCTATCACTAATGCGCCAGATGTGTCTATGTGTGCATCAGTAATAACGACTCGTATTCTCTTTCCGCCCGTCTGCCCTGGTAGATTTCTTTCAAAAAAAGTAAATGCACCAGGCCATCCTTCGTAGCCTCTTATTTTAAGAAGGTTTTGGTAAGGGTCATCCGCAAGGTTGATTTCTGCATCTTCCTTTTTTAGGAACGAACAAGTGGTTGCTTTGCTGTGGTCTTGTTCCTTAGAATCAATTTCATCATTTATCCAAAGAGGGAGCACTTCCGCCAGAAGCTGGCCTCCTTCTTTTGCAAGCACTCCTTCAAGAAGTGCAGCGCGCGGTGGCCACTCTTCAAGCTCCACCCGTGCCTGCGCGATTATGGGACCGTGATCCATTTCTTCGTCAAGGAGCATTACCGAGACACCCGTTTCCTTTTCATCAGTGAGAATCGCTGAGCGAATAGGGGAAGGTCCTCGCAGTTTGGGTAAAAGAGACGGATGTACGTTGAGCGTTCCTTTTTTTGGAATATCCAAAAGTTCTTTCGGAAGAATCTTTCCGTATGCAGCAACCACAAACACATCCCACTCTGTATTTTTTATTTCTTCTAAAAATTCACCTTTAATTTTTTCCGGCTGGAGTGCATCAACATCATTTTCAATTGCCCACTCTTTTGTAGGCGGAGGAGAGCTGTGACCGCCACGACCTTTTGGTTTATCGGGGCGTGTGACTATGACTGCCGGTACAAGTCCTACTGTTTTTAGTTCATCCAAAATTGTGACTGCAAGCTCTGGAGTCCCAAAAAAAGCGAACGTAATGTCTGTATTATTCTTTTTCATTTTTCTCTTCGTTCCCTTCGTCTGTATCGTCCCATACATCAATTGCTTTATCTATGTAGAGGATTCCATTTAGATGATCCATTTCGTGCTGGAAAATTTGCGCCAAAAGTCCTGATGCGCCCCTTGATATTTTTTCGCCACTTTCATCATAGGCTTCAATAGTTGTCCTCTCAGCCCGCATAACCTTACCCCACTTACCACGCACCGAAAGACATCCTTCTTGCATTTCTGTTTGTTTTTTTGAAGTTGAAACAATATTCGGATTTATGTAGACTTCTGGAAAATGTTTTTTCGGATCATACTCTTCTGCCTTTCGCGCGGCGAATACCCGACCGGATACTATAAATATACGAATTGATTCACCGATTTGCGGGGCGGCAATTGCAACGCCATAATGCTCTTCAAGTAAGGCGTCTTTCATATCCTTTATGAGAGTTTGTATTTTATCAGACAAAATATTAGCAACAGGAACTTCCTCTGCTTTTTGATGAAGCACTGGACTCGGTTCTTGCAATATTTCTCGCATAACAAGAGAACTATACTTGCCTTTGGCAAAGAAAAAAAGTCGCCATAGGCGACTCATTGTTTTTGAAGGCAACCGGCTCGCCATCACCTCATTGATAAGCATGATGACAAGCCGGCCCCATGGACGGGTCGATGCGGCATTGACCCTGCCAACTCCATGGTAATTCCGCGATGGCGAGGGGGTACCCGCCTGAGGGTTTCGCGGAATGTTTTCGTTGAACGTTCAGAAAAGTCTTCCGGATACTCTGTGCACAGACAAATTCGTCCGATCCCGGAAGTAATCAGAGCTCGTTTACTGATTGCATAATACATTGTTTTTTATATATGTCAATATTCCTTAAAATCAGTGTTCTGTACAATTAGAACATGGAACATATTCGCATACATTTACCAAAAGGAGATGACAGAGAAGACAGGCGAACGGAAAGGGGTGAGTTGATGGAGTATTTCATAAACAAACTAAATGTATCTCGAGAGGAGGATGGCATGTCGCCCATTACTATGCCTCGCATGGGAAAAATATTACAAGGCGTTCCCACTAAGGATCTGTATTACCTGAAAAGCGTATGCGACGATGCCCCAAATTTTTCAAAAAAATTTTGGTGGGAAGTAAGCCCGGAAAAGCACTCCTAAGTTTTGCACAAGTGTTTTTCTCGTGTAGGTTAATGGCAGAAGGAGGCTCGCCGATGAAATATGTTGCTACACTGAACCCTGACGGAACTGCACGAATACCTACACAAAAAAAGCCGGCAAGGGTGATTTTGTTCGGTCCGCCACTTTCAGCTTCTGACGAAGTGAAAAAGGCACTCAAAAATCACGTTCTCCTTGAAGAGGAGGGCGGAACACGCTCATGGTGGTTAAGGGGAGATATGATTAACCAAAGAGACTAGGCGCGCTTTGTTCAAGCGCGCTTTTCTTTTTGTAAAAAACACCTACAATGCAGAAGCTATGGCATTTTCATTTTCACCAAAACTAGGCATTGACTTAGGAACAACGAATGTCCTCGTATTTGCGCCGGGAAGGGGAATAGTATTAAACGAGCCCTCTGTTGTTGCTGTATCGGTACACGACAACAGGATATTGGCGGTTGGTAACGAAGCGAAAGAAATGGTGGGTAGAACACCTGATTCAATCGTGGCATATAGACCGATGAAGGATGGGGTCATTGCGGATTATAGAGTTACGGAAGCAATGCTTCGATATTATATAAAAAAGTCGCTTGGAAAATTTAATATATTCAAACCGGAGGTAATGGTAAGTGTTCCAGCCGGTGTGAGCTCAACAGAGAGACGAGCTGTAATAGAAGCGGCTACCAAAGCGGGGGCGCGGGAAGCATATGTAGTTAAAGAGCCGATTCTAGCGGCAATAGGCGCGGGTATTCCAATACAAGAGGCAAGAGGGCACATGATAGTAGATATAGGAGGTGGCACTACGGATGTTGCAGTAATTTCACTCGGCGGTATTGTCTCAAGTACATCAGTGAAGTGTGCGGGGAACGCAATAGACCATGCAATTGGTGACTACATAAAAAAGAATGCAAATCTTGCAATAGGCGAAAAAACATCAGAGGAAATAAAAATACAAATCGGCTCCGCGGTGCCCCTTGAAGAGGAGTTAGTAATGACGGTAAAGGGGCGCGATTACATTACCGGCTTGCCACGTTCGCTTGAGATTTCAACCAATGAGATTGTGCGGGCAATAAGCAGGGAACTAAGGCAGATAGTGGGAGCCATCAAAGATGTACTTCAGGAGACGCCGCCAGAGCTTGCGTCAGATATCATTGACCACGGCATCATTATGACTGGCGGTTCATCTCAGCTTCGCAATTTGCCAGAATTGGTATATCGGCGAACCGGTGTGAAGGCTCGTCTGGCAAAAGACGCAGCGTACTGTGTAGCAAAGGGCACAGGAGAAGCGATTCGTCACCTTGATGTGTATAAGAAAGCAATTATAAGTAAGAGATGATAGAGATGTGAGAGACGCGAGAGTGGAAAGGGAAAAATTGTTAATAAAAAAGTACAACTTGGACATCCGATGTCCTAATGCCTTAAATTAAGGAGAAAGTAAAAAACTAGGACAAAAAACTAGGACATTGGATGTCCTAACATTTTAGACTGAGTTGGTTTGCTATACTCCTACTATGGATTTTCCGCGTTCGGTAGATGAATTTCATCACGCATACGCTGTTGAGGGTTTATTGATAGAGGATATTTTACGCACAATTGAAGCTACGGGCTTTTCGATTCTCAGCAATCCAGATGTGACAATCCAGCGTGTCCAGTCATTTGGAATAAAAGACGCAAGAAACCTTCGCGAGAGAGCAATGCGTAAACCAATATCGAACGAGCGGCAATTTTTTATTATAGAAACCGCTCACATGACGAGTGAAGCGCAAAATGCACTTTTAAAGACATTTGAAGAGCCGACGGGATTTTCAGTTTTTTTTATTCTTTTGCCGAACACCAACATTTTAATTCCTACACTCATATCTCGGATGCAAGTCTTAAGGAAAGAGAATGCTTTTAATGAAGGATTAGTAGATTCTAATTCTTTTTTGAAGGCAGGAGCGGAGGAGCGAATAGAAATGGTTGCTGAAATGCTTCCAAAAAATAGGAACGAGGAAAAAAATCTTGATGCGATATTGCGCTTCTTAAATGCGCTAGAATTACAATTGTCTATACTTTCGAGTAGAAATGGTAATAATTTCGAGGATTTTGAAGGAGGTTTGAAAGCACTATATATGGCAAAGAAATATTGCATGGATAAGGGAGCGTCGCATAAAATACTGCTTGAACAAGTCGCACTTCTGGTACCGAAAGTCTAGGCATAGTAATATACAGTATATGCCATACGATTTTTCAGGTTTACAAAAAAAATTAATGGACGCGAACGAGTGGATCCACAATGAATATCAGGGATTGCGTACAGGAAGAGCGACACCCGCGCTTCTTGATATTGTGCAGGTGGATGCGTATGGTTCACGTACGCCGCTTAAGCAGATAGCCAGCGTATCTGTGGAAGATGCGCGAGTGCTTCGGGTAAGCCCATTTGATGCATCTCTCACAAAGGAAATAGAAAAGGCCATTGCCTCGGCTGACTTGGGAGTGGGCATTAATGTCGCCGACACCAGTATTAGAGTGAGCTTTCCGGAATTAACCACGGAGCGAAGGGAAGAAATAATAAAGGTTGCTAAACATAAATTGGAAGAGGCTCGAACTGGAGTTAGAGCCGCACGAGATGAAGTTTGGAATGATATACAAAAAAAGGAAAAAGAAGGCGATATTTCCGAAGACGACAAATTTCGTTTAAAGGAAGAACTGCAAAATCAGATTGATGAGGCAAACAGAGGCCTAGAAGCCGTATTTAATAAAAAAGAAGAAGAGATAAGCTCGTAGTATTATGTCAGCACTTCTTGTTGTTGCCATATTGGTTGTGCTAATTGTAGGTCACGAGCTAGGGCATTTCATCTTTGCAAAAATTTCACGAGTGCGTGTGGAAGAATTTGGGATTGGGTATCCTCCTCGTTTGTTTCGTTTTGGAAAAATTGGTGATACGGAATACACACTCAATTGGCTTCCCTTCGGGGGATTTGTTCGACTTTTTGGGGAGGACGGTGACAGTAAAAATCCGAGGAGCTTTAGTGGAGCGTCTCATTTAAAACAGGCTGTGATTTTACTTGCCGGAGTTTTTGCAAATTTTCTTCTCGGTTGGATTCTATTTACGAGTGCCTTTATGCTCGGCATGCCAACGGCCGTTAGTGAAGATACGCCTGGTGCGCGTTTATTGATAAGTAGTGTCGTTCTAAACTCTCCTGCCGAGGAATCGGGGCTAATGGCGGGTGATGAAATACTTAGCGTTATTTCAGAGGAGGGAAGTGGCGCTGAAAACTTATCGCCAAGTACGGTTTCGTCGTTTATTAGAGAGCACGGGGGAGAAAGTCTAATCGTGACATATGCGCGTGGAGGAGAGTATTTTGAGGTGACGATTATTCCCGCACATTCGGTGATTGCGGATGAATCAGGGAAGCCCGCACTCGGTGTTGCGATTACCCCGATTGCGGAAGTCAAAAAAAATTTCGGAGATGCCTTTGTCCTCGGTGGGGTATTTGCTGTGACGTCTCTCAAAACAGTAACAGTTGGCCTGTACACTATTCTTACCGACTCCTTTGAAGGTGGTGCACAGTTAGAAAATCTTATCGGGCCGGTCGGGCTGGTTGGTGTTGTGGACGATGCTTCTGGACATGGACTTGGGCATATACTTGGACTTGCTGGATTTATCTCAATTAATCTCGTCATCATCAATCTTCTCCCGATCCCAGCACTAGATGGAGGCCGTCTCGTGTTTGTTGCTTTTGAGGCGGCGACAAGAAGAAAGGTTCCGAATATCATTTCAGGTCTTCTCAATATGCTTGGTTTTTTCCTCATAATTCTCCTGATGATTGCGGTAACTTACAATGATATTGTTAGACTTATTCAATAATCTTTTGACCGCAGGCTTTATATTGGGTATATTTCGCATCGATGAGGCAGTCTCAACTTTTTACAAAAACTCGCAAAGAGGCACCGAAAGATGAGATCGCCAAGAATGCCCAACTTTTAATTCGGGCGGGTTTTATTCACAAAGAGATGGCTGGTGTGTACTCTCTTCTTCCTTTAGGTCTTCGCGTGGTGAATAGGATAAATAATGTTATTCGTGATGAAATGAACTCTATAGGCGGGCAAGAGCTCATTATGAGTGCTCTGCAGAACCCAGAGATCTGGAAAGCGTCCGACAGGTGGGAACAAGACGTGTGGTTTAAAACAGCACTTTCCGTTGGTGGAGAAGTGGGATTCGGATGGACACAAGAGGAAGCGATTACAAGAATCGCTTCTCATTATGTGAACTCATACAGAGACTTACCGTTTTATGCGTACCAAATTCAGACCAAATTCAGGAATGAAGAGCGCGCGAAAAGTGGAATTTTACGTGGGCGAGAATTTTTGATGAAGGACCTATATTCATTTCACGAAACGCAGGAGGATCTTGATTTATTTTATGAAAAAGCAAAAGGAGCCTACGTGAATGTATTTAACAGGGTAGGGCTCGGGGAGTACACGTTTCCAACTTTTGCATCGGGCGGGGCGTTTTCAAAATACAGTCATGAATTTCAAACAATCTCTGATGCAGGAGAAGACATTGTATATGTATCCAGAGACAAAGGAATTGCGATAAACGATGAGGTTATGATGGATGAAGTCTTAGAAGACTTGGGACTTTCAAAAGATAAATTGGAAAAGCATAGCGCTATTGAAGTTGGAAACATATTCAAACTAGGCACTCGTTTTTCGGAAGCACTTAATCTTTATTACAAGGAAGAAGGAGGAAAAGATAAGCCGGTTGTTATGGGATCGTATGGAATAGGACCCACACGACTTATGGGAACAATAGTCGAAGTGCTCTCAGACGATAAAGGGATAGTGTGGCCTAAGGAAGTTGCTCCCTTTTCAATCCATCTGATATCATTGGGCACCTCCGAGGAAGTAAATACAGAATCGGATAGGATATATGAGATTCTCAAAGAGAATAATATAGAGGTTCTTTACGATGATAGGGGAGTTCGAGCGGGAGAAAAGTTTGCAGATTCTGATTTGATTGGTATTCCAAGTAGGGTAGTTGTGAGTGAAAAAACAATTTCAGAGGGTGGCGTTGAATTAATCGACAGAAAAGACGGTGGTGTGCAATTTGTTCCTGAGAGCGAAATTGAGGAGCGTCTTATGAATTAGAAAAATATTATGTTTGAGCGTGCGCAAAAAATATACAATAAGTATAAAGGGCAATTGCTCGGTATTCTTTCTAATGACATTGGAATTGATCTGGGGACTGCAAACACTCTTGTTTATGTAAAGGGCAAGGGAATAGTTATAAACGAACCGTCTATCGTTGCCATGAATAGAAAAACTGGGCGTGTTGTTGCAATCGGAACTCAGGCAAAGGAAATGATAGGAAGAACTCCCTCTCACATAGTGGCGGTCCAACCTCTAATCGACGGTGTTATTTCGGACTTTGAGGTAACCGAAGAGATGCTCTCATATTTGATAAACAAGGCACAGTCGGGAAAAAGGACATTACTCGGCCCTCGGGTCGTAATAGGTGTTCCGTCCGGCATTACGAACGTTGAGGCTAGAGCTGTCAGGGATGCAGCAAAAAATGCAGGCGCGAGAGAGGTTCACGTTATAGAAGAGCCCATGGCGGCGGCTATAGGAATTCGCCTGCCGATATCTGATCCTTCCGGATCTATGGTTATTGATATAGGAGGTGGCACGACGGACATCGGAGTTATTTCACTCGGCGGCATAGTTAATTCTAAAAATGTTCGAGTAGCTGGAGATAAGCTAAACTATGATATAGTCGCGTATATCAGGAGCGAATTTAAGATTTTGGTTGGAGACAAAAGCGCCGAAGAGATAAAAATAGCAGCTGGATCTGTAGTCGAAGGGCTCTCCAAGTTCGAATCTCCTGTAAGAGGACGTGATTTAATAACAGGATTACCAAGAGAAATAACTATTACCGACAAAGATATTCGACAAGCGATAGCACATTCAGTAGAGGAGCTTGTAGATGCGACAAAAGAAGTATTGGAGACGACACCTCCTGAAATACTTTCTGACGTTATGCAGCGTGGGGTTTATCTTGCAGGAGGAGGAGCACTGATAAGAGGACTTCCCGAGCTTTTATCAGATGCTTTGGGCGTCCACGTAAAAGTTGCACACGAACCCTTGACGGCAGTCGTTCGCGGTACCGGCATTGTCCTCGATGATTTGTCATCATATAAAGAAGCACTTTTAGCCAACGAAGATGAACTCGTTCCAACAGAATAAAAAGTCAAAAAAAACTTTGTTTTTTTTGACGGTCATAATTTTATTGATTGCCACGGGGGATATATTTTCCGGTGGACTTATTCGTGTCTCTCTAAGGGACTCAGTAAGTTTAGTAAATGGAGGAGTTTACAATATGGTATCCGCAGTTTCGTCAGCCAAAATTTTTTCTTCAAAACAGGCACTTGCTAAAGAGAATGCAAAACTTACAGACGAATTACGAAGATTCTCTTCATATAGAATACAGAACGAAATTTTGAAAGCGGAAAATGAAGCTCTGCGGAGCCTCGTGAATTTACAGGAAGGGAATGTTGTGGGAAAAACGGCGAGGGTCGTCTCATCTCTTAAGAGCTCCCCATTTTCAACACTGATTATTGATGCGGGTGAAAGAGATGGAATATCAGAAAATGACTATGCTGTTATGGAGGGGGGTGTGGTTGTTGGGTTTGTTGCCGAGGTTGGAGAATATTCGTCTCTTATTAATCTTCTCACGGCTCCTGCACAAAAATCTGAAGTGTTGATAAACGGGGAGCTGGTAGAAATGACAGGGAGAGGAGGAGGTAATGCTTTGGTTCAATTGCCAAGAGAAATTATCGTATCGGAAAATGACCTTGTTCTATTGAGGGGCAGTGGTTTCTCTGCCGGCGTTATAGGTAATATAAAGTCTACCCCGGCTTCCGCATCCCAAGATGTATATATATCGGTTCCTTTTAACATTCAAGCACAGGAATTTGTAACTGTCTTTGAAAATTTATTATGAGGCTTTTTGTTGTTGCAGTAACGTTTTTATCTGCATTATTTGCGCCGGTGTGGGCTTTTTTCTTGTTGGCTGGATTTCTTGCGGTTAGGTACCCTTCGTGGGAAGTGATGCTCATTGCTTTTTTTATGGATTTGGTGTATTTGCCAATTGGTGGTTTTTTTGGAATTCCGTTTGTGATCACTATACTCGTCTGTATTTTGGTTTGGGGCCTGGACCCATTGAGAAATCAGCTCGTGTTTAAGTAAAAATATCTAAGATGCTAGAATGCTGTTATGTGGCGCATGCTCTTCAAAAGGGACAGGAAAGGAGGGGAGATACTTCCTGATGAAATATTTCTTGATTCTTCTAATTTACCCGAATTTGATGATGAACAATTCGAGGGCCGTGTAGAAAGACCTGTTAGTAACATAAGTATTTTTGCCGTCGTGGGTATTTTTATTATTGTTGGATCTATTTTTACTGTGCGTTCCTTTGATTTGCAGATTCTTCGGGGTACTGTGTTTGCTGAAGTCTCAAAGAATAATCGCCTTGAGCACTCGGTTGTTTTTTCTGAAAGAGGTGTATTGTATGACAGAAATGGCGTTGAGTTAGTGTGGAATGAGTCGGGCGAAAATGAATACTCCGACAGAGTATATACTGAAATGAAAGGACTATCTCACCTTTTGGGTTTTGTTCGATATCCTAAAGTGGATACTTCGGGAAAATGGTGGCGCACGGATATTGTAGGAGTCGCAGGCGTTGAGCAAGCTTTTAACGAGATACTCGCTGGTCAAAATGGTCGGCAGATAGTGGAGATCAACGCTCTTGGCGAAGTAACTCGCGAACAATTGATATATCCGTCAGAAAATGGAAGTAACATCACATTGTCTATCGACTCGGATATACAAAACAGACTCTATACTACGCTAAAGAATCACGCGGAAATTCACGGATTCATAGGCGGTGCGTCTGTCATTATGGATGTGGAAACAGGAGAAATAATTTCCTTAGTAAGTTTTCCCGAATATGATTCGCAGGTGTTAGCGGATGGAAATTCTTCCGTTATTTCCTCATACGCTAATGATGAAGGAAAGCCCTTCTTAAACAGGGCCGTTCAAGGGGCCTACACTCCCGGTTCCATTGTCAAACCTATGTTTGCCGCCGCGGCGCTCGCAGAGAATATAATAGATGCAAATGAGAAAATACTAAGTACCGGCTCTATATCATTGCCTAACCCTTTTGTGCCGGGGGCGTTTTCTGTTTTCCTTGATTGGAAAGCGCACGGGCTTGTTGATATGCGAAGGGCAATTGCAGTGTCTTCAAACGTATATTTCTTTACTTTAGGAGGTGGTTTTGAAAATCATATAGGATTGGGAATTGATAAAATAGGGAAATGGTCACGTGCGTTTGGATTTGGAGAAAAAACGGGCATTCTTCTTTCAGGGGAAGTCTCAGGGACTATCCCGTCTCCGTCTTGGAAGGCAGAACAATTTGACGGAGATGTTTGGAGAATAGGAGATACATACAACACCTCTATAGGACAATACGGATACCAGATAACTCCCATACAGGCGGTCCGTATGGTCTCTGCAATAGCAAACGGCGGAACTCTGCTTTCCCCTAATCTCGTAAAAACAGAAAGCGCAGATCCAACACTGATAGGAGTGTCACCTGACGATCTTGTTGCGGTAAAAGACGGTATGCGACTTGCCGTAACATCTGAAGAAGGAACAGCCAGGTCCTTAAATATTCCGGGCATTTCTATTGCAGGTAAAACAGGAACAGCTCAGGTTGGGAATAAAAACCAGTGGATGCATTCATGGGCTATTGGTTTCTGGCCGTACGAGAATCCGCAATATGCGTTTGCAACAGTGCTTGAACAAGCACCAGACGGCACGCTAGCCGGAAGCGCCCCTGCAATGAGGTCATTTTTTGAATGGCTGATTGTAAACAAAAAAGAATACGTAGAGCAATGATTTCATCCTGTCCGTACTTTGCATCGGGAAATTTTATTATGTATAAGGGAACTACTGCAGAGAATACTCTTTAGAAATTGTTAAAACTAATCAGCAAAGTACAAAGGGATTGCAAAAATATGGTCGCTACGCCCCTTATTTGTTGTTAACATTGCGTTTTTAAAGACGCACGGTACAATGGTGCGCAATCATATGACTGAAGCAGATCAAGAAAGTAACTATCTTACGCAAGATAAGTTTGATGAGCTTACAAAAGAGTTGGAACATTTAAAAACAACTCGAAGGCGCGAAATAGCGGAGCAACTTGAGTATGCGCGATCTCTTGGCGATCTCTCTGAAAATGCAGAATATCAAGAAGCGAGAGATTTACAGGCGTCAACCGAGGAGCGAATTAAAAAAATTGAAGAGATGCTCTCATATGCGCAAATTATTGAACATAAAAAGGGAAACATTATTACCCTTGGTAGCGCGGTAAAAATTGTAAAGCAGGGTGAAAGAGAGGAACACACTTACGAAATAGTCGGCTCTGCTGAAGCAGATATGCAACAGAGAAAAATCTCGCACCTCTCACCGCTTGGCTCTGCAATGATGGGAAAGAAAAAAGGTGAGACGTTTGAATTTGAAACTCCAAAGGGGAAGCAGAAATATAAAATTACGTCAGTGACTTGAAAACGTCGCATCATGCGACGTTTTCTTTTTTCTGTAGAGGAATCACACTGCCCTACTTTTTCTATAGTATTTTTAAGTGATATCGTATAAACATTTGAGGCGTAGTCTAGATAGGGCGCTCTTCCGATATCCTCTGGAGAGGAACAGGAGACTCAATATTATGATGGGGGGTAAATGGCTCACGGCATCAGCCGTTGAAAAAACAACCCCCATACCTCATAAGAAATACGCTATACTGTTCATAACCCCGGTGAAATCCGCTTCGCTCGCTTTTGCCTGTGGCAAAAGATTTCACGGGGTGCAAGAATTTCTAAATTCGTTATCACTCATTAAGAACTTCTAACATGTTTTGGGCAGATACAATTATTGAAGATATAGAGAAAAGATTCGCAAAAAAAATTGCTTCAGGAAAGCAGTTAATTATTCGCGATGAAAAAACAGCGTCGGGGCGCGTGCACATCGGCTCAATGCGCGGAGTTGCGATACACGGCATCATCTCCGCTATTCTAAAAAATAAAGGAATTAAACAAACATTTCTTTATGAAATAAATGATTTTGATGTCATGGACGGACTTCCGGTGTATTTAGATAAAGAAATATACGAAAAAGAAATGGGGAAAGTGTTGAATACGGTTCCATCTCCTGAAGACACAGCTGAAAATTATGCCGAATATTTTGGTCAGGAATTTGAAGAAGTGATAGAAACGGCAGGTTTCCACCCTCAATTTACGCGAGCGAGTGAATTGTACACGTCGGGAAAAATGAACGAAGTGATTCGCGAGGCGCTTGATGGCGCTTCGGCAATACGGCGCATATATAAAGATGTGTCGGGCTCTGAAAAAACAGATGATTGGCACCCGCTTTCAGTTGTGTGCGAGAAGTGCGGTAAAATTGGCACCACCAAAGTATCCAGTTGGGATAGTAATGAGGTAACGTATACATGCGAAGAAAACTTAGTGGAGTGGGCAAGAGGTTGTGGACACACAGGAAAAATAAGTCCGTTTGATGGAAATGCAAAGTTACCGTGGAAGGTGGAGTGGCCCGCGAAATGGAAAGTGGTGGGAGTGGATATAGAAGGCGCGGGGAAAGACCACAGCACAAAGGGCGGTGCGCGGGACGTCGCGAACCACATTTCGCGGGACGTGTTTAACTACGAGCCGCCGTATGATATTCCGTATGAATTTTTTCTTGTTGGCGGCGCCAAAATGTCCAGCTCAAAAGGGCAGGGAGCATCAGCGGTTGAGATTTCGCAGTTGTTGCCGACAAAGATCTTGCGCTTAGTGCTTTTAGGGACATTGCCAAAGCGTGCCATTAATCTTGACCCTGAGGGCGACACCATTCCCGTGTGGTTTGATTGGCATGATCGTATTGCCGAAAAGTATTGGAGCGAGGTAGAGGCTAAAGCTACTAAAAGCAGCTCGCCCGACGCTCCGCTTTGCGGAGCGTTTAGGGATGATGACGCGCGCCTATTTGAACTTGTGCACGAAGGGAAAACGCCAGAGAAAATGTATCTACCGCGTTTTTCCACCGTTGCTTTTTTAGTGCAAATGGAGCATCTCAATCTTGAAGAAGAAATATCAAAAATAAAATCCGAATACGAACAGCGAGGCGAAACCTCACTGTTGACGGAGGAGGAGAGGAAGGAGTTGGTGGAGCGTGCCGATTACGCAAAGCGGTGGCTGAAAGCATACGCTCCTGAAAAATATAAGTTTGAAATACAAGATGTGCTCCCGGATAAAGCAAAATCGCTTACAGCTGAACAAAAAGAAGGGCTCAGGAAGGTACTTGAGTATATAGAGAGCACGGACAAGTTAAATGGCGAGGAATTGCATCACGCAATTCATCAAATACGCAAAGAGATGAATATTGATCCAAAGGATTTTTTTGGTGCACTGTATACGGTAATTTTAGGAAAAGACCACGGCCCAAAGGCAGGATGGTTTTTATCGGTGTTGGATAGGGAATTTCTTATAAAACGTTTGTCGGAAGCGTCTCAATAAATTTATTCGTCAGACCGCAATATTTAATTGGAAAGGCGGCCTTTAGGCCGCCTCCAGTTTTGTTTGTGTGCCAGGACATTTTGGGCAACACAATCTGTACATACCGAGCTGTTGCATTCCCATACTGTTAAGCTCCTCGATGTACATTTCTGAGTCGCAACATAGGCAGTGTGCCGGAGTTTTTTCAACAACATCTCGTGGCGTACTGTCTGGTACATTTGGTTTACCACAGAGTCCACGAGTGTGGTCAATTTTGTCTTCTTTACACATCGCATAATTCCTTTTCTGCATCTACTCGTTAGTTACCTATGTGAAAAATTATCAAATTCATAAGCAGTGCACAACCCACAGGAGTAATGTAAAGTATACTTGACATTATATTTTGCCTCTGTATCCTCTATGTATGCAGGAGCAGGTATTAAATACAGTGTACGAAATGCGCATGGAGAGAAATGTTACGCAGGAGGCATTAGCGGACGCACTTGGTGTTACTCGGCAAACTATTATCGCAATTGAGAAAGGAAATTATACGCCGTCTGTTATGCTTGCATTAAAGATTGCACAATTTTTTAAAAGGCCAGTTGAGGATATTTTTAAAATATAAATTATGAACTTTTCTGAAAATAAGGGCGAAATTATAGCGGGAGCCGTACTTGTACTTCTTTTGTTACTTCTTTTTAACCCTTTCGGATTCATCATGTTAAGCAACACATCAATGATGGTGCTGGCCTTGTTTGTCGTTGCCTTCTTGGTCTTTATTGGACTTGTATGGCGATCTCGGGCAACAGACGAGAGGGAATTGGCACATCAACACGCAGCCGCGCGTATCTCGTACGCCCTTGGAGTGAACGTGCTTGCTGTAGGAATTGTTGTACAGAGTTTTATGCACGAACTTAATTTATGGCTTCCATTGGCTCTCGGTGTAATGGTTTTGGCAAAGATTTGCGCGTCAATTTATTACAAGCACAAACATTAATAATGGAATTTATGAACATGAATGCACAAAGAGGTTTTGCGGCGATAATCGCAGTTATTATTGGGGTCATAATTATCGGAGGGGGAGTATGGTATCTCTCGTTTTCAAACGAAGCGGTTATTCCGGAAAGTGATGAGGTAATGGAAGAAGAAGGCACAATGATGAAAGAAGATAGTGATGCAATGATGATTGAAACAGACGATGAAATGATGATGGAGGAGAGTGATGATGCCATGATGAAAGATGAGGGCGGTGCGATGATGTCCGACGATATATTATTTGACGGAAATGTACTTGCGGGCTCAGACTCGCCGTACGTAGAATTTAACAAGGCAGATTTTGATAAAGCGTTGGCGAGCGATAAGCTTGTGGTACTGTACTTTTATGCCAACTGGTGCCCTACCTGCAAGGCTGAGCAACCTAAAGTATTTGAGGCCTTCAACTCTTTAACGGGAGACGATGTGGTTGGTTTTCGGATAAATTACAATGATAATCAGACTGACGCAAACGAAGTCGCACTTGCCAGAGAACACGGCATCGGCTATCAGCACACAAAAGTATTTATTAAAAATGGTGAGCAGGTCCTAAAGTCACCAGAGTCGTGGAATACAAGCCGATATTTAAGCGAAATAAATAAGGCGCTCAACTAGTATGATTTCCGAACTATCAATTTTTGTGGCACTTGTGGCGGGGCTCGTCTCCTTCCTTTCTCCGTGTGTACTGCCGATTATTCCCGGGTTTCTTGCGTACCTGGCAGGGGAGAGTAGCACGGGTGAGCGTAATCGCCTGAACACATTTCTTGCAAGTGTGTTTTTCGTTCTTGGATTTTCGTCCGTGTTTGCATTGCTTGGTGTTCTCCTAAACACGCTTCTTTCGCAAGTGGCATACGATGCTCAAATTTGGTTAGCGAGAATAGGGGGCGTCATTATCATTTTCTTTGGGCTGTATCTAACCGGACTCATTCGAATAAAGTATCTTGAACGGGATCATAAAGTATTGGTGAAAAGAAAGTTCAGCTCGCGGCATCTTACCGCATTTGTATTCGGTGCGGCGTTTGCCGCAGGGTGGACTCCATGTGTTGGTGCGGCACTTGGCGCTATCTTGGGGCTTGCCGCTACAGCTCCGGGTTCTGCCTTTTGGCTTCTATTGGTTTATGCGCTCGGCCTCGGTATTCCATTTCTTATCATCGGAGCATTTGCAAGCGAGGCAGGAAGGTTCATGGAGCGTTTCGCGAAAGCCGCGAAATATATAACCGTAACGTTCGGCGCAATTCTTATTGTGCTTGGTGTCCTCATCTTTACGCAAAAGTTAGCACTTCTTGCAAA
>Ga0210057_1003082_pt1 | contig 23248 bp, 13 predicted proteins | sample CryGeyCG2114_010_2_FD_183968 | JGI IMG/M metagenome (GOLD analysis project Ga0210057, IMG submission 183968) | Groundwater microbial communities from aquifer - Crystal Geyser CG10_big_fil_rev_8/21/14_0.10 (SPAdes) (version 2) | ecosystem: Environmental > Aquatic > Deep subsurface > Groundwater ...
CTTCTGCGAGGACTCGCGCAAGTCCAGTCATAACTTCATCGACAGGAGATCCTCCTCTGATATCATCGTGCATATGCAAGTCATCGTAGGCCGAACTTTCAGTCTCTTCGATGATGGTTGTCATCATCTTCACGGTATCCACAGGATATTCACCTGTTGCTGTTTCATTGGACAGCATGACCGCATCGGCATGGTCAATCACAGCGTTTGCGACATCGGACACTTCCGCACGTGTTGGACGTGGATTATGTTGCATAGAATCGAGCATTTGTGTGGCCACGATCACGGGTTTTGAAGAAGCGAGAGACAAATCTATCAATTTTTTTTGTATAAGGGGTACTTCTGCAGCAGGCATCTCAATGCCCAGATCTCCACGAGCAACCATAATACCATCGGCAACATCCAAAATTTCTTTTATATTTGCGACAGCTTCTTTTCGTTCTATTTTTGCAATAATGGATATTGGTTGCTCTGGCATCTTTCCAAGTTCTTTTTCATATTCTTTGATCACATATCTCAGATCCAAGATGTCCTTTGCCGTGGTGACAAATGACAACGCAATCATATCCACATCATGCTCCACACCAAATTTTGCATCCTCCTTATCCTTTTCAGTGAGTGCACTAATTGTCAACCCTGAATCAGGGACATTAATACCTTTGTGTGAAAAAAGGGTTCCACCAACAATAATTTCTGCACTGATAGAGGTATTTGCAATACGGACGATTTTTGCTTCTATTTTTCCATCATCGAGGAGCATCCGTTCTCCCACAGATACATGACTATGCAAATCTGGATAGTCAACAGGGATACTGTCCTGTTCGTATCCTTGTTGCGCAGTATCAAAGGTAACCATCGCACCAGGCACAAATACTATCCCCTCCTCTGGCAATGTTCCGACACGGATCTTTGGACCTTGTAAATCTTGCAAAATAGCGGTCGGCATATCTAGTGCATCACTGGCAGTTCTCACATGTGTCATGAGCATCGCATGCTGTTCGTGTGTTCCATGCGAAAAATTAAGACGTGCCACATTCATCCCTGCCTTCAACATATCTGAAATCGTGTCTTGGCTCTCTGATGCTGGCCCAAGTGTACAAACAATTTTTGTTCGTTTTGTCATACGTATACTTTTTATTTAGGAGAAAATTGATCTAAAAGATTTCGAACAGATTGGGAATCAAGATTTGCTCCGCCTCCCAAACCAATCAACGATTGATACTGATCCCACACTCCGCTGAGAAGGGGTGGCAAATAAATAATACCCAAAATAATAGGGACCAAAAAAATACCCACTCGAACATAGCCCATAATAGACATCCATCGCAAGCTTTTCTGTATTGATTTATTTTGTTTGTAAATCGCTGCTGACCAAGCAATATTTTTCTTCATCAAGTCTATGAGATCGTCGACTGGTGGTACTTCTGAAACTTCAGGTGTATCATCAGGAATTGTCACTGCGTGTTTTTTCATACAGACAGAAAATATTGAACAAAAGAAGCGCTAGGTATCATTGTGTATTCTTCCGTTTATGCGTCAGTGTCTTGAGCTCATGTTGAAACGTCTCAACATCTTCAAATGCTCGATAGATAGACGCAAATCGGATATATGCTACTTTGTCGAATTTCTTCAAATGCTTCATTACAATTTCACCAATTTGTGTACTGGTTATCTCTTTATTTTTTGTACTGTGTTCGGACCATGTCTTTGCTGCTTTTTTTTGAATATCACGTTCAATTTCGTTGACCATACTCCGAAAGGCTTCTTGTGTATGAGGCCTTTTGGTGAGGGAATGGATCAGTCCTTTTTCCAATTTCGCTCTATCATATGATTCTCGTGACCCACGTTGTTTGATAACCACAAGATCAAGAAGCTCGGTTTCTTCCAGCGTAGAAAAACGATACTGACATTTGATGCATTCACGGCGTCTACGAATAGACATACCAGCTTCCGCAATACGCGAATCAATGACTTTCGTCTCTTTAGAACGACATACAGGACAATACATAGTAGCTATAGAATACCATGCGTATGGCAAAAAAAAAAGCTCTGTTCATACAGAGCTTTTTTGAAATGCACGTCCTCTCTTACATTCCCATTTTCTTTCGGATAAATGCTGGAATTTCCAAATCTTCTTCTTCATCGCTCTTCACATCATCTATCGATGATGTTCTCTTCTGACTCATTGGCGGAATAGATGTATTGAGAGGACTTACTGGTTTTGAGGTAAAGTTTGTGCGGACGGGAGGGGTTGTCTCTCTTTGTTGTTCAAGGGAATCTTCTATGCCCATTTTTCTTTTTGAAAATAAGTTATTACTATACATTGGTTTTTTGAGAGGAAACGGAGCATGCAACTCTTCGACATCGTCATCACCATCATACTCTTTTCCACGAGAAGGCCTGCCTGCATCTTCAAATCCTGTCGCAATGACAGTCACACGGACATCTTCACCCATGGACTCATCCACCACTGCACCAAAAATAACACGGACATCTTCATCAGCAGAGTTCGTAATAATCTTCGCAGCTTCAGCGACTTCCTGCATACCGAGAGATGTTCCACCTGTAATAGTAAAGAGAATCCCTCGTGCACCATCAATCGATACTTCGAGAAGTGGACTTGATATAGCAGCTTGTGCAGCTTCTACCGCACGAGTATCTCCACTGCCAACACCAATTCCCATGAGTGCTGATCCTCGATCTTTCATGATAGATTTTACATCTGCAAAATCCACATTGATAAGCCCAGGTACGGTAATAAGTTCAGAAATTCCCTGCACCCCTTGTCTCAAAACATCATCAACAATTTTGAATGCATCAAGCAAAGATGTTTTTTTGTCTATAATCTGAAGCACACGATCATTTGGAATAGTGATAATCGTATCTACATGACGTGCAAGTTCACGATGTGCTTTTTCTGCAATAGCTTTTCGCTGTGGGCCTTCAAATGAAAATGGTTTGGTAACAACACCAACAGTGAGCGCCCCCATCTCACGCGCAATCTCTGCAATCACAGGGCTTGCTCCAGAACCAGTTCCACCACCCAGACCACAGGTAATAAACACCATATCTGTTTCTTTGAGTGCTTCACGAATTTCATTTTGTGATTCTTCTGCACTTCGCTGTCCAATCTCAGGATTCATTCCAGCTCCGAGTCCACGAGTTACCGTTTTCCCAATGTGAAGTTTGTGTGGCGCATTATTGTGATGAAGTGCTTGGACATCAGTATTCATGACCATAAAATCAACGCCTCGAATACCGGCTTTTACCATGCGATCAATAGCAGATCCACCGGATCCCCCAACGCCGATGACTTTAATTTTTGCAAATGTTTCTACTTCTGGTTTTACTTGTGGCATACGCTTTGAACAATTTTTTTACTCAGTTGACACAAAATCTCTTCTTATCCATAGTCTATACTGCATAGAAAAGTGTGTCAAGCAACAACATGCATTCTTGCAGAACATACGAACAAACTATGCTATACCTAGCGTTGTATATACCAAAAACATCCGTAGGTATCGGATGTTTTTCTTTGTGTAACACTTTTTCTTTGTAGACATTATGGAATAAGTGTTTTCCAAAAGCCCTGAATTTTTTCTATAGCCTTCCCTGCTCCCTGCAATGTCGAAGATCCCTTTCGCGTATGTGTCGATGCCATCGACGCACCCCACTCTACCAACCCAATAGCTGGACTAAAAGAAAGACTGTTTACTTTATCACTAATACTATCCACATCTATCGGATATCCTATAGATGCAGGGAGACCAAGTTCTTCCTTGGCAAGATCAATAATACCAGAAAGGTTTGCTCCACCACCTGTAAAGATAATACCCGCAGGCAACAACTGACTTCTATTTACAGATCTTAATTCGATATCTATTTTTTCAAAAATTTCACTCATCCGCGCTTCCACGATCTCCGCAACATAATGCAATTTAACCACTTCTGATTCTTTTTGTCCGAGTGATGAAAGATCAATAGTATCTTTTCGTGGAACATCCAGTGATCGCGCATGCCCAAATTCTCGTTTGACTCTTTCTGCGACATCAATAGACGTTCGAAGACCAATAGCAATATCATTGGTCACATGTTCAGACCCAAGTGGAAGCGTGGCTGTATGAACCACCTCACCACCTTCATAAATAGCAAGACTTGTTGTTGGTCCTCCGATATTGACAACAACAACACCAAGCTCCTTTTGTTTTTCGGTTGCGACGATCTGTGCGCTAGCAAGAATAGACAGCACAACATCATCAATATCTATACCTGTGCGATACACTGCCTTGGTAATATGTTTGAGATGCGCAGCACTCGTATACATAATCTGTGCATCCACTTCGAGTCGAATACCTGTCATCCCCACAGGATCTTTAATCCCCGTTTGTCCATCTACTGAAAAACTACTTGGCAACACATGTAACATTTCATAATTGAGTGGTGGTGCAATGGTACGCGCAGCTTCTACCACACGATCAACATCTTCGTCTGAAATTTCACCATCGGGTTTTGCAACTGCGACAACTCCCTTGTTTCGTTGTGATTGAGACTCTGCACTTGATATTCCGATCCACGCATGTCCTACAGGCACACCTGTAAGTCGTTCGATTTGCTCAATAGCATGAGATAATGATGATACGGTTTCATCGATACTTACCACATTTCCTTTTTGGATACCTTCGGAAGGAACCTCCACCGCACCAATAATCTGTACACGTTCACCACGATTGCTCTGTGGATACACCTGCCCCATGGCGATTCGAATAGCCGTCGAGCCAATATCAATGCCGGTAATCACACGTGGTTGTTTTGATGAATTTCGACTCATATAAAAACTATCCTTTGGGTATCTATTGTACCATTACTTGGAAAAGAGCTCAATGATATGTGGTGCGAATATCATCAATCCCAGAATCATCGCCCCCACAGAAGCAATCAAGACGGTACCAGCCATAATATCTTTTACCACCCGAACATGTTGATGCATACGTGGTTTCAAAATATCGGTAAACCGTTCGATTGCACTATTGACTAATTCCAAAATAAAAATAAGCATGATAAGCAACAATACAAGAATCCGTTCGGCATCGGAAAGAGGAAAATACCACGCAAAGCCTGCTACAACGACAGCAACAACAAGTTGGATACGAAAATTTTGTTCATTACGAAACACATAACAAATACCTTGAACAGCATACCGTGTACTCGAAAAAAATTGTTTTATATACATAGGCACGTGTTATCTGTTGAGGACTTTTGCAAGGATATCTTCTTGGAGAGAAAACATACGTTTTGCATGAATAGGTTTTTCATGATCATATCCATTCAAGTGAAGAACGCCATGAATCAACATTCTGTAATATTCTTCTTTGTATGGAACATCAAATCGTTTTGCTTGTCGTTCTATATATTGAGAACAAAGAAATATATCTCCACTGTCATCTATCTCATATCCAGGGACCATACTTTCAGAAGGAAATGAAAGTACATCTGTCGGACGATCTATCCCTCGAAAAAGACGATTCATGGTACGCATTTTTTTTTCTCCAACACAGTGAACGCTGACATCTTTTTTGGAACTACCAAGATGATGCACCGTAGCCATAACAACAGACTGTATCTTTTTTTGGGATACACCCACATGTTGCACCGTACGATAAACATTACATGGCATATTATGATGTCGTTTGGAGCGATGATGTCGTTGATGGACCACTTGTCACGTTATTTGATGACGGAGGAGCATTTTCGTTGTCCACACCTGGAGGTGTAGGCAATGCCTGCTGTGCAGGAAGATCAACAACATTTGATGTCTGGCGAAAGCTCTCAATCATCATACGCATAACACTTCTGTACGAAACAGCACCTGTAATACCCGGATGATAAATAAATACCGTAACAGTCTTTGGAGAAAGAAAATATCCTACCAGTCCATCACGTCTCAAAAAGGCAGTTTCTTTAAACCTATTTATTATTTGTTGAATATCTTGAAATTTTTCCCCTGCGATATTGAGTGCAAACCAATCCTGAAAAGATTGTCCAATCATTCTATCAAAGATACGAATTTCTACATAGTCACCACTGATTGTACTTACCAAAACTTGTCTTCCTTCAGTATCAACTGTCCCTATCTGCCAACTCACAGGATAATATACTCTATATTGCCATATTGGGCTTACATATTCATTTACCAAACCAGAATCGATGAGCTTTACAGGAGCAAATCCACTTGGATTGAACAAATTCAAAATTTCTTGCCCATCATAATACCCATCTTTATCCGTGTCCCACACATCGGGATTGGTCTTGAATATCACTTCTTCCTCATCTGTGAGTTGGTCAGCATCGGTATCCTGACTACTGGCAAGAAGAATACGAGGAAATGAGACAGGGTCTATTGCTTGTATCTTTGCAATGTCTTGCTGTGTCTCGTCAAGCGTTGAGGTGGTAGATGAAGGTGTGGTAACAGGTTGAATAAGTTCTGTATTGATGGGTGTGGTAACAGCAGTACTTATCGTAGAAAAATTTGTATCTTTTTTGGAAGAAACAATTTGTGTAGGGGTGACTTGTTGTTTTGCTTGTTGTACATAGTACCATGAAGCAAACGCTGTTACGGCGACAAGAATCAATCCTGCACCAATCCACACCAACAACCGTTTGTGCGATGATATCCACGTACTTCCTGAAGAAGAACTTTGTCTTGTTGACGCAACTAATTTTTTTTTCTGTATGCCGTTGTGTGACTCTGACCGTTTTCCTTCATGACTTTCTGTATGATAAATAACAGGATCATTTCCACCATAAAAAATATCCGGAATAGTATGTATTTGTACGCCGAGATTACTTGGTTTTTCTTTTTTCTTTTTTTTACTTCCAAAGCCAAACATAGAAATGCTCAAGAAAACAGTGGTGCATAGCCCCACTGCTTCTTCTTGTTATGGTGTACTTGTTGAAATAGTTGTGGGTGGTTCAAATATTTTTCCTGGGCCAGTGGGACTATAGCCATTTTTTATTTCATCCCCATCATTGAATCCGTCTCCGTCAGTATCGGGATTGAGAGGATCTGTTTTCCAAATAATAACTTCATCACCATCACTCAACCCATCTCCATCAGTATCCCAATGAGCAGGATCTGTCCCAAGTCCACGTTCACGTTCATCATCAAGCCCATCTGCATCGATATCAGATGGTTCACCAAACACAATATCACTCTCATTTCCTGGTTGATTGATAGTACTTGTGGTGACGGCAGTCGTATTTACACTATCGGCAGGTACGGTATCGGTACCCTGTACTGGATCTGTCGTATCAAATGGATTTGTCGTATTGTCTACGGCAGTTTGATCAACAGTCGTAGGGAGTGTTGCTGTATTTCCTCTTCCTTCAATAAACTGGTTATATATAAAGAATCCACCACCACCCAAGACAAACACAACTACCACCACAATAATAATGGTGATGATTCCTTTGCTCGCTTTTGGTTCTTTAATAGCATACAATTCTGGCGCATCAGTTGGCATCGTATGCGTCGTTGGTTGGAGTGTTGGTGCCATTGGATGAGGTACAGAATCCATCACAGGTGGAGATGAAGGCACAACGGGTGATTGTGCGGGTACGATTGGCTCAGATACCATTGACGACGGACGGGTATCCATATCTTCTGCCATGTATGTCTCTGACTGTTTTGGACGCAACATACCTGCAGATAATGCGGTCTTTGGTTCGAGAGGTTCTCCTATGTCAGAAGAATTAGGAGAAAGGGACGGTGCAGAAACAGGTGATACAGATGTCATTGGGACATCAGTACCATCGTCATCAGCAGCGACCTGAGCAAAAATATCTTCTGGTTCGCCAGTAGGCAAATTAGGGGGAACGTTACCGCCTTGTAATGGAATGTCGTCAAACATACTGCATGAATTATCGAGTAGAAAAATTATTTACCATTAGGATTATGCCCATTTGCAATTTCCGTCAAATCTGAATATCCGTCACCATCGGTATCTGCTTTTGTTGGATCTGTCTTCGTCTCTTCTATTTCTTGTTTATCTGAAATGCCATCGCCATCGGTATCTATTCTTTTATCACTTGTTCCATATTGTTTTTCTTGTTCAGCAGTAAGTCCATCTCCATCTTGATCATCAGGATTAATGGGTGGAGAAATGCGTTCACTCAATCCAGTAGGTGTTGTTGATGTAACAACTTGTGCTGGCTGACTACTCGTGCTGGAATCCTTCATAAAATAATAAAACCAGCCACCGCCACCAAGAAGAGCTATGATAAGAAAAATAATGAAAATGCCTCGTATTCGCATAGAAATAGTATAGCATGATTACTACGAACAATCGATCTTATTTGTGTAGATATTATTGTGAAATTCACAGTCATCTGTTTCAAGTGACTGAATAGGAACAAGCGCATACTCAGTACCTTCTATATCGGTTGCTGAACCATTCACAATTTCACTTGTGAGAAGCTTACTTTTTGGCACAAGAGTAAAGACATGCCACCACTGTGCACCTTCATTACTTGATGTTGAAGCAGCCGTTTTTATTTGATAACTAAATGTAGGAGTAAAAATACTATTGATCGTTTGACCTGCGTGGTAGGTGTAGACATCGACCAAAATGGTTTGATTTTTCCATGGTGCGATAGGACCATCCTGATTCCGAACAGCAAAGGCAAGAGGTTCTTCACTTACTGAATAGGCATCACCAAAATTCATCGTAGAAGCTTGAACGAATGTATTTGTCAAACCTGTTTCAGGATGAATATACAACATTCCCTGATCTGCGGAACAACCACTTGGAATAGACGCATTTCCAGATACCACAGCTTCTTTGCACAAATAATCGGGATGTAAAATCGTATCAACAGGTCCTGCTAACAACGAGGTGGAGGTATCACCTGCCCCATTTGGTCTTGTATATACATATCCTCTCATATTTGCTCCTTGACTTTCCTCTGCAGCCCCCCACCGTATGACTACTCGAATACTTCCTTCTGGGACACTTGGCGAAACGACATATTCATTTGAAACAGTAGAAATTTGTCCTGATACCGTATATGGAAATTGTTCAAAATTTCTCCATCCTTGATCTGAAACGGATGTAAGTTGACCAAAAGTAATATAATATCCTTTTCCACACGATCCATCTGTACACGTTGCATTACACTGATTGTTTGTTTCGATAGTATTGATACCTCCTATACCACCAGTCAACGGAATATTTTTCATGACACCCAAGAAAGGTGATCCTTGATCATATAAATTTGTAAGCATACGAGTCGGAACTGATATGTCACCCAAAAAACCTTGTTTATCTAATCCTATTCTGAATATATCAGTAAAAGGAAATGCACTGTTTGGCGCCAACATCGGGTTTACAAGAGACACATATGCTTCTGCGCCTGTATCACTCGTCCCGCAGTTAAAGCATCCATTCACAAAATTAGTACAACTATTTGTACAAGACACACTTCCATATTCATAACTATTGCAATTCAATGTTTGTATATTTCCCTGACTATCTCTTCTTATGATAGATCCGTCAGCCAACTTTTCGCATGATTCATACACATTAAAATCTTTTTTATCAATCTGTTCATTGCCACAGTACGCTTGTGCGTCTACAGTCTCCACAGTACAGGTGTTGGAACAATATGTACATGATGTTCCATATCCCAGATTAGTACATTCATCCACTGACTTTGTATTTTGATCTGCAGGGTCACACTGTTCTCCACTATCGAGTACACCATTGCCACAGCTTGGTGGTGTAGAAGGTGATGCTTCCGCTGGTATAGTTGTGCCTGGTTGATTTTGAATTGGAAGACATTCAGTCTGCGAAGCAGTCAAAACAAAGGCGTTTCTTTGCACACATACAAACGGCTGGACATTATCAAGTCGTGACAAAACTTCAGGAAACTGATATGAAGGGGAAAATTTATTTTTTGTCGAAAGTGCTAGTGGGCCCATTCCTGGTTCTACAAATAATTCTGCACCACCATATATTTGTGCAGTGCGACAATCAGTATCCTCGCTACAACCATAGACATATGCCGAACTAGCAACATCTGCACGTGAATACAACATATGGTAATAATCATTACACACACTCATTTTAGCAGCTCCAATACATGTAGTGTCTTTAAAGGCACATAGTTTACCCGGCACAGTATCTACTGGAGTAAAGGAGCTATCAACAATCACTTTTGTGTCTTCTTCAGGACCAAAGCTAATATACGGACACATATTCTGCCCAACGATACATGCTGTTGCATCTTGAGGATATGGGAGAGAGCATGTTCCTTCCTCAATTATACAAGAATTATTACATCCATCACCATCTGTATTATTTCCATCATCACAGGTTTCTCCTTGCTCAGTATTTGTCACACCATCTCCGCAGTATGACCCATAATTTCGGCAATTTGCTGCGCACGTTAAATTTTTATCTAAATTATACGCCCCAATACCATCTACAGCGACATCACAGGTTTCACCATACGAAGTGTCTACGACACCATCACCACAGTATGATCCATATTCTTGACAATCCCAACGGCACGATCCAAGCTTTGAAGGATTATATGTTCTGTCTCCCCTTACAGTGCTATCTCCAAAATCACAGATTTCATATCCGGCATCAATGTTTCCATCACCACATGATTTAGCGAGCCCATCACAGGTAGTATTACACTGTCCATATTGTCCATTCAGGCCACCGTCATCACAGGTTTCATTTCCTTCTACACGTCCATTACCACAACTTTCTGATATCTGACATGCCCCATAATTCCATTGACAGGTGTTGTTGCATGCTTTTGTCGCAAACTGTACTGGTGACGTCGGACATTGTGCAATAGAACCATCCTGCACTGCACCAAGACACTGTTCTTCAGAGGAAGCATATACAAATTGGTCTTTCAATACATTGTCAATTTTCAAACAACCAATATCAGTACCGGCAGTAGACAGAAACACACCGAGTTTTTCAACTCCCATATCAATATGAGGATTCAACTTCGCTCCAATGTCTATCGTGTCATATTTTGATACATTTGTTGTCGTGATAGGGTTGAATGCCTGAAGATAATAATTTACATCCTGACAGTCTTCGTCCTTTTGACAACTAAACAAGGTATAGGTATTTGATGATGATACTGACGCAACATTATTTACGATAGGTCCCCCACCATTTCTCATACCACAGTATGACCCAGCAAAACCTGTATACACGGTTTTTTGAATACCATCTGCTTTGATCTGATATTTAGTTCCACAATCGGTGTTATACAAACATTGATCACTGCTATATGCACAAGTACCATATGATTGTCCTACAATTCCTCTTGAGCTAATGGCACTTGATCCCGGAGGGTCACATTGTTCTCCTGGTCCTACCACACCATCACCACATTGAGATGTTGTAAATGTGTATGCATCTCCTGGCTGACATTCACGTTCAGTAGTAAAGGCATCTGCATTACTAATAAACGTAGGAGCAAAAAATTTCTTTATGTTTGCGTCACTTTTGAAAAATTCAAACGGCATGTGGATAGCATATGTTTTTGTATCATCATTATACTTGTATTCATAGACACTTGCCTGTTGCGGACAAATAAATGTGGATGCACTTCCATTCCAACAGGTTTGAGGATCTGCAGGATCACAACCTGACCAAATATTAATAGGGTCCTGAGGAAGATTTACTCCTACCGCATCTCCAAAGGCTCCCCATGATGCCCACACAGATGAGACATAATTTGGTCTGAAGGTACCATTATTCAACGCAGGATATGGTCCAGCGCCTAAGACTGACTGCATAGTCTGAATATCATGAAGACGTTCCCAATCTCGGAGTAACTTCGTTTTTTCGGCAGAACATCCTGCGGATGAGAACGTCTGCGTTTCTTCTGGAACACCACCAATACAGGCACCACTGTCCGTACAATCCGCACTGGTGACACATTGCAGTTCGGTACCTTCACAAGTTCCAATAGATCCCTGCTGAATCGTCACTGTTTGTGGCCCCAGCATACAATCAAAATCATTGTTACAAGCATGTTCAAAATCAGGAGTATGTCCATCGTAACCAATACAATACCCATATTCTGTTAAATTTGTATTAAACTCAAGTGAATCTAATATATGCTGAAACACTTCTCGTGTTGGTGCTTGTGCAGCTTGACTAATAGTAAACAGATAAATATTATTGTACACATTTATTACATTTCCATCAGCATCTTTGACGACATTCAGTGCATTTATATAATAATTGTCCTGACTTGCTATTCCCTCATACCCTCCAATAGTAATTTTTTCTGGGAGTGGGGCATCTGGAAAACGATCGGCAAACCATGATGCAACGCTTAGCCTTTGTGGATTCGCAAAGATTTGAATACCCAGTGCATCCGTATTGGTATCACTCACAAATAACAGCCGTTTCAAGACGTCAGGACTTGCATCAGTGAGAGCGATATCGTTGATCTGGAGAAATGGTAAATCATCGCCTGTGCTTCCACTTTGTCCAGCATCTGCACAATAACTAAATGAATAATTAAGATCAGTATCACGATAAGGTTCCCATTGTTCACCATTTCTTGATGGCCAAGGATTTTCACAAAACTTCGAGGTCAAAGATACATTTCCCTTAAAGACATTTCCAAGTTGGTTACTTTCAGTGCTTTGATCTCTCGTGATGATAGCTTGTGCGACAGCAGTCACATTTCCTTCAACATTCGTCGATCCCATCTTAGTAAATTGACTCGTGGAACTTGCATTGTCTGCAGGGATATGAAATATCGTACTTTGTTGAGGTTGCCATTCCCAACGCCAACTATACGCAGGTGTTGAGACAATTTTTTGACCTTGCACAGTAACGGCATCAGCACCAAAACTGGTTGAGGTATTTGGTAAAATAAACAGATGACTCGTAGGATCTACAAACACCTGATCTATCTTACAAATTTCAGTACCAACTTCGAATGTCCATGCATCTGATATAACACTCTGTGTTGGATGTTTGATCCCTACCCCATTGATATCTCGAATACCTGCCATCCCACCACGAAGAAGGACAGCATATGCAGTATGTTCCGTCTCACTTCCAATGGCATGTGGCAAATAAAGAGGTATGGTGAGAGAAGGTTCGGTTACATCAGTCGTTAGATTTCCATCACTACACCATGTATGAATATCAGAGAGTACTACATCTTTTGCAAACACTTTTTGTACTAACGAATAGAAAAAATTCTTTACACCTTGCCAGAGTGATGACCAAAATCCATGCGCACTTGCATCAGCAACACCACTTGGCAAATGCAACGCAGTACTCACTTCAAGCGTAACATCCGTGCCACCAGCATCTGCACAATTTACACCACTATCATAATATCCTCGTGCGACAATGGCATTCCCCGCAATACTTTGTGGATCCACAGTCTTGTCAAACGTGACACTGATGTAGGTATTGCGACAAATAGGAGGATCTCCTGCTCCATCAGCAGGATATTCATCTGTACGCATAGGTCGTGGATAACAACATGAATTGGTGGCGACACCAAGTCCGTTTGGTCCAATTTCCCCATTCGTAGGAAGCACACAGTCATTATAAAATCCATTTTTGGGAGCTTCATATTCAGTAAACCCACATTGGAGTGTGTAATCAGCATGACCCGTTACACTTTCTGCAGGTATATTGGCTTCAATTGTTGTTTCTTGTTTATTATTTTCTGTTGGGCCTTGACCAACGGCAGTAGTAAGTTGTTGCCCTCCCTGTTTTGAAGAATCCACAGACTGAGGAATCTCACATGATGCATATTCACCCAAACCAACGACACCATCACCACAGACCGATGGAATACTATAAAAAAGTGATGATCCACCGAGCAAACAAGAGGACGTACAATCTTCCTCTGCGGGATCACACAGTGGAGTTGCGCTCTCACACGTACTTTTCAAAAGACAGGTATCAGAACAATTAGCAGGGAGGACTCCATCGACCGCTTCACACTGTTCTCCTGATTCCGTTCGTCCATTGCCACAAACGCTCTTGGCAGCCTGACATGCAACATTGATATCATTTTCAGATACATATTGGAATTGATTGTCTGCATGCGACGCACACCAATCTTCCGATATTGGTGTCCCAATATGAAGACATGCACGGGAACAACCAATAGCAGATCTATTTGGATTTGTAGCACCAGCAACAAAAGGAATACCGATATCACAGGATTCTTCGAGTCCCACAAGCCCATCACCACAATACCCACTCGTATTAGGATTGAAATTTTGTGAGGATCCTTTTTTGAGACAGTCATTTGTACAATATGGTTGCCACGAAACCAACCCAGCACTTGTCCGGACACTTGCGAGAGGATCGCACATTTCTCCTCCTGTTGCGATAGTATTATCAAGAGCGTGTTCTACAGGATTATTCACTTCATGTTGGACACTGCCACAATATGGTTGTGTATCGCTATTTTGGACAATTCCCGGTCTGAGACAAGACAATGTACACGTCAGGCCAACGGTTTCACCATCAACCGCAATGTCACAATCCTCACCCGCATCCACAATACGATTGCCACAAATAGGAGTTGTTTTTTCTTCAAAGGTCACATCACTTCCGAGGGGCACGCAAGAACCACTGCAATATCCTGAACTTCCCGTGAGAGATGCTGCAAACTGCGTAGTGGTCGCTACCGCAGGAACTGTGGAATCCCAACGATAGGTATACGATGCTTGTGAAAGCTCTTGTCCTTTTGGACTACACTCATTTGGAGCCCCGTATGGAATCGCAGTAAACTTTGTCTTTTGTCCTATATATGTCGCAGTAAATGGATGAGGTGTGACAGAAACATGATCGACACCACACAAGGTATTGTCATCTTTTGTACGGAACACCCATGAAAAAGGTATGAGTGTCTGGCCATCCCGCGTATCCAAATTCACTCCACCAAACGAAAGAATCGCAGAAGTCATCTCCACTTTATAATATGAATTTGGATCAAGGAGTGGCACCGGAGTAATCTTGACCTCAAGCTTGCTGTCAACATTTATCGATACGCCAATTTCCGACAGGTCGGTACAATTTGGATCAGCACATTTGTATACCTTGATACCACTATTGTATGTTGAAGGATCCATGTGTCGGCTAAAGCTTGCCTTGATAATAGCATCACGGCACGACGCAGAGCAATTTGGTTCGTATGACACAACATGTGGTGGACCAATATTGATAAACAAGGTTGAAGTATTTGCTTTGATACCATTAGGAAATGTGTTCTGAAGGTCCAGCCCCACAGTACTGGCGAATGCACCAAATGTCACACCGTCAGCAGCTTCTTCGATAGCAGTCGAAGTTGCCCGTGTATCTGCATAGTCTATTGAAGGAGCTATAGCAATTGTTGCTTTTGTTTCTCTATTTGAAGACCAATTCCATCCAAGATCATCAACATTCAATACCGTACATTTTCTATCTGCTCGTCCTTTTAAATAGTAATAAAATGGAAGGTCAGCATTTCGTACATCAGGCAACGGACCAATTTGTGTGACTGTTTTTTCAGGCGGAGTGATATAGGCACTATTGAGACTACACAAACCAGATCCTGTTTGAAAATCATAATAAAACGCAATATCGGCATCGGTATATGCTGGATTTTCAGGAACTCTATCAACACGCAAGGGAGTACTCGTCGAATTTCCTCCCCCAACATCTTGTGCGATAGATGTGACACCAGTCGTGAGGAGAACGCGGTACCACGTGTTTGGCTCAAAATTTGGCGCTATCAAACCACGTGATTGTTTGATAATCAACACAGTTCCATTTGTATCAAACTGCTGTGTCAAATCCAAATCAGTAACCCTGTCAGCAGGATCATAGGTACAGTTAATAGCACTATCAGTCGAACCACAGGTATACATGAGGACGTTACCAGCATCAGCTGTAATAGTTGCAGGGTCAATATCAGTACTGAATGCAACTTCTGCAGTGGCATTCAAACACATTTTTTCTGAATCTTCCCATTCTACAGAAGGGACAGGAGAAGGATTCATGGTATCTCCAATACTATTACACTGTACGAGCACATACGGAACTTTCGGTGGAATACCCGTGGTAAAACGCCATACATATCCAGAACTTCGTACATCTCCTTCACAAATAGTCTTCCATGAACCTGCATCAGGTCCTTCTGGACAACATTGCAGATTGGTACCCGCAGGTGCAGTGCTTCCTTGAATACGACAATCCGTGACAAAATAATTGACACTGTTTCCTCGATTGTTATTTGCCTCGATAACGATAGGCCACTTTCCAAGTGGCATGGTTGGGTACCGACTCGCTGGAACATTCGCAACACTCGAATGTATCTGTGTTCCTTGTGTGTTTACATTCCAACGATCATCTCCTGAACTACTATTCCACTGTATCCATGATGAAGATTCTAGATTCGATACAGTACTCGTGTCGCTAATATCACCAGAACCATTCCAAAAATATAAAGATGGGTTTGTCGTAAAATTCTTTCCACTAAACAAAAGCCCTGGATGTTCTTCAGGCAAAAGAGCAGGACCTTGCATAGGATCGAGCTCACAAATACTTGGTTTTTGAGCACCATTTTGTATTGACATCGTGTCGAGTGTCCCATCTGAAGTCAACCCATTGTCTGCACGTTCGACGGTAACATAATAATTCCCCTGACTTGAAAAATCATCAGGAATATTCACAATAATTTGAGAATTCGTCCAAGTATTTTTACATGGTGCTGGAGGTACCTCGAGCTCAATACACGTATCATCTTGACTGCCATGTGTACACGACGCTTCTGCGGTTCGAGAAATATATACGTAACCAGCCAACCCAAAATGATCTCCAAAAATAGTCACAAAACTCCCAGGTGTTGGGTCACTTGGGTCAATATCAGTAATCAATGGTTTTACATCAGAAAGATCTGGTTGAGAAACACGAAATGGTACACCATTACTTATTTCTTCTCCTTTTTGTACATGAATAAGTGGATTGCCAGGTGCAATCGACAATGGAACAATGGAATGAATCACACTTGCAGTCCATCCAGACTCAAAGATCTCTGCAGATATAGGATCTGATCCTGTTATACCAAAGGTAAGATTGTCTCCAGTTTCTTGTGTATCACCAAACCCTGTCCCAATTGCACGAATCGTTGTCCCAGGAGGACCCGCTTTATCACCCATATGCAAGATGCCCTGATCTTCATCCACGACTACAGCACAGAGTCCTGGTCGAACCGTAGTATTGAAACGAAATAATCCATCTTCATGCGCAATTCCCTCAGCATCAGTATAGATAGGCTTGACCCCAAAGGTATCATTTGTCGCATCTGTTTGATTTGTTTCAGTATTGGTAATACGAATAGCTGCTTCGCTTACGGTGCCATCAAAATCAGTGTTGTCTGGCACTTCGGCAATGATATAGGTATTATTCCAAGAGCTGCCCGTCAATACATCACTACACTCAACCACATGGGCAGGAATCCATCCGGTATCATCCGTACCAAATTCAACAGTCCCTTGTTGAAGTCCAAAGTAATATCCACGAATAGTCACCCAATTGCCAGGCGCACCATCCATAGGATCAACAGCTGTAATATTTGGTTTGGAAACACATTGCCCCTCAAGACACAAACCACTCGCACACTGGTAATTTTCAGTACAGGCACCATCAGTGCCACATTCCCCTCCTTTATCAATAGCATATTCGCCCAACAATACGTCTTGTTCACCATTGAAACAATGATTGCCCACAAGTACAAATGTACCTGTCTGAGTCTCAGATACATGATGATCAATATCCCATGTTGTCAAACTATACTGATACTGTTTTGGCGCACCAGCCTGCCGTATAATTCCTGTTGAGAAGAAAAAACCTCTGCTAAACGAATAAGGATCTGCCGAGGACATCGTTGAAGACGGTCCTCTAAACATATCAAACGGTGTTTCAGATCCATCCGTTGCTTCGAGATGAAAGTGAACATACGCAATACCATTGTCGTCATTCGTAGAACCGACAAATGTATACGTCTCCCCTGCTGGTATATGTGGTTCTGGATCCGTAAATATACTATTCGTTTCAGGATTGATAATACCAACTCCTTGCCACGTTGGATTTTCAATGTCATTTGCTTGTGTGATCGCACCAAACGATGCTTCTTTCATCCCCTCAAACTGGCATGCCGTACCTCCAAAATTGATACCTTCACCATCTGTCGCCACAACGGTATCATTGATGGTTGCTGTGTACTCTCCCAATGGAATACATTCCGTCGCCCCAACATAATTTTCCGCACTACACTGAGACGCGACATCGCCAACGAGTGGCATTATCGCTTCTATTACCTTATTATCGGTGCCAGGAACAAAGTGATACGTGAAATTACGAGTAACATCCACTGACGTGTCTTTTTGTATAAAAAATACTTCATTTGCAGGAGTTTCCACAGACTTCGTAAAGACTGCACGTATCACAATATTATTGATATCAGCCTTATCCCTGCTTGGCGTAATACTCTGTGCGACAAATACATTGTCACATGGATTATAGTTGCATGTCTGCACATCGGTACAGGTAGGAGGTGGATTGGTATCACCAGGATTCACCCCACCCGCTGCAGCATTGAGTTTGAGCAAAATAAACTGGACAATCGCAAATGAAAAAAATACAATGGTCAATCCTATCAACGCATTTCTCAAAATCATTTTTGCTTGTGATACTTTGTCTTCGTTCCCATTTGATGTCATGTAGACATACCCACCGTACAACACAATAATCACAGCGATAAGTCCGAGAAATCCAAGCACTGCACGGATAACTTTTACAATCGTAATATCCAATGGTTGGCTACTCAACGCAATTCCTTGATCTTGGACATTCTGCAGACCAAAGTCTGTCTGTGCATGGACAGTGTTTGGAACAATAGAAAAAAATAAAAGAAGAACTAATCCACTGAATAGAAGTGTTTTTACAAATGTTTTATATTCGTGGAAAAATGTCATACTTTTTTATTGAAATTTTGTTGGACTCACACTAGGATTTCGAAATAACTCTACACAGGTAGTCATATCTTGTTGTTGTTTGGAAACACCTAAATTTGTACTGATGCATCCAGTATCCGTACTACTGGTGACATCAATAGACGCAGGGATACATGCTGAAATATCTTTAATACTGCCATCGTCATTATAAGTTATATCACATGCAGGTGTACTGATATCTCCTTGTGGTTCAGTTGCATCAGGTCCTCTGCCAGGATACATACAAAATTGATTCATTGCTTTGACCGTTCCAGGAATACTAGGAAAATACCAATGATCTATCCCAAACATACCAAAAGGACGCGCAGGATGTTCCAAACGGAGAATAGTTTTTGTGATATCATCCGTCTTCACATCCTCAGATCGTTGCATTACCCCAAGTCCAATAGCTGAATCAGGATATTCTAAGATAGAAATGTTATCAAAGGACATCATTTCTTTGCTAAAATAAATTTGTACCGGCGTAAGTGGACCAACCCCAGGCTGATCAATGCCAGGTGATACTTTTTCAATATATGGTGCTTGTGTATCAATCACATTGTCCACAGTAAAATACCACCAATAGTTATCAGGAGAAAGTTCTTGTGAATCTATTTTTTTTGGATTGTTTATTGGTGGCTTATGGCGCGGAACAGTGGTTGTTGACACAAGAAAATCATGTGCACCAGGGAGTACACTAAATCCAGTGAGCTCTGGTGCACTGTCCATTGCATTAGTGGCAAGGTCTTCGACACCATCAAATAATCCTGCTGATACAAAGCTATCACCATCAGGATTGTCGAGAGATGCGGTACGAGCAAGGACAGCATATTCTTCGGAACATGTTTTATCCGAGTCAGCACAATTGGTAGGTAAACAATAGATAGGTTCCCCACAACTATTGATACCACATTCTTCATTTGATACAAATTCAACACTCCTATACCCATTGGTAACCTTCCATGATCCTTCTACTGCTATAGAACTTGCTTCCCCAACACCTGCCTGTCCTCCTCCTGCATCCGAAGTGACACGTACCTGCAAAATTGGTTGATTGACATATTGGACAAACACAACACCATCACTATATGTGAATGATGGCGCGGTAGAGCCATTGAAAAAGGCAGCATCAGTTTCTGGATATGAAAAAAGGAATGTTGGTTGCAGTGGTGTTTCTTTTATCGACAAAGCCTTCATAGCACCATATTGTCCTGCAAACAAAATATCATCTGCAATAAACAATGAACCAAGAGCACCTGCAGGTGATCCAAATAGCGTAGGATCATTTATATTCAATTGTGTAATAGCTGAGTTTGAAGATGGCTGTGAGGCATCGATAATTTTCATATCTTGTCCAGTCGCGATATACACCGTCGTACCATACACAGCAAGGTCTGTCGGTGTCTGACCAAGTGCCAAAGAAGCAACAAGGTTTGGTGAGGTAGGAGTACTTATATCAACAATATCCAGTGTTTGAGCGGTATCGTAGATGATGTAAAGTTTATCCCCAACGACAACACTCTTTTTCACTGATGCACCAGCTGTACTTGCCACAGTAGCAACAGCGTTCAAAAAAGTTGCAGAGTCTGGATTGATGTCAATGACATGAACGCCATGATCACCATCCGCAACATACGCATATGCCCCAGAAATAGAAATCGTTGTAGGATACACAAAGAGATCATTGCTTTCCACAAGCTGTATTTTTGTTTGTGCGTCAAACACATGTAATCGTACACCGGCAACAATGTAGATTCTGTCTGCATCAATAGCGAAGCTATGTAAATCGTTGTTGGTGACAAACATCGTATCTACAATCTCAGGACTATCTTTCTGTATTGTTTTTATACTATTGCTATCAGCGACATACAGAAAAGTAGCATCAGTAGCCATCTGTACAGAGGAAGGATAAAATTGATTGATGCCACCAAGCAGTCTTGTTGTTTCGACTGGTGTTGTTTGTGTTTGAACAGGTTGCGTACTGATCACAATGTTATGAAAACTAGAGTTTGGTCCCAATATTCCCTGCACCATCATAGGATCCACAGGTTCATTGAATGTAATTTTTAGTACTCTATTTTTTTCTACGTGTTCTCCTGGATCTGGCGAGACATCGACAACATACGGTGGTGTCAAATCTACTTCTGTATTCGTTTGAAAATCCCAATAATAATTGGCCTCTGAACGCCCAGCAAATACACTATCGCCATTTACATTTTTGACAGTATTTGCAATAGTCACACGATGCCACTGATCAGATTCTTCGTTTCCAAGCAACGTTCGTGGTTTGAATACAAACGTATGCACCACACCAGCTCCTTCATAAGATGCCAATGCGGTAGCTTCAATAGTATCACCTTCTATCGTCCTTTCATCTGACAATCTATTAATCGACACCACCCCAGCTTTCAAGGTGTCACAGACACGCGTCGTTAGTCCATTTTCATCTACCACATCAGTACAGTCCCCGAAAGTATCTGATCCATTGGTATCATCAATAATTGATGTTGGATCAATCTCATCAGTAAAGGTTACAACAATTTTGGTATTTCTATAGACATCGGTTTGATTTGGTTCGGGATAATGATCTTTTATTACATCTCCGAGTGAACCCACACCTACAAATGTTTGCTTCCCTGGCGGTTGTTGTTGAGAATGTGGAATAACACCTGTCACACCACCGAGAATATTTATAACAAATTGGACGATAATAAAGGAAAATAAAATAACCGCAGTTCCAATCACTGCATTTTTGATAATTACTTTTCCTTGCTCAACTTTGTCTTCGTTGCCAGCCGATGTCATGATCGTATATCCTGCATAGAGAATCAGAATAACGAGCACTACTCCAAGAAATCCAAGCAATATCCGAATTACTCGAAGAATAATCAATACGATAGAATCTCCCGAAAGGGCAATCTGTTGGTCTACTCGCGCAATACCAAAATCACCCTGTGCACGCACGACTGAAGGAAATAATGAGACAAGCGTCAATACACTCAAAGACACAAAAAGTGCTACCAAAAATGGAGCACGCCCTATGTATATACGGCGTATTGATGTGAGTATACGTCTCATGAGATGAGAACAATAAGATATACATCAGTATAGCAAAATTTTGCATTTCAAACAAAGTTTTTTAGGGAGCAGATGTGTGGATATAAAAAAAGACCATCAATACTGACAGTCTTTTTTTATATATACAGGTATATGTTATTTCAAAAGTTTTGCAACGACTTCTTTTACTCGTGTTCCATCAGCTTGTCCTTGTACTTTTTTCATAATAGAACCCATGGCTTTTCCAATATCTTGAGGAGATGTCGCACCTATCTCCTGAAGCGTTTCTGACACAATACGCTCAAGATCTTCATTACTCATCTGCTCTGGCAGGTATGTTTCGAGAATAGCGATGTCTGCACTATTTTGTGCCACCAAATCTTCCCTTCCACCAGCTTCAAAATCAATATTGGCATCTTTCAATTGTTTTACTTGTGTTGCGAGGACATCGGACACATCCTGCTCAACAAACGCATCCCCTTTCTCAATCATCCTATTTTTGATGGCAGCCATAGCGTTTCGCAAAACACGCACACGTTCTGTATCTTTTGCCTTCATGGCAGAGATCATATCTGTTTGTACTTGTTCTTGGAGTGACATAAAAAAATATAATAAATACTACGATAGAAAAAACTCCGCATACACGGAGTCTCTTCGTTTATGAGACGCGAGAAATGTCGGCGTCGACTGGAAGTTTTCCAGTTTTTTTCAGGTAGTTGAACTTTGAAACTTTTTTTGCAATTTTGATGGCATGTTTTTTACCAACGTTCTTGCTCTTCGTGGGGATAAAATACTGCACTTTTCGTGCTTGCAAAATACTCCCAGAATTACGCCATGACTGTTTTGTGCGGCGCATGAAAGCTTCAAAGGACTCCCCTTTTTTTCTTTTTACTTCTGACATGTATTATTCACCTCCTCAGGTGATTAAGATAGATAACGAACGTATATTACTCTCTATCGCAGAGATTGTCAAGAGAAGCAAAAAAGTCTCTTGTCTATAACCACCCCCCCTACTTCACACTCTCAATAGCATCACCAGTGTCGTAGGTTTCTGTGTCTGGTACGGTCACAATACGGTCTCCTCGAAAGCCGAGAGCTTCGAAGATGGCGTTATTGAGAATATGACGTTTCATC
>Ga0210057_1003085_pt1 | contig 23237 bp, 23 predicted proteins | sample CryGeyCG2114_010_2_FD_183968 | JGI IMG/M metagenome (GOLD analysis project Ga0210057, IMG submission 183968) | Groundwater microbial communities from aquifer - Crystal Geyser CG10_big_fil_rev_8/21/14_0.10 (SPAdes) (version 2) | ecosystem: Environmental > Aquatic > Deep subsurface > Groundwater ...
CCACCTCGGCATATGTTTGTCTCGGCAAAGCCTCGAGCAAAAAACTGTTCCGAGTGTCGGTCCGGGGAACTTTTGTTCCCGTTGAAAGATTCATATCATCTTTCAACCCACCTCGGCATATGTTTGTAAAAAAACTATTATGTGTTTGATAGTATCAATAAATTAAGGTAAAATCAATATGTTGATTAATAAATAATGACATACATCCGACGACTAATGGCGAAGACAAAGAAGAGAGATTAATTTTAAATTTTTATGGCGAGAGTAATTGCAATATGTAATCAAAAAGGAGGAGTAGGGAAGACAACAACTTCTATAAACTTGGGGGCTTATTTGGCGGCCCTTGGAAAAAAAGTTTTACTTATAGATTTTGATCCTCAAGCTAATGCTTCTTCGGGATTAGGGATGTCCCCGAGATTTTTAAAGGAGAGTGTTTATCATGCTCTTTTGGGTTATATTGAACATGATAAAGTAATTAAGCCATCGGCGATTTTGAATTTTCATGTTATGCCAGCTAGTCAAGATTTGGCAGGGGCATTAGTGGAGTTGATAGAAATTCCCGATAGAGAATATTTATTAAAGAATATGATAAATAGATTTAGACATTATTATAATTATATAATAATTGATCTTCCTCCAAGTTTAAGTTTATTAACTATTAATGGGCTTGTGGCAGCAGATGAAGTGCTTGTGCCTATTCAAGCTGAATACTTTAGTTTAGAGGGACTTTCTCAACTTCTTGAGACGGTAGAAATGATTAATACTAATTTGGGGACTAGAATCGGAATTGCCGGAGCGGTCTTAACTATGTTTAATAAAAGAGAGACTTTGTCTAGAGATGTAGCCAGAGAAGTGAGGCGACATTTTCCACATCATGTTTATACAACTGAAATCCCGAGATCAATTTCTTTGGCAGAGGCGCCAAGTTTTTCTAAGCCAGTGATTTTGTATGATCCACAATCTCCGGGGGCAAAGGCTTATGAGCTTTTGGCTAGAGAGGTAATGTTGCAAGAGAAAGATAATGTTTTTAAATTGTTGAATGATACAAATTTTGGGAGTGTAAATGTTTAATTTTTTGTGGTAATTTTTAATTTTTAAGTTTACAATATAATAATTATGTTAGGAAAAGGATTAGAATCGTTAATTCCAAAAAAACAGCCCAGTCAATCAAATCAAAGCCAAAATTATGGAGGGAGTGTTCCTGTTTCACCTGCTCAACCAGTTAGTTCTAGTACATATCAAAACGAAGTGAAAGAAGAAATTGTAGTAAGTGAAGAAAGATATTTCCCCAAACAAAATAATTTTGATTTAAACGATAACGCAGTTGATAAGATTTCTAATAATTCTGATGTGCCGACGATTTCGGGACCAGTTTTTCATTTAGAAGTGGATAAAATTATTGTTAATCCTTATCAACCAAGAAAAGATTTTGACGAAGAAGCATTAAGAGAATTATCGGCTTCAATTAGAGAATTTGGAATTTTACAACCTTTAGTTGTAACAAAGCTTCACGAAGAAACAGAAAGTGGATCAAGGGTAGTTTATCAGTTGATTGCTGGACATAGGAGATGGTTAGCTTCAAAAATGCTTGGACTAAAAACGGTTCCGGCGATTGTTAGAAATCCAATGAAAAAGACAGAAGCCCTTGAGATGGCGATTGTAGAAAATCTCCAGAGAGAAGATTTGCATATAATTGAAACGGCTAGGGCTTATGCGAGATTATCAGAAGAATTTGGAATGACTCAAAGAGAGATTGCTTCGCGTTTAGGAAAGAGTAGAGAGGCGGTGGCTAATGCTTTGAGATTACTTTCTTTGCCAGCGGAAATACAAGATGCAATTGCTAATAAAAAGGTTTCTGAAAGTCAGGCAAGGTTGTTGATGCAGATAGATGATCAAGAAAAACAAATAGAATTATTTCATAAAATATCTGAAGGAGGGGTGAGTGGAGTAAGAGAATTAAAAAAACATATTGAGCATATAAAAAATAGTGTTCTTGGAACGGGAGGAGGAATGAGGGTAGAAGATTTGGAGATGAAAAACATTGAGAAGGAACTGTCTGAGTTTTTGGGGGCGCCAGTTAAAGTAGAGTTTTCAAGAAGTGGCGGGAAAATAACTATTCATTTTTATTCACCCGAAGAAGCAATGGGAATAGCTAAGAGAATAAAACCAGAGGAGATGTAGATATAAATTTAAAGTTAAAATTTTAAATTTCAAAATTAGACAAAAAAGATAAAGTTTGTAAAGTTATTGAGCAAAAAGGATGAGTTGTGGTGCTGATATAGAAAATTGCAAATAGAGAATAGGAAAACAATAGATGGAGGGGGGTTTGTTATTTTGTTTCTTATCTATTTAGAATAAAATTAAATACAACTTTTTCTACGATCGTAGAAAAAGTTGTATTTAATTTTATAAACTTGGTTTATGGTCTTAGATATTTTTTGTGGTATAATTTTTATATGCCTAGTATGAGAACTACGAGATGATTTGAATTACATTCTAGGTATTAAGCAAGATTTTAATTAATATTAAGAAACTATTGAGTAAATTATCTTTTTGATAAAAACTCGTAGTTTCACTACTAGGCATGAAAACAATTGTGGGGATAGATGTTCAAAATAAGAAAGAATTTAAAGAAAAGCTTTTAAGGCTAAATAGTTTTTTGCCAAAAGGGTCTTGGCTACATATTGATTTGGCAGATAAAAAATTTACTCAAAGTGGGTCTTTTGTTGATTTTGATCTAATTAAAAAACTATCTAAAAAATATAAATTTGAAGTTCATCTAATGTTAGATTCTAAAAAAATTATAAATAATAAAGTTTTTAGTTCCTCTGTATCAATAATTTTAATTCATAATGAAGTAGTTAAGGATTGGGAATTTATTAAACCGTTAGCGAAGATATATAAAAAAAATATTGGCATTGTTTTTGGTTATGATATTGATAGAAAGGAAATTGATATTCCTAAATGGATAAAATATGTTCAGGTATTGGGAGTGGTGCCTGGACCAGCTGGACAAAAAATAAATAAAAAAACTTTTTCTCTGGTTTCTTTTTTGAGGAAAAAGTATCCATATGTTATAATTTCTGTTGATGGAGGAATAAATGAAAAGACGGCTAAATTAGTAAAAAAATCTGGGGCAGATAAAATAATTAGTACTTCTTATGTTTGGAATGACAATTCTCCTCAAGAGGCTTATAATAGATTAAAAGCTGTTTAATCTTAAGTATTAAATTAAAATTTAATTATGTTACTTTCTCATAAAAGAATAAAAGATCTTTATACAATTTCAAATCATATTAGAGAGGATGTAATTGCTATGTTATTAGAGGCTGGTTCTGGGCATAGTGCTGGACCTTTGGGAATGGCGGATATTTTTGCAGCTTTTTATTTTTATATATTAAATCATAATCCTAAAAAACCAAATTGGGAAGAAAGAGATAGATTGATTCTCTCTAATGGGCATATCTGTCCAGTGCAATATTCAGCTTTAGCAAGAGCGGGATATTTTTCTTTAAAAGATTTGGAGACTTTAAGAAAATTGGGGTCAGGATTACAGGGTCATCCGCATAGAGGGTCTTTGTCTGGGATAGAGACAACCAGTGGGCCACTTGGAACGGGTCTTTCGCAAGCAATTGGTGTGGCTTTGAGCGCAAGAATGGATAGTAAAAAATATAGAGTTTATTGTTTAATGTCTGATGGAGAGCTTGAAGAGGGAAATGTTTGGGAGGCGTTTATGTTTGCTGGAAAAAATAGATTAAATAATTTAACGGCGGTGATTGATAGAAATAATATTCAAATTGATGGATACACTGAAGATGTAATGCCGATAGAACCATTAAGGGATAAGTTGGAAGCCTTTGGATGGAATGTAATTGATGTTGATGGACATAATATTGAAGAGTTTATTGGATCTGTTTTTGAAGCTAAAGCAGTTTATGAAAAACCAACGGTGATAATTGCTCATACTATACCGGGGAAAGGAGTTGATTTTATGGAGAGAAAATATCAATGGCATGGAGTTCCTCCTAATAAGGATCAGGCCAAAGAGGCGTTAAAACAATTAAGAAGGTTAGATGGAAAGATAAAGAGTGAACATGATTAGCTAAATAAATAAAAGGTAGTAAGCAAAGAAGATGTAAAAGGTATAATGTATGCTGTATGCAGTATGAAAAATAAAGCAAGAGGCAGAAAGTAGAAATTAGAAGAGAAGAAGAACTAACGACACACGACCTACGACTGACGACGAAGAAATTAAAAATTGGAAAGAAAGTAATAAGTAGAAAGTAATATGTTAAATCCAGAACAAAAATTATCACATAAAATATTTTCATCATACATAGACGAAGAACCAACCAGAGATGGATATGGAAAAGGATTGATGCAAATAGGTGTTGAGAAAAAAATTGTCGTTTTGTCGGCTGATTTGGAAGACTCTACAAGATGTGGATGGTTTAAAAAAATTTATCCTGAAAGATTTATTGAATGTGGAGTAGCTGAACAAAATATGGCGGGAATAGCCGGTGGATTGGGGATATCTGGCAAAATTCCTTTTATAAATTCGTATGCGACTTTTTCTCCTGGGAGAAATTGGGAGCAAATTAGAACGACGATTGCTTACAACGATTCAAATGTAAAAATTGCTGGACATCATGCTGGAGTTTCAGTTGGTCCTGATGGAGCAACTCATCAAGCCATAGAAGATGTGGCGATTATGAGAGCAATGCCAAATATGAAAGTAGTTGTGCCTTGTGATGCGATTGAAGCCCAAAAAGCAGTGGATGCGATTTCAAAAATTTGGGGACCGATATATATTCGTCTTCAAAGAGAAAAGACTCCCGTTTTAACAACTAGAGAAACGCCATTTGTTTTTGGCAAGGTCCAAGTTTTGTGGTTGCCTAAAAAGAAAAATATTGATGTGGTTATTTTTGGAATGGGTCCAATTTTGTATAAGGCGTTATTAGCTGCGAGAGAGCTTGAAAAAAAGAATATAAGTGTGGTAGTGATAAATGTTTCTACGATAAAACCCTTAGATGAAAAAGTGATTATTTCATGGGCGAAAAAAGCCAAAGGAGTAGTAAGTGTTGAGGAACATAATGTTATTGGTGGGCTTGGGGGAGCATTAGCAGAATTGTTTGCTAAAAATTTTCCTGTGCCTATGGAATTTGTTGGTATCCAAGATGTTTTTGGGCAATCAGGCAAACCAGAAGAACTTATTAAAAAATATCATCTGGATGTTAAAGATGTGGAGATTGCGGTGGAAAAGGTTATAAAAAAAATTAAAAATTAAAATCGGGGAGAAAATATTTATTATATATTGCTTAAAAATATGGGATGTTTATTTTGTGAGATAATTAAAAAAGAAAAATCAGCGCAGATTATTTACGAAGATGATCATATTTTGGCAATTTTGGATGTTTTTCCAAGAGCTAAGGGTCATACAATGGTTTTGCCAAAGAAACATTGTGAAAATATATTGGATTTAGAAGACGAAGAGATAAAACCGGTTTTTGAAGGGGTAAAAAAGGTGACGGGTTTATTGAAGCAAAAACTTGGTTGTTCGGGCTTTACAATCGGGATTAACCATGGTAAAGTCAGTCAACAGGTGATTGATCATCTTCATATTCACATTATCCCTAGGTGGGAGGGTGATGGAGGTGGATCGATTCACAGCGTGGTTAATAATCCTCCAAAAGAATCACTAGAGGAGATAAAAAATTTAATTATATAAATCGGTCGCTAATTTACTACTTTATTCAATGATTGAAATTAAGAAAAAAGAAGGAGAATCATCAAATGCGTTTCTTTATAGATTTACCAAAAAGATTCAACAATCTGGAATAATCAAAGAAGCAAAAAAGAAAAGATTTTCTTCAAGAAAAGAAAATAAGAGAGCTATCAAAGACTCAGCTATTTATAGAAGCGAGAAAAAAATAGCATTGGAACAGCAAAGGAAACTAGGGAAATTTTAATCAAGAGAGACCACATAAAGATGGTCTTTTTTGATTAAAATTGAAATTTGGATTATAATTTTATTATTATAAAATAATTTAAATATGATTACAGAACAACTTAATACAAAGTTAAAAGAGGCGATGATTTCCAAGGATCAAGAAAAAACAATCATGATTAGAATGATTCTTTCGGCGATTCATAATAGAGAAATAGAATTAAAAGGAAAAGGAAAGGAGATGAAAGAAGAGGATGTTTTAGATGTTTTAAAAAAAGAATTAAAAAAGAGAAAAGAGTCAGCCGATATTTTTGCTAAGGTCAGAAGACAAGAGTCAGCGGAAAAAGAATTAAGAGAAGCGGAGTTTGTAAGTTCTTTTTTGCCAGAGCAACTTTCTGAAGATGAGATTGGAAAAATTGTTGATGAAGCGTTAAAAGATTTTTCAAATCCAACTCAAAAAGATTTTGGGACTATCATAAAAGCAGTGATGGTAAAAACAGGGGGCAAAGCAGATGGATCGGTGGTGTCGGGAGTGATTAAATCAAGAATTAAGTAAAAAGTATAAAGTGGAAGGTGATGAATAGAAATGGAGATATGAACAAAATTATTTTGTATTCAAATTATAAAAAGTATGGAAAAGAATTCCCAAAAGTTAAAGGGAATATTTTAAAAACTTTAAAAATTCTTAAAAAAAATAATTTGAAAGCAGAAATATTTTTTGTATCAGAAAAAGAGATTTTTAATTTAAATAAACAGTATAGGAAAAAAGATAAGTTGACAAATGTTTTAAGTTTTGAAAATGTGCCGGGTTTTGTTGAACCTAAAGGAAAACAGAGATTATTGGGAGAGATATATCTTTGTCCTAATTATATAAACCAAAAAGGGCAAAATATGAGTGCTTTGGCTATTCATGGACTTTTGCACTTGCTTGGTTTTGACCATATTAAGAGGGAAGAAAGGCGGATTATGGAGGCAAAAGAAAAGGGATTGTTTACTAAACTGAAAATTAGCTTTTTTGTATAGGGGGAGGGTTTGCTTTGATAATGATTTTAAATTAAAATGTATCTATAACATTAACATTTATTTTTTGTTGCGAAATTAAACTCTTATGTCTGGAACATATATTACAGCAATTGATCTTGGATCATCTCATATTAAAACTGTTGTTGCCGAAATAAAAAAAGATGGCACGGTTGTGTTACTTAAGGCGTTCAAAAAACAATCAGGAGGAATAAAAAAAGGAGAGATTGTTGATCCAGAAGAAACATTTAAATATCTTTTTGATGTATATAGCGAAGTGAGACATTTTGATAAAAAATGTTTGGGAAATATTTATTTTGGAATATCGGGATCAAAGAGCAGAATAATTCTTTCTAGAGCGGGTGTGGTGGTTGCTAGACCTAATTCTGAGATTCTTAATGAGGATATGGACAGAGTTTTAAAAGATTCTAGAGCAATTAATCTTCCGCCTGGATGGCAGATTATAAATTCTTTTCCAAGAGAGTTTGTAGTTGATGGGATAGAGGTGGACGAAGCAAGTGTAGAGGGACTTTCGGGGAAAAAACTTGAAGCCAATGTTATTCATGTGGCAATGTTTTCTGCTATTTATAATAATTTTATTAAATTAAAAAAATTAGTTTTAAAAAAAGATGAGTGGGGAGCAATTTATTTTGTCCCGTTGGCATCAGAGAGATCTATTCTAACAAAAAAGCAGAGAGATCTTGGAGTTTTAATGGTAGATATTGGTCAAGACACAACTGGAGTAGTTGTATATCAAGAAGGAAAACTTTTAACAGCGAAAGTTCTTCCATTTGGATCTGGAAACATTACAACAGATATTGCAATTGGTTTAAGATGCACAATGGAAACAGCGGAAGCGCTTAAGATATCTTTGGGGTGTGCTAACTCAAAAGATGTTTCTAATAAAGACAAAGTTGATCTTTCTCAATATGAAGAAGAATTAACGGCTCAAGTTCAAAAGAAATTTATCGCTGAAATTATTGAATCTAGAGTAAAAGAAATTTTCACTCAAGTTAATGAAGAACTTAAAATAATTGGAAAAGCAGGTAAACTTCCTTCGGGGGTTGTGATTACTGGAGGAGGGGCAAAATTGTCTGGAATATGTGATTTGGCTCGTCAGGAGTTGAAGATGTCATCTTCTCTAGGGTTTCCTATTCAGGCTCAATTTGAAGCCTCTAATGCTCAGGTAGATGATGCTGTGGATGATCCGGAAATGAGTGTGGCTTGCGGTTTAGTTCTTCAATATTATGATATGATAATTAAAAAATGTGCTAATGTGGGGTCGTCTTCTTTGTGGGGGGAGCCGTGGTATAAAAGCTTATTTAAAATTTTTATAAAAAATTCATAATTTTATTGCTACAAAAGTAGCCGTTTATTAGAGAAAAGGCATGGAAAAAAAGAATAATAAAAAAATAAAAAAAGAGTCAAAAAAAACAATTGGGAAAATAGTTGTTTCTTTGTCCAGAAAAAAGCTGACGCAGAAAGAAAAAGTTATGGGTGTGGCCAAAATTAAAGTTGTTGGAGTGGGCGGAGGTGGTGGGAATGCGGTTTCTCGTATGTATGATTATTTTCCAAGAGGAGTTGATTTGATTGTTATTAATACAGATGCACAAGATTTGGAGTTTTGTCAGGCAAGAAAAAAAATTCACATTGGGAAACAAACAACAAAAGGCTTAGGAGCGGGAATGAATCCAGAGATGGGAAGATTGGCAGCAGAAGAAAGTAGAGAAGAAATTGCAACGGCTTTGTTGGGAGCAGATTTAGTTTTTTTGACGGCGGGGTTTGGGGGAGGAACGGGAAGCGGAGCGACTTCAGTGGTAGCGGAGATTTGTCAGGAACTTGGAATTTTGACATGTGCAATTGTAACAAAACCTTTTTCTTTTGAAGGGACACAAAGAAGACATATTGCTGATGAGGCATTAGTAAAATTAAAAGATAGGGTTGATACTTTTATTACAATTTCAAATGACAGAATTTTTTCTGTTATAGATAAAGAAACTTCTTTAAATAAAGCGTTTGAAGCAATTGATGAAGTTTTAAAAAATGCGGTTTTAGGGATTTCGGAATTAATTATGTCTCCCGGAATTATTAATGTTGATTTTGCAGATATTAGAACCATTATTCAGGGATCAGGATCGTCTATTATTGGAGTGGGTATAGCAGGAGGAAAAGAAAGAGCAACACTAGCGGCTAACTTGGCATTAAATTCTCCTTTGTTAGAGACTTCAATTGATGGAGCCAAGGGAGTTTTGTTTAGCGTCTCGGGATTAAAAGATATTAGGATGAATGAAATTAATGAGGTGGCAAAGTTAGTTTCTGAGCATGTTGATCCAGGGGCAAAAATTATATTTGGAACTTATTATGATAGAAAATTGAATAAGGGGAGTTTGAAGGTAACTTTGATAGCAACTGGATTTGGATCAAGTTTTGGAAGGAATTCACAGCTATTTGGAGATTATGATAGTCATTCTCAGAGATCTTCAAGCATGTTTGAGATAGAAGACGATTTTAAAGAGGAGAATAAACAGTCAATATTTAAAGAGGTTGAGGATTTACAAGATTCCGTGGTCAGAGATTCAAAAAAATCAGAAATAATTGATGTAGAGACGGAAGAATTGGTTGACGATAATATCTGGGATATTCCGTCTTTTTTGAGGAAAAAAGGCAAAAAAAAGTAGAAGAAAGTTATCCACAGATGTTCCTTGAAGAATAAGTTATAATGTTAGTTCATCACTCTTGGAAATATATATTTATGAGTGATAGTTTTAAAGTTATTAGTTTTTTATTTAGTTCTAATTGATATTTTGGAATCTTAGTACTTCAATGTCGCTTGAAGTTAACAAATCTAAAAGTAAAAAAGTAATTATGTTCAAATACATTCTCAAAAGAAACGGAGCAAAGGTTCCCTTTGATTCAGAAAAAATCACAAATGCTGTTTTCAAATCAGCTTCAGCCGTTGGTAGTCCTGATTGGAAAAAAGCAGAGGAAATATCCAAGATGATCTTGAATCAAATGGAGGCAAAATTTAAAAAAAATCATACTCCGACTGTTGAGGAAGTACAAGATTTAGTTGAAAAGGTTTTAATTGAGAATGGAATGGCAAAAGTTGCTAAGGCATACATTCTTTATCGCCAGCATAGGGCTGAGCTTAGAAGAGAAAAATCACAAATTCTTAATAAAGAAGAAATTGATGAGGTAGATAAAAATTTTGATACCAACGCTTTAAGAGTTTTGGTTTCTAGATATTTGAGAAAAAATGATCAAGGAGAGGTGATAGAGTCACCTAAAGAATTATTTATTAGAGTAGCAACACATGCAACGATTCCATCTTTTTTGTATGATCTAAAAGTTTTTAAAAAGGCGGGTAAAAAAAATCCTGATTATGAAGGAGACGCCTTTGATCCAAAAAAATTTGAAGGGAAATTGGCGATTGGAAAATATATTTTAAATGAAAATCATCTTAAAGCGGTTAAGAGATTATTTGATAGATTTGCTAAAAATGGACAGATGAAAATTTCTTGGAGTGATCTTATGGTAATGATTAAAAGAGGTCACCTAGATAAATACGAGAAAGAGATTGATGAATATTATGATTTGATGGTGTCTCGTAAATTTATGCCAAATACCCCAGCAATTGCTAATTTCGGAAATTCTTTGGCGATGGGATCGGCCTGTTTTGTTTTGGATGTAGAGGATGATATTAGCGCAATTATGGACACATTAAAGAGCGCTTCTATTATTTTCAAGTCCGGAGGAGGGGTGGGATATAATTTTTCTAAACTAAGGCCAGAGGGAGATTTTGTGAAAAGTACTGGGGGAGTGGCTTCTGGGCCATTAAGTTTTATGTCTATGTTTGATAATATGACGGATGTAATTAAACAGGGAGGAATTAGAAGGGGGGCGAATATGGGAATTATGAATTCTAATCATCCAGATATTGTAAAATTTATCAAAGCTAAAGAAGGGAATAAAGGATTAAGGAATTTTAATATCAGTGTTCTTTTGATGAATGATTTTTGGAAATATTATGAGAAAAAAGAACCTTATCCTCTTATAAATCCAAGAACTAAAAAAGTAACTGGTTATGTAGATGCAAGACAACTTTTTGATATGATTGCTTATCAAGCTTGGGAGTCAGCTGAACCTGGAGTAATATTTCATGACAAAGTTAACGAATTCAATCCATTTCTTGATTATTTGGGTCCAATCGTGACAACAAATCCATGTGGAGAAGTTTTACTTTATCCAAATGAGTCGTGTAATTTAGGGTCTATTAATGTTTGGGCTTTTGTAAAAAAAAGAAATGGAAGTGCCCCATCAATGGATTGGGAAGGATTGGAAAAAGCTGTGAGAATAGCGTCAAGATTTTTGGATAATGTGGTAGATGTAAATTTGTATCCACTTCAATCTATTGAGGATATGGCACTTTATACAAGAAAAACTGGTCTTGGGATTATGGGGGTGGCTGATTTATTGTATGAGCTTGAATTAGGATATAATTCAAAACCGGGATTGGACTTTATGAGCAAGTTAATGGAATTTGTAAATTATTATTCTAAGGTTGTTTCAGTGGATATGGCAAAGTCTCGAGGAGTATTGCCTTCTTATAATCAATCTTTTTACAAAGATGGAAAACTTCCATTTTCTGGTTTTCAAGATAAAAAAAGTTGGAATTTTAAATGGGATGAGCTTTCTAAAGAAATTAAAAAATTTGGAGTGAGAAATGGTTATACGACTGTTATTGCTCCAACGGGATCTATTTCTATGTTAGCTGGATGTTCCTCTGGAATTGAACCGGTATTTAGTTTGGTTTTTGAAAAACATATCACTGTGGGAAATTTCTATTATGTTGATCCGGTTTTTGAAGATGTCATGCATAGAGAAGGTTTGATGGATGATGATTTAATTAAAGATGTGGCTAATCACAAGGGAACGATTATGGAGCTTTCTTATATTCCCGAAAAAATGAAAAAGATTTATGTGACAGCTCAAGATATTACTCCTAAGGATCATATTTATGCTTTAGCAGCTTTTCAAAAATGGACAGATTCATCAATTTCTAAAACAAATAATCTTCCATCAGATGCAACGATTGATGATGTTAAAGAAACTTATCTTTTGGCTTATAAATTGGGATGTAAAGATGTAACGGTTTATAGAGATGGGTCTCTGGTTAGTCAGGTGCTTGTCTCTGGAAAATCAGATAGCAAAAAAGATAAAGGGAAGAAAAAAGAAGAAGATAATTTAGTTTCGTTGAAAGACGAAAAAGCTAAGGGTCTTGCTGTTTATAAAGAATCGGGATCAAATTCATCAGACGATAGTGGTTTGGGGTTATCACCAGCGTTAACATCGGTAAGTGGAGATAGTCATCCAAAAATTGAAGAGGATGAAATTGAATTTAATGGACAGGTAAAATGTAAGCTGTGCAATTCGTAATTTAACTTGCGACTTGTGACTAACGACAAATATATCATTTAAAAACGCTTCAAAAAATTTGAAGCGTTTTTAAATGATATATCCTTCTGCCAAGGGTAGTCCTTGGCAGAAACTATTGACTTTAGGGGAATTTTTGGTAGGATGTTTTTCAGTACTTATCGCGGGGTTTTGGAGAGTATGGTTATTTGTCAAATTGAGGATTTAAAAACCGTTGAGCGTCAGCGGGTAATCGCTGAAAAAGCTTGCAAAAGCCCGCGTCGGCATTCTAGCTAGATGCTGGCTAAAATAACGGTTTTATCTCAACCTCTGACAGATGATTTTCCAAGACCTTGCGACCATCAAATTCAAGACGTCCAATTCTGGACGTCTTTTTTTGTAATTTTGATACAAAAATTATGATTTAGTGGTCTGTAACAAATGACCTGTTTTTAAAGTAAAAAGAGTAAAATAGAGAAAAGAGCATGGTGATTAGATCTGGACAATGATAGAATGCTTCTATGAAAATTAATAAAACGATTGTTTATTTTTTGTTATTTTTGTCTGTTTTGGGATTTATAAATTCAGTGGTGGTGTATTTAAAAATGAATGTAGGAGAACCAATTGCTTGTTTTATTATACAGGGTTGTGACAAAGTTTTATCATCTTCTTACTCGAAACTTTTTGGTATTTCCTTGGGAATGTATGGAATTATTGGTTATTTGTTTTTGTTTATTTTAATTTTGTTATTTATAAAATATAAAAAAAGATTATTTTTTATTTTGTATAAATTAGGTATTTTTCTTGGATTTGGATTTTCTCTGTATCTCTTTTATATTCAGGCTTTTGTGTTAAATCAGTTTTGCTCATATTGTTTGGTATCATTTATAGATATGGGGATAATGGCAATAGTTCAAAGTTTAAAATTAAAACTTGAAAGTTAATAGAGAAAATTTGATTTTTTATATGTTGGTAGTCGAATTTAGCTTCAAATAGTATGTTCTAATATTGGTTGAATGTGGTTCTGGTAGATTTGGGGAGAAAATAGTATAATAAGAATATATGTTTGATGTGATTACAATCGGTTCTGTGGCTGTGGATAATTTTATAAAGTCGGATTTTTTGAAGACCGTTACAGATCCAGAGCATTTGAAAAAAATTGGTTTTAGAACTGGCAAGGCTCAGTGTTTTTCTTTTGGATCAAAAATTGAAATTAATGAGCCAATCACTACAATTGGCGGAGGAGCTTATAATGCCGGTGTGGAATTTTCAAGATGTGGTTTTTCTGTGGCGACTTTATTTAATATCGGAAATGATCGAGAAGGTGAGATGATTTTGGATAGTCTTAAAAAAGAAAAGATAAAACCGATTTCCATAGTGGACAAAAATCAAAAAACTGGGAGATCTTTTATTTTGCTTTCAAAAAGTGGAGAAAGAACGATTTTAGTTTTTAGAGGTTGTTCAGGGAAGATAGAGAAAAAAGAAATTCCTTTTTCAAAGTTAAAGACAAAATGGGCTTATGTCGTATCTGGAGATATGTCTTTGGAGACGCTTTTATCTCTGTTTGATTTTTTGAAAAAAAATAAAGTGAATATTGCTTTGGCGCCATCGAAAAATTTGATTGAATTGGGTTTTGAAAAGATAAAACCTCTTATTAATATGTCTCGGGTGATAATGTTAAATAGAGAAGAGGCCTCTTATTTAACTAATGTTTCGTATTTGGACAAAGAGCAAATTTTTTCAAAGTTAGATAAAGAAGTTGATGGAATAGTAGTGATGACGGATGGAAGCAAGGGTTCTTATGTTTCTGATGGGCAGACTATTTTGAGCGCAAAAAACTATAAAGAAAAAGAGGTTGTAGATAGAACTGGGGCGGGAGATGCATTTGGAAGTGGTTTTGTGGCTGGGCTTATAATTAGAAAAGATTTTTCTAGAGAATCTATTGCTTATGCGGTTAAATTAGCCAATGCCAATGCAACAAGTGTGATAGAACGGGTTGGTTCAGCTGTAAGTGCTGTGACTAAAAAAGAATTTGAGACAGATCCTAGGTGGAAAAATTTGGAAATTAAGATGAAGGGGAAGAAAGAAAAGTAGTAAGCAAAGAAGATGTAAAAGGTATAATGTATGCTGTATGCAGTATTAAAAAGAAAGCAAGAGGAAAAGAAGAAATGACGACTGACGACGAAAAAATTAAAAGTTCAAATTTAAAATTTGAAAATTAAAAAAAGTAGTAAGAGAACTAACGACGCATGACCTACGACTAACGACACACGACCTCACGACCTACGACAAGATAAGAAGAAGGTAAAAAATAATAATTAAAATTTAGTAAGTTAACATGGAAGCATACGAAAAAATTGCAAAAATACTTAGGGTTGATAAGCATTATCTTAAAAAAATTGAGGAGAATTTGGATAGATTGACGGGAAAGTCTGGAGTTTTTGATAAAATATACAAAGAAAATAATGATTTAATGGTGGACAGATTAAATCGTCTTGGGTTGGATATTAATTCTGGAGCAAATGAGATATTTAAGGCCTTAATTGCTAAAATAGATAAAAATGATAGGCAGCTTTCTAAAGTATTAGGAGATCCATGCCATTATCAAAAAGCGGGATGTGTAAAAATTATTGAAGAGGTAAATAATTTTATTAAAGATAAAAAAGGATTATTTTTGAAAAAGGAAAAATTTGTTGAATTACTTAGTGAAAATCCACCAGTTAAAATATTGCAAGCACTTGGATACAAAAATGTTTCTTTAATGATGGAAAAAGAAGATTGGAGACAGGTGGCTTCGGCGCTTAGGTTTTTTGAAGGAATGAGTTGGATGAATGAAGTTTTTTTGCCAAACTATAAAAAATTAAAAAAAGATGATTTTGAATATAGAGATTTGGAAATTATTGTTTTAGATGATAAGTGGCAGAATTTAGCCAAAAAATTTGTTGAGAAAAAATATCATAATATAAGTCATCTAAAGGAATTAGGAATAATTTTTGTTATTCCAATTTTGTTAAATATTCCCGGTGAGTTGATTAGATCTTTGGCTTTGATTTTTCATTATTATAATGAAGTAAGATTTTATTCGTCACTTTTTGAATTTTTCTTAGAAAAAGAAAATTTTTCGGGCAATTTAATTTCTTTATTAAGAGGAGACGTGATTGAAGAAAAAAATGAGAAAAGAGATGGTGATTGGTTAATTATACAGAGATATTTGGCTAAAGATGATGAAAATGATTGGCGTCTTTTTGAACCGCATGTTAATCCCGAAGCGCTTCATTGGGAAAGAGCGGAAAGAATGTTTGTTAATTTTGCGAAATCGTTTGATGGGCTTAAGGAAGAATTTGAATTTTGGGCGGGATTGAATTGGGTAGGGGAATATTTTAAAACAGAGGCGGGGGTAGATGTGTTAGTGAGTTTCAATTTGGTAGATACATCTATGTCTTTGGTAAAAAGTAAAGAGATGATAAAATATCTTTATCATCATCAAGAGTCTTTGTGGAATAAAATATATTGCGAGTATTTTAGTGAAGAGATTATGGAAAAAAATATAGTAGAAAATATAATAAAAAAGTCAATTAGTTTTAGTTAATATAAATATGAATTTAAAAGAGATTATTTTAGAAGCAAGGGCCAAAAATGTTGCGATTGGACATTTTAATGTTTCGGATATTGCTGGGTTAAAAGCAGTTTTTAATATAGCTAGAGAAATGGATTTGCCGGTAATGATTGGTGTTTCTGAAGGAGAAAGAGATTTTATTGGAGTAAGACAAATAGCGGTTTTGGTTAAAAGTTTGAGAGAAGAATATAATTTTCCGATATTTTTAAATGCTGATCATACGCATTCAATTGAGAAAATAAAAGAGGCGTTGGAGGCTGGATTTGATGAGGTGTTGTTTGATGCTGGAAAAGAAAGTTTTGAACAAAATATTGCTTTGACAAAAGAAGTGGTTAATATGGTGAGGGAATTTAATGCCGTTAGGGGAACGAATGTTTTGGTAGAAGGAGAGTTGGGTTATATTGGAGGGGGGTCTGTAATTTTGGATAGAATTCCAGAGGGGGTTTCTATTAAGTCAGAAGATTTAACAAAGCCAGAAGAGGCCAAAAGATTCGTAGAGGAAACGGGCGTTGATTTACTTGCTCCTGCGGTTGGAAATATTCATGGAATGTTTGAACATGTTTCTGATCCAAATTTGGATATAAATAGAGTGGCAATGATATATCAAGCAGTCGGGATTCCTTTGGTTTTACATGGAGCTTCGGGCAATACAGCTATTGATATTCAGCAGTCAATTGATGCAGGTGTGGGGGTGGTTCATATCAATACAGAGATAAGAGCGGCTTGGAAAAGAGGGATAGATATGGCGATGCTTTCTAGACCAAAAGAAATTACCCCTTATAAAATTTTACCTGAAGCAATTCATGAAATGGAAAAAGTGATTAGGGAAAAGATGAAAATATTTAATAAAATTAGTTAAATGATAAAAGAAAAAAATAGGTTTGGGTTTTCTTTTTTGGAAATGCTAATTAGTATTGGGATTTTGATAGTTTTAGTAGCTGTTACGGTAATAGTGATTAATCCGATGGAATATTTGAAACAGTCAAGAGATTCTAATAGAATTTCTGATTTAACTGATATTAATTTATTTTTTTCTAAATATAAATATAGTGGACAGAGAATTGATAGTTTGGGAAATGTAAATGTTGTTTATGTTTCTTTGCCTAGTAATTTGTCGGATTGCTCTGATTTGGGGTTACCGACATTAGTATCGGGGTGGAATTATAGATGCGCGACTGAAACAAATTATAGGAAAACTGACGGAACTGGTTGGTTGCCAATTGATTTGACGGTTGTTTCTGGTGGTTATGGAATATCAGCTTTGCCTGTTGATCCGACTAATTTAGTTGCTGGGGGTGTGTATTATGCTTATATAATAGACAGTAGTTTAAAATTTGAAATTATTTCTTCTCTTGAATCTCAAAAAAATATTGATAAATATGCTGTTGGTGATGGGGGGATAGATGATACTAAGGTAGAGAAAGGAGAAAATTTGTTGTTGTGGAAAGAGGCAATGGGTTTATAGTTTAAAAATAAGTAATGGATAAAATAAAGAAAGTAAAAAAGAAAAAGCGGTTTTTGGGGTTTTTAAAAATATGCTTGTTGTGAGTTATTCTTTTTAGGGTAAATAGGTGAAGTATAATCTGAAATTAGGGAATTTATTATGTTAATTGTATTGATAAGAGAAAATAGCTTGATTTTTGATGAAAAATGTTGTATTGTTGGTCTTACGGTTTAGAAAATAAATGAATTAAATATGTTGGAATTAAAAGCTCAAAAAAGAGAAATATTTGGAAAACAAGTCAAGGGTCTTTTGGAAGGTGGTTTTGTTCCGGTTGAAGTTTATGGGAATGGATCAGAAAATCTTCATCTTCAGGTTAGCTTTAAAGAACTAAAAAAAATATATAAAGAGGCCGGAGAAAGTTCTTTGATTAATATCATTGTTGATGGAGACAAAAATGGCTTTCCTGTTTTAATAAAAGATATTCAATTTAATCCTGTTTTTGATACTATCATTCATGCTGATTTTTATCTTGTGAATATGAAAGAGAAAATAGAAGCCGAAATTCCTTTGATATTTATAGGAGAATCGCCAGCTGTTAAAGAATTTGGCGGAGTTTTAGTCAAAGCTATTGATCAGGTTGAGATTGAGGCCTTGCCTTCTGATATTCCGCATAGTATTGATGTTAATTTATCTGTTTTGGTTGAGATGTATCAGAGTATTCATGTAAAAGATTTAGAAATTCCAAAGGGAGTTAGATTACTAACTGATCCTGAGACTGTGGTAGTAAAAGTTATAGAGGTGACCAAGGAGAAAGAAATTGTGGTGCCTGTTGTAGAGGAAACTCCTGGGACAGCTCCAGTTGCTGAGGCAGTTAATGAAGAAAAAAAATAAAATTTTAAGATAATTTCGTAAAACCCTTATTGTTAACAATAAGGGTTTTTGTTTTGTTGTTTTTGTGCTATGATTACTTTAAGGATTTGTTTTTCTTTTGATTTTTTAAAATGAAAAAAAAGAATACGACATCAGATATAGTAAGTCAAAATAAATCAGGAAATAGAGTGATTTTGGATACAAAAAAAATGGTTTTTTTGAGAAAAGAGACCATTTTTCGTCTGCCCATAAAGAATGTTATCGCTTATGTTTTGATTTCTTTGACGATATTTTCTTATGTTTTTGGGATGGTAAATGCCCCAGGAAATAAGGGGTATATTTTTGCGGCTTCAAGCAAAGAAACAGAGAGAGCTGAATTAGAGGCCCAGTTAAAAGATTTAGAAAATCAAATCGCTCAGTACGAAGGAACCGTTAATCAATATAAACAACAAGGGAATTCATTGTCTTTGGAAATAAAAACTTTGAATAATAAAATTGCTAAAATAAATTTACAGATTAAGGCAATTACTTTGAATTTAAGTAAATTAAATGGGGACATAGAAGACACAAAAAAAGATATAAATACAACTGAAAACGATATTACCCAAAAGAAAAATTCTTTAGCAGGTGTTTTACAAGGATTATATGAAACTGAACAAAAAAGTGCGGTTGAACAACTTTTGTCAAATCCAAAACTTTCTGATTTTTTCTTGGAGATAAATAATTTACTCGCTACTCAAGAAAGTGTTAGAAAGACATTGGAAAAGATTATTGAACTTAAAGACAAATTAGTTGATCAAAAAGAATCATTGGCAAATGAAGTAGACAGTATTTCTCAGTTAAAACAATATCAGGAGGCGCAACAAAAATTAGCTAAACAAGTTGAACAAGAAAAAAATTCTCTTTTGAAAGAAACCAAAGGGCAAGAATCAAAATATCAGGCGATTTTAAATGAAAAGAAATTATCGGCAGCTCAAATTAGGAGTAGAATTTTTGAATTATTAGGTGGAGGGGAGTTGTCGTTTGGAGATGCATATAAAATTGCTAAAATTGCTCAAGACGCAACGGGTGTAAGAGCGGCTTTGATTTTGGCAGTTTTAGATGGAGAGTCAGCATTGGGAAGAAATGTGGGAAAGTGTAAATATGATGTTAACCCATATTATCCAGCTAAGGCGTCAAATAAAACAACGATGCATCCCAAAAGAGACATCCCAATATTTTTAGATATTCTTAAGGAGTTAAATATGGATCCAAATAGTGTTTCTGTTTCTTGTCCGATTCCTAGAGATGGAGCTTTTGGTGGAGCGATGGGACCGGCACAGTTTATTCCTTCAACTTGGAAATTGTATGAAGACCAGGTGGCTCAATTGACTGGTCATAATCCACCATCTCCTTGGAATAATACTGATGCATTTGTGGCAACAGCTTTGTATTTGAAGGGGGCGGGAGCATCAGCTGGGTCATCTTTGTATGAAGAAAAGGTGGCGGCGGCACGATACTATGCGGGAGGAAATTGGAAAACTTATCTTAATTCATATGGGGCGAGAGTGGTTTCTAAAGCAGAAGAATTTCAAGATGATATAGATGTTCTTAACGGGCAATTTGCAAAAAATTAGAAAATGATTGTTGTTTTTACGGGAAATGGAAAAGGAAAAACAACTGCAACGCTTGGACAAATGATGCGGGCTTTTGGGCAAGGGAAAAAAGTGATTATGTTTCAATTTATAAAAGGTCCGTGGATTTCGGGAGAACATAAATTTCTTGAAAATAAAAAATACAATGGGAAATTTGAAATTCATAGAGGAGGGAAGGGTTTTGTAAAAATATTGGGGGATAAATTGCCATTTAAGGAACATAAAAAAGCTGGGGAGGGAACCTTAAAAAAAGCTGAGTTGGCGATTAAATCAAAAAAGTGGGATATTGTGGCGTTAGATGAAGTGAATGTGGCAGTTTCTTTGAAATTGGTTAAAGCGGGGGATGTGATTAGAGTGATAAAAAATGAACCGCAAAATATGATTATTATTTTATCTGGAAGAAATGCTCCTGCGAGTTTTATAAAGCGAGCAGATTTGGCAACGGAAATGAAAGAGATAAAACACCCGTTTAATAATGGAAAAAAAGCAGAGGTAGGTTTTGAATTTTGAAAATAAATAATTAAGTGGATGGAATAAAATTTCTTATGATGAGAATAGGGGATTTGGTTTTTTGGATATTTTTATTTTTTATTGTGGGGGTGTGGTTTTTTGGACTAGGGATGAGTTTAAAAATAGTAGCCGTGCTTATGGCGACTATTTTTTTGTTGGGAATTTTTTATTTTATTTTAAAAAATAGAAAAGAGGTGTTTTGGATAAGTTTTCTATCAGCATTTGTTTTTGTCGGATATTTTTATTCTTTTTGGTATGATCGGGGATCTAGTTATAATTTGGAGGTAAAAAATATTGGTGAACAAGAGGTTTCTGGGGAAATTATTTCTAATCCAAAAATATCTTCTTCGGCGATTAGTTTTATTATTAAAAATGCAATCAATCAGAGAATTTATGTGGTTTTAAAACCAACCCTAGATTTTGAATATGGAGATATTTTTGTTGGGAAGGGAGAGGTTGAGAAGTTAAATGAAGAAGATAAATTTTTGGCTAAGGATTGGGTAGTTGGGAAGATGGTTTATCCAAAAGAATTTAATCTAGAAAAAAATAAAGGTCAAGGTCTTGCCTTGATGCGATCTTTGTATTCTTTTGAAAAAAATTTTGGTTTGATATTAAGTAGATTATATCCAAATAATGAAGGAGCTTTGGCAGTGGGAATGCTTTTGGGGCAACAGGTGGCTGGGTTTTCAAAGGAGTTTGTGGCCAATATGAAGACAAGTGGAACGACGCATATTACGGCTTTATCTGGATATAATATTACGGTGGTGGTGTTGGTGGTGAGTTTGTGTTTGGGGTTTTTTATTCCGAGGAAATATAATTTTTATGTGACAATGTTTTTTGTTTTTTTGTTTGTGATAATGACGGGAGCAAGCGCTTCTGTTGTGAGGGCAGCTTTAATGGGGTTTTTAATATTACTGGCACAAAAAGAATCTAGAATATATAGTTTTAGAAATGGAGTAGTGGTGGTGGCGTTTTTGATGGTGCTACTTAATCCAAGAGTGCTTGTTTTTGATATTGGATTTATTCTTTCTTTTGTGGCTCTTTTTGGTATAGCATTTATATCACCAATTATAGAATCGTTGGGGATAAAGATATTTGAATCTGATATAATTGAAAATATTTGGAAAGTTTTTTGTCAGACAATGGGAGCTCAGATAGCAGTTTTGCCGATTTTAAGTTTTTATTTTGGTCAGTTTTCTTGGGTGGGAGTTGTTTCAAATGTTTTAATATTATTGTTTGTCCCGATGGCAATGGCGTTGGCATTTCTGTTAGGGCTTGTGGGAATGGTTTGGTTTGGGTTGGCAAAATTAGTTTCAATTATTTTTTATCCGATTTTCGGATATATGGTGGGGGTGATTAATTTATTTGGATCTTTTGCGGGGGTTCTTTTTAAGATGAATATTTGGATGGTGCTAGGCTATTACTTGTGTCTTATTTTTGTAGTGGCAAAATATTATTTTAAAGCAAGAGAAAAAATGTATCATTTATTATGAAATTATCTTTTTATTTGAAATTATCTGTTTTATTTTTGATGACTGTTTTTGTCTGGTATTTTATTGTTTTTGCTGGGAATAATTTAAAAGAGGTTGATTTTTTGAATGTGGGGCAGGGGGATTCTCAATTAGTAAGATTGGGAGGGGTAAATATTTTAATAGATGCTGGGAGAGATGATAAAGCAGTTATGGAGTTGGGGAAAATATTGCCATTTTACGATAAAAAGATTGATGTTTTGTTTATCACTCATCCAGAAGAGGATCATGCTCAGGGGGTTTTTAATCTTTTGAATAAATATAAAGTGGGGTTAGCGGTGTTAAATGGAGAGAAGGAAAAACTTTATTTTCCATTAGTTTCGGCTTTTGAAAAAAATAATATATCTTATCTAAATTTGGCTAGGGGGGACAAGGTTAGTTATGCTTCTAGTACAATTGATGTTTTATGGCCGGAGGATTTAAAAGAAGAGACAAAAAAGGCAACAAATGAATCTTCTTTGGTTTTGAAGGTGGATTTGGGGGATTTTAAAGCTCTTTTAACTGGAGATATCCCAGAAAAAATTGAGAATATTTTGTCGAGTGTTGGGGATTTACGGGCGGATGTTTTGAAGGTGGCTCATCACGGATCAAAATATTCTAGCTCAGAAGATTTTTTGAAAGAGGTTGGTCCAAAACTTTCGGTGATAGAAGTAGGGAAAAATTCTTATGGCCATCCAACAAAAGAAGTATTGGAGAGATTAAAAGATGTAGCGTCAAATATATTAAGAACGGATATAGATGGAACAGTGAGGGTGGGGTTTGAGGAGGGGAAGCTAAGAGTATATAAAATTAAAAATTAAAAATTCAAAGTTTAAAATTAATTAAATGATGCCAATATGCGAATGTAATCCTAATATTGCGAATTGCGAATAAGAAAGAGACAAAAAATGGAAGGTAGAAAGTAGAAACTAACTGACGACTAACGACATACAACTAACAACTTATGACAAAAAATAGATACGAAGTAGAAATTAAAAAGTAGTAAGTAGAGGGCGAAGAGTTTAAAATGGAATGAAATTACTTATAATTATTATAACATCTTTACAACATACCAACAAACTGGAGTTTGTTGGTATGTCGTAAATGTTGTGGAGTATGGGTTTGGGCGTGAAGTTGTTTTGGGTACATGTTACCTAAATGGGTTGACATTTTTTACAAAAGGTGTATAATATAAGAACAAACAGTGAGAGATGTGTAGCAATAGCACTTTGAAATAAATTAGTTGTGTGACGCCTGTTAAAAAAACAGGCAGAAA
>Ga0210057_1003086_pt1 | contig 23231 bp, 28 predicted proteins | sample CryGeyCG2114_010_2_FD_183968 | JGI IMG/M metagenome (GOLD analysis project Ga0210057, IMG submission 183968) | Groundwater microbial communities from aquifer - Crystal Geyser CG10_big_fil_rev_8/21/14_0.10 (SPAdes) (version 2) | ecosystem: Environmental > Aquatic > Deep subsurface > Groundwater ...
TTTTAAAGAACCGCATACACAAGCCTTTTTTTAAACATACATTCATACATGAAAAGATAAACTGCATTTAACAGCTTACACAAGCCCAAACTAAACATAAATAGCAGACCGTTTTTCCCTATATCCCGAAAAATGCAATAGCCCTCTTGAGCTTGTTGATGGTGCCCAGGCCGGTCATTGCGACCACTGTCATGTCACCATCAATCTGGACACCAGAGAGGTAAGCGGAGAGTACTGGGCGGTAAAGCGGTTCAGTATCCCACTCCATGGCACGGCACGAGAATAGAGCCGAGCCACGAGGGCCGCCCGCATTTCTACGACGACGCCTCGACCATTTCCGGCCGGGGCGTCTCTCTATTCTTTTATGATTACGTACTTTGGCGGATACGTGCCACTGACAAGCACTCTTATCCATGTCGGGGTAAAGCGGAAAAAAAGTACGTCCGGCTGCAGCAGATAACCAATGCCAATACCAAATTTAGCAACGAGTTGCTGCTTTGCCGCTTCGGCATCTTTACCTGACAGCTCCACAATCACTCCATCCATCTGCACCGTGTTTCCCTCTCGAGTAACAACGACACTTGCCTGCGGGTTCACGGATATATTTTTATACTTTCGGTACGAAGGAAACGACTCGAAGTACAGGCGAAACATTTCATCCGCCGCGTACTGGATAGTGGCCGCTTCTGGTTTTCCTTTGAGTGATGCGGTTGCTAGTGTGCAGGTGTCGCTCTTTAAGAGCACTGTTTCAAATATATTCTGCGCGTCTGCCATATGTCGCTAACCAACTGGCGGACAAAAAACTACTTGGTTGCTGCCGGTTCGTAACCAAAGACGTAACGTACTTCTAGTTTTGGGTTGGCAATCACCCACTTATACAACAATGGTGAAAGCAATGCCGAGAGCACAATGTTACCGAAGAGATGATAGATAGTAAATGGAATCTGCCCGAGTAACGTCACCATAAACGATTCGTGAAAGATGAGAACGCCAAACACGAGACCAGTAATAGCATCGTAGAGGAACGTCGCGAAAATGGCGAAGCTCACGTAGTGACGAACGCTGTTCTCTTTTCCTTTGAGGTATAGTCCAGCAAGAACGCCAATGAGTCCGTAAGTGCCTGCAGTAGAGATAGACCAGACGCCCAACGTGCCGGTCAGTAGGTCGTAACTAAGAATAACAAGAACGCCAAACACGAGACCAGAGAGCCACCCCCAGCGCTTTGAGAACGGCATCATGGTGGACATTATCGGCTCCACGTTCGGCGGATGCGGAATGAGCCGGAGGGCGATAACGGTGGCGAGACCGATAGCGTATTTCAAACTTTGCTGGAATTGTTGCATAAAAGGAAAAAGTTAATGAACGTTTTTAGAGTGTAGCACGAAACGTTTTGTCTTGCAGTAAAAAAGACGCGGCGGACAAACCTTGGGGGTGGTTTGTCCGCCGTAGCGACTTTCTTTCAGTTATGGCTGCCCTGCCGCCTCCTTGGACGACATAACTTTTGCCATCGCTCCTCCAAAACGGTTGACCATGCACTCTCTTGGCCAAGCACCGCGAGGGCGTTGCGCGTCCATTGAAAGAGTGCATGCCTTGGATGCTTCCACTCGGCTCGACGAACGAGCAATCGAGCAAACTCGTCATGCTCCGCCGGCCTCGTTGTAACTGTAAGATTGGGCAGGCACTCGACCCTCATGTACCGCTTTGCGCTATCGGCAAGGAATGCTACCGAGCCAACCGGCAACGCACAAAGTTGCACGCTATGGTCGTGAGACATGCATAACGGTCCGTAAATCGACTCGATGCCGATCCATGCGCTTGGAATATCACCGAAGTACTGGGCTGCGATAGGATCGAAGTATAGCGCTGCGGTATCTGCTATGTAGAGCAGTACACCAGGCCAATTGCCGCGACCGGTGAGCGCCCGATACCGCATACGTATCCCAAAAAAGGGCGCCGCCTCGACCATTCTTCCGTCAACCACCATCGGCATGCCGCGGTGCTGATTGAATGGTGGGGACGTAATTACCTTATCCCTCAACGCAATTTCGAAATTGCTTGCACCTGCTTCTTCGCCAAGGCTAACAGGAATGCCCACCTGAAGGCTCCCGTTGTTTAGTATTTCGTAACAATTCACGGTCACCTTCGTTCCCTCCTTTTTCATTCTTACCGATCAAATCGGCCAAACGAAACCTTACGAGGCAATCGCTGTTCTGTCAAATGAAGTATCTGAACAGTGTAAACTCACTCATAACTACAAACTGTAAGCGCTTAGCGACGCGCCAACCTATAATCTAGCACTCAGTAAAAGAAATGTAGAGAGTACTTGCTCGAGTGTCGAGTCAAGGTTTGCGTCTATACCGTCATTGCTAGAGGTAAGGTCGGCAAACCCAATGAGTAGCCTGTTGGTCGAGATAATAAATTCGAATCCGCTCGGCGCAATCTCGTAACTAAAGTAGCGACGTTTTATACCGGCAACGCCATCTATGGTCACTGTTTGTGGCGTTCCATATCTTGTTCCGGGGGCGTCCGCTGGCGCCTGCGCGCTCTCTGTCGCCTGCTGTTTGCCTGTGTTAGTGCCGCTGCATACGTCGCCACTGGAATAATTTCCACGTATACCCCACCGGAAGGACCACCGTCGACGGACTCTTCGTTAGTGCTGACGACAAGCGATGAAGCTGGTGGCGAGATAGACCAAGCTGCAGGATACTGAAAGCTAAAACCATAAGTCGCGTTTGTATACGTTTTCCCTCCTTCAATAGTACGCACAACAGCCGTTTCACTTTGGTCACCATTATTATTTGCCGAACCAGCCGGCACTTCGTTTATTGTTGCAGTAGACGACGTACCATTGTTTGCTTGGTTGCTTTCCTCAAGCATCGCCACCTGTTTTGTCAGTTGCGAAATCTTTTCGTTGGCATTTGTGGCAATGGCCGCAATCTTTACTTGCTGATAGGCAAATACCGCGCCACCGACAAGAAATGCCGAAACAATACTGATGGCAACTATCTTTATAGTACCGTTCTGCCGTTTCGTTGGCGACTCAACCACTGATTGTTCTTCTACCTTTTTGCGTTATAAATAATACCTATAGTGTCGCACTGACGTAGTACCCGACTAAATGTTTCTATGTACTAGTACGTGGTAATATAAATTGCGGGTGGAGGCGGTACGTACGTACCGCCTCCACCCAAGTCTGCGCATCCCTTGGCCTTTGCCTATTGCAGGCGACAGCCTGCTTCTTCGTCCCTGCAACAGACGAAGAAACAAAGCTTGACGTCGCGGAACCCCACCGTGGCGTGAAATGGACGGATTTTTACCAAACGACTAAGGTGGCGAAAAAGAGTGTCTATGTTCGCGAAAGATTTTCTCGGTAGCTTCTTCTCCTTCATGATCTGTCATCCTCCGTTGCTGATGCACCGACAGACGGCATATGCTTCGACCAACAGGACTGGCAGATATGGTATGGATTTACATCGACGGCGCCAGTAATAGAATCGAACATAGTCATGTCCGGTGCGTCAATAAAGACGGCTCTGGTGGTTCTGACGCCGGGACCGCACTCGGCGCAAGCCTGAATGAGCGCCACGTGACGCGGGGCACAATTGGCACACGGGGGTATTTGAACAAAATATAAAACCGATACGGATCAGGACCACTGTTTCCTCTTATGGTCCCGCTCAACAGAACCCCTCCAGGTGCATCGAGTTCCAGCATGCAATCGATACAATCGAATTTAAAGGCCATTCGGGTATCCTCCTTACTTCAACCTTATTCCACAATATTAGAAAAAACAAATAGTTCTCATGTACTAGTACATTGATATAGAGCTACCTAATACAAAACCACCGCATTGCGGCGGTAGTTTTGTTGTTTTTCCTTTCACTGCTACTTAACTGCACCCACTCGTACTTCCGCAGTTCCAACACTTGTAGCAAGCGCCGTTTCTGACCATCAAGCTACCGCAGTCGGCACAGGTCGGAGCGTCTTCTTGAATACGAACGGTAAAGTGCTCTTTAATCATCACCTGTCCGCGAGCGTCTTCTGTCACCGGCACGGCGTGGCTGACTGGCAAAGAAGCTGTTTTTGCTTCGGCTACTGTTTCGGTTGCCGTTGTTGTTGCGGCGCTCGGCGCGCTGTTCGAGGCCAAGAGGCCAGCATCTACTTGTTCTTCATCGCTCATAAAGTTCATACCAAGCCAGCGGAAGATGTAGTCAATGATAGATTTTGCAATCGGGATGTCTTCGTTTTGGGTAAAACCAGCTGGCTCAAAGCGCATATGGCTGAACTTGCGCACCAAATCTTTCAAGGGCACCCCATACTGAAGCGAAACCGATACCATAGTTGCAAAGGCGTCCATCAGACCAGAGATAGTGCTGCCCTCTTTGTTCATAGTGAGGAAGACTTCTCCTGGCTGACCGTTGTCGTATAGCCCGACCGTCACGTACCCTTCGTGGCCGGCAATGGTAAACTTGTGGGTAACCGCGCGACGCGTATCGGAAAGTTTGGCGCGGCGTACTCCAGAGCGTTCGGCACTGACCTCAACGTCGGCCTCGACTTCTACGGTAGTGGTCGCCTTTTCCGTATTCTGCTTGCCGGTATTTAGGGGCTGCGTGCGCTTTGATCCGTCTCGGTAAATAGCAAGCGCTTTGATGCCAAGCTTCCATGCCTCTATATACATCTCACCAATTTCTTCAGAAGCAATATTTTGCGGTACGTTAACGGTTTTAGAAATTGCACCAGAAATGAATGGCTGCACCGCGCCCATCATACGAAGATGACCAAGGTAGTGAATAGAACGCTCGCCGTTCATTGGGCGGAAGGCACAATCAAAAACCGGTAGGTGTTCTGATTTAAGTTCTGACGCACCTTCAATGGTTTCTTGCTCGTCAACGTAAGCGACAATGTTATCCATCTGCTCTTTACTGTAGCCAAGTTTGGTGAGACCAGCGGGAAGCGTCCTGTTTACAATCTTCATCATGCCACCACCAACAAGGGTCTTGTACTTTACGAGAGCTATATCTGGTTCTACGCCTGTTGTGTCGCAATCCATCATAAAGGCGATGGTACCGGTCGGCGCAAGCACCGTTGCTTGAGAATTACGGTAGCCGTACTGCTCACCAAGAGCGAGCGCTGACGACCACGCTTCTTCTGCGACACGCATCATATCTTCTGGCACCGCAAAGGCAGCATCAATATTCTTCACCGCCGCTTGATGCTTAAGGATAACGCCAAGCATTGATTCACGATTCTTCACAAAACCGGCAAACGGCCCAACGCGCGATGCAATTTTCGCTGACATTTCATAAGCGGTACCGGTCATCATTGCCGTAATCGCGCCGGCGTAAGCACGCCCCTCGTCAGAGTCATACGGCAAACCACGCGCCATTAAGAGCGCCCCGAGGTTAGCATACCCTAAACCAAGTTGCCGGTAGTCAATGGCATTACGGGTAATTTCTGGTGTTGGGTAACTTGAGAAACCAACCAAAATTTCTTGGGCAAGAATAAGTAAGTTAACCGCCTGTCGAAATGACTCAACGTCAAACTCGCCGTCAGCTCGACGGAATTTAAGCAAGTTAATCGATGCCAAGTTACAAGCAGAGTTGTCGATGTGCATGTACTCCGAACACGGGTTCGAGGCATTGATACGACCAGTGTTCGGACAAGTGTGCCAGGTGTTAATGGTGGTGTCATACTGCATCCCCGGATCCCCGCACACCCAAGCGGCATCGGCAATCATCGTCATCAAGTCACGCGCCTTAAAGGTCTCTACAACTTCATCACCAACAACAGTTTTTGTAGAAAAGTCACCGTCATTCACCACCGCCTTCATAAATTCGTCCGTAACGCGCACCGAGTTGTTTGCATTCTGAAACTGAATAGACTGCCACGCTTCACCGTTAAGTCCCATATCGTAGCCCATCTCGCCTAAGGCCCATGCCTTTTTTTCTTCTACCTCTTTGGCGCGGATGAATTCGACAATGTCTGGGTGATCAATGTTAAGCACCACCATCTTGGCGGCTCGTCGTGTTGTACCACCAGATTTAATGGCACCAGCCGAAGCGTCGGCGCCACGCATAAAGGACACCGGGCCAGAAGCCGTGCCACCAAGGGACAAATGTTCTTTAGAGGAACGTAGTGGCGAGAGGTTCACGCCCGAACCAGAACCGTGTTTAAAAATCATCCCCTCTTTTTTTATCCAATCCAAAATTGATTCCATTGAGTCGTCAATGGAAAGAATGAAGCAAGCCGAACACTGCGGCTTCTCGCGTACGCCAACATTGAACCAGACCGGAGAATTAAACGCCGCTTTTTGGTTAACGAGTAAATGGGTCAGCTCTGCATTAAAAATAGGCGCCTCGTCATCGCGCAAATAACCGCCAGCCGTTCCCCAACTGGTAATGGTGTCAGCAACGCGAGAGATGAGTTGCTTAACGCTCTTCTCACGCTCTGGTTTACCTGGCTGACCGCGGAAATATTTTGATACTACGACGTTGGTTGCGAGCTGCGACCAAAAAGAAGGCACCTCGACGTCCTTCTGTTCAAAAACGAGCTTGCCGTCACTGCCGGCAATGCTGGCGTCGCGCTTCTCCCATGTTATCTCGTCGTACGGATGGACACCGGCCTTTGTAAAGTAGTGGGCGACATGGTAACCCTCATCACCGGACGAATGAACAGACTGTTTTGAGACGCGCTCAGGGGCGTCGGTTCGTGTTGTTGGCATAACCTGACAAGCAAAGGTTAAGTAGTGGGTAAACGTTTAAAATGAAAAAGAATATGCTCACTGTTTTTCCTCCTGCGACAACATTTTCTATCAGATTGAACCCTGAACCCGAAAATAGCACCTTGAAAGGTATTCTATATCTTGTGGTGTACTATACAATTATACCACAATATATGGGTAAGTCAAGCATTTTTCCTAAGGTTTTTCCTAAAATGCAAAGACAAAAAGGGCGGAATAATTTTTTGAGAGAGTAAAAACCAGTATAGCACACGACGTCAAAACAAAACGGTGGACAGACGGTGGATAAGTAGCCGCCGTTAGCCGCTTGGACTCTTCAACGCGCTGATTGCACTGTTTACTTCGTCTACAGAAAGCTCCCCCACGACAACGTCTCTGACGACGCCCGAAGCGTCAATAAAAATAGTCCGCGGTAAGGCGTCAGCCATAAATTTTTGCGAAATAGCACCATCAATGTCTAACACTATTCGTAATGCTGGCAACGGGTCGTGTGTTGATAAGAATTCGTTGAGAATCATCCTTGGTTCTTGCTTACTAACAGCCAAAACTACAACCGGATCTTGTCGCAACAGCGTTGCCCGGTTGATGGCATACAGGTTCGTCTTACAAAAAGGACAGGTTGTCTGCCAAAACGTCAAAATAACCGGGGTACCAAGGTGGTCACTAAGTCGCTCTACCCCACCATTGAGGCGCGGCAGCTCAAAATCAGGCGCTAGGTAGCCAACCGTTGGCGAGGTTTCATAACTTGGTGGGGATGTAAGCAAGGTAGCGTCTGTCATGTCACTGCCAGTAGAAAGATCTGACGACGTAGTTTGTTGTAAGTGCAGCCACGGCAAACGATTCCACAAGAAAAAAACCCCGACAACAAAAATAATCAGTACGATAATTGGAGCAATGAGGCGACGCATGACGCTCTCGGATAAATTGTATTAAACCCGCTTCGCCACTCCGCAAAGGGTGATTCGATCTATGGCTGTTTGTTTTACCACAGTAAGGACGGGACCAAGCAATTTGTAAGGCACTACCTCATCCGGCTGCTCGGCAAGGGTAACACGCAGAGCTTTGGTGTAGGCAACGCGAAGATCAGTACTGAAGTGCACATTGGTCATGCCCGCTGCTACGACTGCCCTAATATCATCTTCGCTTGACCCTGAGCCACCGTGAAGAACAAAAGGAACACTAGGAAGAGCTTTACGCAAATCAGCAACCCGCTGACGATCAAGATGCGGCTTATTGGCAGCAATCCCATGAAGGGTACCAACCGCAGGAGCAAGACGATCAACCTGCGTTGCCTCATAAAACGCGGTCGCCTGTTCTGGAGTAGTTAGACTCTCTGGCGGGATGACAAAACTCTCTTTGTACACCGTTGAACCACTGGTAACCAAATAACCAATCTCTCCCTCGACTGAAAGGTCGGGGTTTTTACCATGCGCATAGCTAACTACTGCTTTGGTGTCCGCAACGTTCTCGTCAAATGGTTTTGTTGAACAATCGATATGCACCGAATCAAAACCGGCATCAACTGCTGCCGTGGCGCTCTCTACCGACTTGGTATGGTCGGCATTCAAAAAGAGCGGCACTGAACTTTTCGCCTTCAGTGCCGCAACGGCGGCAACAAGCACCTCGTCACCAATAAACTTCCTCTCCCCTTCAGAGGCGCCAACCATAAGTGGTGCGCCCACCTCCTCGGCAGCCAAAACAACCGCACGAAGCATCACAATGTCAGAAATATTAAGGTGTGGCACCGCCCAGCCCTCCTGTTGTGCCCGGTTAAATATATCGCGCAATAGCATACCACCCATACTACTCGCCTAAGGCTGATTCGGCAAAATGGAAGCTCTGTAGCACTCGCTCAAACACCGGACCATAGCCGCGAATCTCGTTGTAACGCCCATCAGGACGTTTAATAACAACTCGGTCCAGAGGCCCGCCAGTTGCTGGATCGTAGTCGTGGTATCGCTCAGCGGAAAGCGCCCCTACCGTTTCTCGTGTTGGTGCCGAAGGAATAAGCGTCTCACTGCTCACTGTTGACTCGGTGTAGATGACAATGCGATGTACACCATTACTTACAACAAGACTATGCAGTGGTTTACCTTCGTCAGTTTGACCGGCGGTGGTAAACTCACTCACCCGCCACAAAATCGGATAACTAAAAGCGTACCCTTCAGATGGTGATGCGTACGTCGTTTGCGTGCTGATATCCGGAACGCTGCTGTCTAACGCTGGTTGCTGGGCAATGGTACGCCACAGCACACCCAACATAACAGCACCAACAACAATGAGCGCGGTGTAACCAAACAGCGGCGATAGTAATGGTGGAGGATCAGACACGGGAACAGAAACCACCTTTGCTTTTTTTGCCGCTGCTGGTTTCTTGGTTTTCTTTACGATTTTCCGTTTCATCGCCGCTTTTTCAGCCATAGCCTAAAATGAACGCGGCACCAAACTGTTATACTTCCTCGAGAGGGAACGCAATTTCGTTAAGGTCAAAAGGCCATCCTGTGGACCAATGTGCTGCAGTACCGAAGAGGCATTAAACGTTCCCCAACGCATCGCCTCGACAAGATTCTGTTTGTGATAGAGCGCAACCATAAAAGCAGTCGCATAACTGTCCCCGCAACCGGTGCGCTCAATGACCGGCACCTCCAATATACCAAGCTTCAGGTACTGCTTCCCGTCGCTAACGTAAGAACCTTTTGGCCCCTCGGTAAGAACTGCAATGGTTGCACCCAGTCCACGCATACCGTCTAAAAGTTGACGTATGTTTTTTTCTTTTTTTATACCCGTAAGGAGTCGCGCCTCTTCGCGGTTCAAGAACAGAACGTTTGTTCGCTTGAGCAGTCGGCGCATATTTTTGACCCCGTCTTTTAGCTGGTAACTACCGGGATTACAGCCCACAATAACGCCTGGTCGGTTTTCAAAATGTTTGGCGACGTTGAGGTAAAGGCTCTTGTACTCGCGACCAATTGAAGAGGTGAGGTAAACAAGTTTAGTGCCGGACAATTTTGGGAAGCGAGGACGGTATTTTTCGTGGTAGACCAAAATGGTCCGTTCACTGTGGTAGTTGATGACTACAGAAGCGTTGCTGAAAAACCCTTTCTCGATATTGACGTATCTGGTCGCCACCTTTTCTTTCTTTAGCGTAGCGAGAATGCGCTCCCCGTTGTGGTCGTCTCCTACGGCGGTATGGAAAGCGGTTCTAAGACCAAGGCGAGCGCTACCGACGGCGTTATTCATGGCGTTGTAGGCGGTTTTAGCGACCATGCTCTCGGTAATAATCTTGTCGCCATAGCGTAAACAAATTTCGCAATTCTTTTGTTTACGCGAACAGTGCACGTTGGCATCAGCAACGTCCACCAACGTATCAACTCCGGCCGGACCAAAACTTATCATGTCGTACATAGGGAGGTGGGTCAAAAGTTAAAAGGCAAAACATACTAGCTATACACTGTACGAAAAAAAGGAGCAAGAGTAAGCATAGAACAAAAGTCAAAAATTAAAAGGTCCCGACGCCATCTAAGAATACTAATGAATCGGGATTCCGACTGAAACGTCGGAACAAAACCAAACTGAAAGCCATACACTATACGAGAGCACAAAAGAAGTAAAGAGAACCATAAAACAAAAGGCAAAACTACTTCTTTCTTTTGATGACGCGCCTGGCTGCTTGCGCAATTGCGGGAGCGGTCAGGTGAAACTTTTTGAGGAGCGCATCTGGCGAACCTGACTCGCCAAAGCGATCGTGAATACCTACCATTTCTACTGGTGTCGGTGCGCGCCTAGCAAGCACTTCTGCCACCGCAGAACCAAAACCACCGGCAAGCTGATGCTCTTCGGCCGTCACTATTGCACCGGCATCTTTCGCGGCTTTGCTAATGGCCGCCTCATCCAGCGGTTTAATGGTATGCACATTAAGCACCCGAACCGGAATGCCAGCCTGCTCAAGCGTAATAGCGGCAGTAAGCGCCTCATACACCAACGGACCAGTCGCCAAAATTGCCACCACCGGCTTTCCTTTTGAGGCGAAGAAAACCTCAGCCCGTCCAATTTTAAAAGGCGTTTTCTTGGTGGTAAACACCGGCGTCTTTTCGCGCGCAAGACGAAGGTAAGCTGGTGTTGGTAGTTTTGCGGCTGCAAGGGTAGCCCGTTCTGCCTCGTTGGCATCACACGGATAGATAACAGTCATATTGGGCAACACCCGCATAATAGCGATATCTTCGATTGCTTGGTGCGTTGCACCGTCCGGCCCCACCGAAACCCCAGCGTGTGAGCCGACAATTTTTACCGGCACGTCATTGTAGCAAATGGTCGTTCGAATCTGTTCCCAGTTTCTGCCCGGTGAAAACATAGCGTAACTCGTCACAAACGGAATTTTGCCATAGGCGGCCATACCGGAAGCAACGGTAACCATATTCTGCTCAGCAACCCCAACCTGAACGAACCGCTCGGGGTACGCCTCGGCAAACAAACTGGTCTTCGTCGAGTCGGTAAGATCAGCAGAGAGCGCTACTACCCGCTCGTCGCGCCTACCTGCTTCGAGTAATCCGCGCCCATAACCAACCCGCGTCGCCTCTTCTTGGGGCTTACTTAACGTTGCCGGATGTAAGTGTGCTTTTGGAGAAAGTGACATACGATAGTTACTTTTTTGCATTCAAAATCTTCAAAAATCGCTTCGCATCTTCCGCGCTTGGCGGTCTGCCATGCCAGCGATAATCAAACTCAATTTCCGGGATGCCCTTACCGGGAATGGTATGCGCGATAATAGCGGTTGGCTTCTCGACCACAGCTTTGGCTTCTTCTATTGCCGCATACAACTCTCGCACGTCGTGACCGGATATCTCAATGACGTGCCAGTTGAACGCCTCGTACTTGTCCCGAAGCGGCTCAAGCGGCATTACATTTTCGGTGTTGCCATCGATTTGGATATTGTTGCGATCAAGAATCATGGTGAGGTTAGAGAGACGATACTTACCGGCAAAAAGAATGGCCTCCCACGTGTTACCTTCGTCGTGTTCGCCATCCGACGTTAGACAGTAGACACGAAACTTCTTTTTATCTATACGCGCGGCGTAGGCGTACCCGGCCGCTTCGGAGAGGCCAGAGCCAAGCGGTCCAGAGGTGCTCTCAAGACCGGATAATGAGGTACGATGCGGGTGTCCCTGCAAACGAGACCCAAGTTGCCGCAAGGTTAGCAATTCTTTCTTAGGAAAGTAGCCCGCATGCGCCATCGTTGCGTAGAGCACCGGACAAATATGACCGTTAGATAAAAAAAGGCGGTCACGCTCGGGCCAGTTTGGCTTTTTGGGGTTGTGGCGAAGAATGTTAAAGTAGAGCGTCGCAAAAATATCGGCCATCCCTAATGGGCCGGCGGTATGCCCAGAGCCGGCAGCGACCAGCATTTCGATAATAGAAATGCGAATGTCGTTTGCTTTACCCTCTATATTTTTTACGACTTTGTCCGAAAGCATACTGAAACACGACTATATATAAACGTATTAAGTCTATGATATCGCGAAGTGGTGTAAGCGGCAAATAGGGGTGCAATGAGGAAGAGGTAGGAGGAGCAACCCGTAACCAGATATGCCGTGTTATGTGATGTGCAGGTTTTATTTTAATCCCGATAGCAGTCGGGATTGCTCTAAAAAAGAACTTTAATTTTGTTTTTTTGGATTTTGGGCAAAGGGGATTACAGGGTGAATACCCAAAATCCAAAACTCCTTTTATAATTTTGGTTCTAGGTTTATTTGTACTTTAGTTTCGCCTTGATAAATAAATGGTCCACCTGGTTTTTGCGGTTCTGGTTTTGAGAAATGCATATCATTGTTTGCGGAATAGTAAGAATCTAATGTCCCATTTGGCACAAGTGCATAGTGTCATACATGATGAGGACTGCCGGATAATCCTTTTGGCCCAAAATGTTTTGGCGAATAAACAACAAGTAATTCCTCATCGTCAACCATAGACGCCAATTTTGGCTCATCAAATACGCTCGTGGCGAGTAAAAAGTCATCACGATGAATCATTGGCAATTTTACACAGTTATTCAAAATTGGCGATTCCGCAAGCCAATATCCGTATGGCTGGAATTTACTCTTAGCTTTTACATGATTATGTTCCTCAATCATTGTTTCATTTCTATCAAAATCTAAAACTCAAAATGTATGATTTACAATATCCGCCCATGAAATTTCCTTGCCAATTTCCGGAACAATACTTTTTGGATCAACGCCTGTAGCTTTTTTATATCTTGCCTTTGCGCGTTCTTGTGCTGAAGTAATTATTTCCTCAACTGTCTTGTCGTTGCCTTTCTGTTTTTCTTCTAGTGCCGTAGAAAATTTCTCGGCGGTAAGTCCAGAATCTATTTGAAGTTTTTTGGCAAGACCTTCATGTTTTCCCATAGCCCAAAGAAGCGATATCGCCCCAATAAACAAAAAGAAGTCAATAATTTTTATCGGAGATGAAACATAAACTAGAGAAACAAGAGACAAAACCAAAAACAAAATAGCCGTAACTTTTTGCGGTTTGCATAGATGGATTATCGCCATAATTGTAAAAACCAACGTCGCCAATGCTAATACTGCGATTAAAGCTGTCGGAGCTGTATAATTTCCGGCAAGGTCTTCAGCCGAAGACGCGGCAGAAAGTATCTAAGTTATTACTCTAAATATTGCTAGATGTTTTGATTTCATAATAATATTATTATTGATAATTTATTAAATCGTTTTTGGAGTGATAACGGAAAAAATACCTTATACCCCACTCTAAAAATAAAAAAAGGAATTTGAAAATTTTTTAAAATAATTGGGCGCCTGTCCCTCGAAGCTCCGAAAGGAGCGAAGTGGGAATAGCCCGTAAAAGAAAAGGAATATTTCAGCTAACGTTAGGGATATGAGAAGTCGTGCGTAGCACGATTTGGGTGGAGAAGTCTGCAAGACTTTGGAACCTCATAATCCTTGTTATATTCCCCGAAGGGCTGAAATTTAGTGCAACGTCCCGAAGGGAAATTTCAGAGTTGTCGTGTCTAAAATAAAATTATAGTCGGGCACACTTTAATCTTCAAATATTTTTTCAATCAATTTAAATTCTTTTTTATGGCAATCAATTTCTGCTTTTACTCCTAATGGTATAATCCATTGAGGATCAGTATGACCAAAATCCATGTTAGTAATTATCGGAAGATCATTATTCTTAAATTCAGTTTTTACAATTTTGATTATATTTTCATCTAATTCTTTTTTCTCTTCGTCTGAATAATCTCTTGGTATTCCAATTAATAAAGCAGAAATTTTATCAAAAATACCTTGAACACCATAATTTCTTAACATCCATTTTACATGCTCAGGAGAGGGTTTATCCTCAGAAGTTTCGAAGAATAAGATTTTACCTTTCCAAAAATTTTCATCAGGCCAAAAATCTGTACTTTTCATAAATTCAAAAACTTCTATGCAACCACCAAATAATTCTCCTTGAATTTTTGTGCTACCCTGTGGCCAATTCCAGCCTTTGTTTATTATCATAGGCCTAGTCTTTCCAACATTATTTTTATCACTCCAATCTAAATATCCTTCGCAATATGAGTCATAAGCTTCATAATTGTATTCCTCAGGATTTTCAAATAAAATTGTCTTAATGTGTTCTTGAAACTTTTTACCTAATGAATCCCATTGAGAAAATCCAGCCATAATTGCAGGACCATTTAGTGTAACTAATCCTAATTGATTTAGATAAGTATTTAGAGTGGTTGTGTCAGAATATCCCATAATGATTTTAGGGTTTTTCTTAATTGTTTCTAAATCTAAGAAAGGTAAAGTCCTGATGGAATCATCTCCTCCAATACTTGTAAAAATTGCTTTTACTTCCGAATCTGCAAGAGCATCATTTATGTCTTTAGCACGAAATTCAGGATTATTATAAGTATAATCTGCATCTGTTCTAGCAGAAGGATATTCTTTAACTTTTAATCCTAAATTTTCAAGTGCTTTAATGCCTGATTCGTAAATGTGGGGAAAAACAGATGGACCACCCCATGATGGAGAAATTATTGCGATAGTATCGCCTTTTTGTAATTTTTTTGGTTTGATTACCATAATATTTCAAAGAAATTGATTGATATAAAAAATCTTTGTGTGCCCGACTATTTCTAATAAATTTGCACGACAATTGAATATAACTAGTTTCTATCCAAACCTCTAACGTACGGCTCCGACGGTGCTAAAAATTGGTGGACGTATACCGTAAAGACGTATGGTTAGCCGTTTCCTGCCTCACTTTTTACTTTTCAGTTTAAGTGCTAACTTTTAAATTTTAATTTTTGCTTTTTAACGTACCCCGTATAGCGTAAGGCGTAGAGTCTGCTACAACGTCGCATGTCGAAATGCTGCCAACAAAGTTTTGGAGTCGCCAAATTTCCAAAAGGCGCTGCCTACCGAAACCCTATCAACACCAAGCTTGGTGAGCGGCTTCATATGCTCGATTTTCACCCCGCCATCAACCGTAACTTTCAACCGTGGATGCAGCGCTTTGAGCTGACGAATTTTTTCATAAACAGACTCGTCGAACGATTCTCCTTGCGAGCCCGGATTTTTAATACTGAGGAGCAGCACCGAGGAAAGATTCGCGAGATACGGCGCAATTATCGAAATCGGTGTCTCTAGGCGAAGCGCTAGGCCATGTTCGATATGCGCTGAGTGCACCGGCAAAGCCAAACCTTCAGGTAAAACTTCACTGTGCCAGTACAGACGCATACAGCCAAGACGGTAGAGGGGCGGACTCCAACTCATGGGGTCCTGCACCATTAAATGCGCTTCCCATGACACACCAGCAAGCTCCTGCGGTAAATCGTCTGGCTGCAACGATCTGGTTTTGACAAACTGGCCATCCATAAAATCAACCTGTATGGTCAAGTTGAGTCCGTGAATAGAGGCGAGCTTTGTCTTAAGGTCGTCGACGGAATCGGTAAGAATGCTCGGGATAATTTGCATAGTTCAAGCAGTAATAATGCTTCGCTCGAAAGCGGCAAGCTTTTCCAAACGACGACGATGACGTTCCAGTCCACTAAACGGTGTTGCAAGCCAAGTGCGTACGATGTCGAGCGAAAGTTCATGGTTGGTTTCGTCAGCATCTAGCACGAGCACGTTTGCGTCATCGTCGGTTCGCGCCGCTTTTGCTTGGTGACTAGAGTGCACCAATGCCGCCCGCACGCGCGGCACCTTGTTAGCAACAATATCCATACCAACACCACTGCCGCAAATGAGAATGCCACGATGCTCTTCTGGCGCTTCAGCAATTTTTTTAGCGACCGACGCACCGTAATCAACGTAGTCGTCCTTAGGATCAAGCTCGCTCGCGCCATAATCCTCAAAGGCAATCCCTTCTTTGGTAAGGTAGTGCTTGAGTGATTCTTTTAGACCAAATCCGCGATGATCGGCAGCGAGATACAACATGGTATCAGTATACGACATAATGTAGGAGGTATAAAGGCGTACGCCATACGCTCCAATACTTCAGTCAGAGTAAATAACCTACCACATTGTATAGATAAAGAAAGAAGCCGCGCTGTACAGGACAGACACGGCTTCTTGAAGACGTTCGACCGTCGGCGCCCAGTTGGGCGCGTTTTAGGTACGACGTCGGGAAGGCAGGCAGGCCCAACAAACGAGTTGGGGCGGAGGATCATCCTCCAGACGATGATGGGCTCAAAAGCGAAGCCCGCCGCCAAAAGCATTGCCATGCTTACGAAAAGCATGCTGCCGACGAAATGCCGGTCAACACCACGATAGGCCAGCAGAAGACCCATCAGGAAGACAATACCGTTGGTAAGGAAGCATCCCAACGAAGCGGTCGGAAGGGGAAATCTTTCTCCGCCTTTCGTTCCTCGGCAGCCGAGAGCTCCGTCGCCACGACGATGGCGCCGATGCCGAAGACGAGCAGTGAGATTCCTATCCACGCCGGAACCAGCTGAACCGGAATCCGGAAAACCTCGATCAGCGCCGCGACGCCAATCAAGTTCAGAAATACAGTCAGGGCTTGAAACACGATGGAACCTCCTTCAGCGACGTGCGCGCCGCTGCTGTTGGGCGCTTGACTCATAACGAACCAATGAACAACGATACGGCCACGGCTTGTTGAGGATGACATCGCCGCCGTAACAAAAACCCGCGAATAATTCCCAACAAAACGTTACCTTAAGGTAGGGCCACCATTCAATCACGGCCACCCGACGGCACGCAAGTATGTTCGCCCAAGCGAACGTAAGAACGCCGCAGGTCTCGGTTTTGGACGTCAGTTTGCTCCTGAGAATCAGGGAATGATTTTTCTCGCATAGGCACCTAACTTTAATACATCTCGGCAACCGCTTCAATCCGTCTTCCGCCACGGGGGACGAGCAGTGGTGATACTAGTCACTGGACTTGGCAAAAAGTGCTTTCGCGGTCTGCCAAAACTCCGGATGGTTTTGTTTCATCTTTAGCCAGTACCACCACTCGACGCCCCAAAAATATGCCTCACCAAAATTGGTGGCCTTAGCAAACGTAACCTGCTCGTTGAAGCGACTAAGCGACATTGATTTAAACTGCTCGGGAACGGGCGTATCAATAAGAGGCGTACCGGGTGGCCATGGCTCGGCCTGCAGCTCGGCAATGATGGCATCTTTTGGCTCCACCCACCACAAGCGCGCTTTCAGCCGGTAGCTTAACGGCGGCAATGGATAGACGCCATAGTGTAAGTACGGGTTCCATGTCGCACGATAAAGTGTTGTACCGAATAAGTCGGCAAACCGCGCCGCTTTGCGCCAAGTCGAAAGCTCTCCGGAATCGGTAATGAGCACCGGCTTATCGCTGAGGCTTTTTAGTAAATCAAGTTCTGTTTGCAAAAATTGCTCATCCGGCTTTGCACAATCACCAAACCACCAAACGAACGGTTCGTTCTCTATCTGCCAGCGGACAATAATGTTCTGGTCGCGATAACGAGTAATGATTTTGCGCAGAAAGGTTAAGAGCTGTTGATTCTCTTCTGCTAATGGTTTTCCTTTCATCCAATCAGGGTAAAAGCACTCTGGCCAGCGCGGTAGTTTCCGACCGATGGCCAGCGTAACCGTCGCATTATGGTTTGCGGCTTCTTGCAGCTCCCAATCGAGCTCACTAAAGTTATCAGTGTTTGGTGTTGGCTCCAGCTCGTCCCAGTAGGCAATGAGGCGCAGATGCTTTACCTTAAGGTCGTTTAAAATGGCCAGATACGTTTCGCGGGCCTCAAGACCGAGGGCGCGTGCTTGTTTGTCAGAAAACGTAACGCCGTAGAGCTGTTTAACCGGCTCCCCCGCGCGTCCAATGTATAGTGCCGGCGGCGTCAGGACAATGAGAAGTCCCAAAAAAACAAAAATCGTTCTTCGAAACCAGCGCGGTAAACGATGCGGATCCATAGCTAGGCAACAAGGGCGAGGCCAATACCAAGCACAATGAGCGCTCCCACTTTCTGCACGACAATAGCAAAAGTAAACTTTTCCTTCAAAATGCGCGGAGCAAAATAAGCAAAGAAGACGACAAACAAAAACAGAAACGCGTACTGCACCCCCTGAAGCGCGTTAACGACGGAAACGCTGGGTGCCAAATCTACGCCAAAGTTTAAGAGCACGAACCCGATAGCCCCAAACCCTTGCCCAAGGTAAAACAGAAATGGTGGCCGTTCGCCGTTACCTGAAAAAATCTGCCGGCGAATATTAGGTAGTAATAGTAGCGGCACCACCGACGCAAAGGCAAAGACACGCATCCAAAGAAATGCTGGAATAAAATCTGCGGCGTTGAACACAACCTTCGTCACCGTATACGAAAGAGCAAAAAGCCCACCAGCAAGCACAATGTAGAATACCTCGACCGAATTGAGTCGCGTCTTACTGGCTGTTGGTTCGCGGGTAATGATGATTGAACCGACGATAAGGAGTGCGATGCCGACCCACTCAATACCGTTCAAACGTTCACCCAAAATGATACCAGCGAGAAGCAAAGTCCAGAGCGAAACAAAGGAACCAACAAAAGGAACCACGCGGGTTGTTTCTCCTTTCTTAAGCGCGGTGAAAAAAGCTAGCAGTGCCCCCATAAAACTGGCGCCCCCGACAAACGCCTCTATCATCGTAACTGGCGCCAGCGGATAGAGATTACCAAACGGCAAAAGGACAAAGGACAGAAGACCCAAGGTGCCAATATAAAACACAAACACGCTTGGCGTCTGCATTTTACCGGCAAGTAAAATCTTGTTTACGACGTAAGAAAGCGCATTCGCGAGATGACCGGCAAGCACAATGAGAAGCCAAGACATAGCAATCTGGTGCATGGATAAGTTAGTATCAGTATAGCAGAAGCAATGGGTTTGCGCTGGACAAATGATTATAAAAACGGTATAGAGAAGCGGAGGAAACGTCTACTAGGAAGATCCATACGGATGGTTAGCCAAGCCAGTTACTCGCTCGGGGAGCGTCTTGTTTACATCTTCCATTGGTCAGAATCATGTGGGCAATTAGCTCAGTTGGTTAGAGCGTCTCGTTTACACCGAGAAGGTCGTAGGTTCGAATCCTACATTGCCCACCAGAATTAAACTTTCAGGAATTTTGCCGATTGATTCTGCCGCGCGAAGCGCGGAAAGGTATGGAAACACTGGCTCGCCGCGCGCGGCGCGGCTCGCCAAGCGCAGGTTCGAGCCAAAGATTTCTTTGGCAGCAACCTTCTTTTGAAGAAGGTTGCTATCCCTTGCGATTTTGACGAGGGTTGAAGCGACTTTTATCCATTCTTTCATCGGTTCGAGCCAATCATTCTGCTTTTGTTCAATCCGCGCCATTTTCTCTTCCAGCGACTTCTTTTCGGACAATAAGACGGCTTTCTGTTCTCGGTAGATTTCTCTTTCAATATCTTGCTCCAAATAGCCGTCGAGAAGTCGCTGGAGCTTCGTTTGTATGGCGAGGATTTTGTCTTGGTTTTCCCGAACAAAAGCAAAAACGGATTGGGCGGATTTCTCTTTGTCCGCTTCTGCCATAGCCAACAGCTTTTCCGCCCAATCCGCACGCAAAGAAAATTTTTGAAGCAGAGAGGAAATTTGTTTGTCCAGTTCCTCTTGGCGAATACAGGGTTCGGGGCATTTTACTGACTTATTTTTCTTGGTGCAATGATAGTAAATGTAATCGTGGACATTTCCATTTTTCTGCTTCTTAACCCTGTATTCGCCAGTTATGGACATTCCGCAAGAGCCACATTTTAATAGCCCGCAAAAATCTTGCGGCTCATATTTTGTTTTATGGTGCGGTCTTCCTCTCTGCTTCAAAACTTCCTGGACTTTATCAAAAATTTTCTTTGCGATGATTGGCTCGTGCTTGCCCTCGTGCAATTCTTTAGAGTAGCGAAATAGTCCAGTGTAAAACGGATTTGAAAGGATAAAAGTCGCCCTCGTCTTGTGGATTCTCTTTCCGCCGCGGGATAGTATCCCGCGTTGCGCCAAAAAGTCAGAAATATCCTCTAGCCGTGAATTGCCCTCAGCATAAAGCTCAAAGGCCCCGCGAATGATTTTTGCCTTCTTTCTGTCCACTACCACCGATTTTGTGCGGCTATCGTTTATATAGCCGATTGGCGCGGGGCCGGGGTATTCTCCACGCTTCACTTTTTGGCGCAAACCACGCTTCGTGTTTTCGGAAAGAGAATCCACATAGTATTTGCTTTGCCCAAACACAATGTTCAACATAAATTTTCCTTGGGGCGTATTTTCAAACCACAGCGTGGGAAACTTCAAGCTCGCAAGTTTTTCGGTGTCCAAAAGATAAATGATACGCCCGCCGTCCACAGAATTGCGCGCCAATCTGTCCGCGTGCCAAGCCAAAATTCCGTTGGCCTTACCGCTTTCAACCCTTTTCAACATCTCGCCGAATATCGGACGGCCCGGAATTTTAGCTGATTGTTTTTCAATGAAAATATCAACAATGTTCAGATTTTCTTGTTTGGCAAAGGCGCGCAATTCCGCGATCTGGTCTTCAATCGAGCGTATTTGTTTATCTTCCACATCGGTGGACTTGCGGGCGTATAGGAAAAATGTATGTTGTTCCATATTCACAGTTTTATTGGGTAAAGCAAATACTTAAAATCGCAAGGGATTTCGAACCTGCGCTTGGCGAGCCGCGCCGCGCGCGGCGAGCCAGTGTTTCCATACCTTTCCGCGCTTCGCGCGGCAGAATCAATCGGCAAAATTCCTGAAAGTTTAATTCTGGTGCGTTTGTTTGACGAAATCCGAACCCATTTTGAACGGAACTGATGGCGCGCTTCGCGCGCCAAACTGAACGCTCGGGCGGGCAAAAAGGAAGGGGGTTGGGGGGAAGGAATTTTTGCCCGCCCTCGCTTTCCGCCGCCGCCGAATTTCGTATTTCGCTTTGCGAAATGCGCCGCCATAAATTTTGCTTGTCTAAAATCATTTTATTTGGTAGTATAACAATACAGATAATAACCTTGTATACTACAATACTATCAAAACTTTATTTATATGACAAGTGGAAAAACGATCAGCGAAAACATCAAGAAACTCCGCAATAAACTTGGCTTGACGCAAGACGATTTAGCCAAGAAAGCGGATATTAAATACACCACGCTTATGAAGGTCGAAAGCGGAACAGTTAATAAGCCAAGCGTCCAAACTATGGCGAAAATCGCCAAGGCGTTGGGCGTTTCGATTGAGGATTTATTGAAATAATATGACATCTATTTTTGGTTTTTATTACATAATGGCTTTGTTAAGCCACATGGGTTGGCCGAAAAGAAAAAGTTTATTTAATTCGGAAGCAGTGGTTAATAGCCTCATACTTGATTCAGCAGTTGAGCAAATGATTGATTGAGCCGCAAGCATTGGCGCGTGCCGCCCTAAATTAGCTTTGCAAATTATTGCCACCATGTTTAGAGGCACAGATTGGGAAAGTAAAGACGCAATGAATCTCGGCGCGGAAGTTAGCAATATGAAAAAGCAATGGGCTGAAAGAGGTAATAGCGATAATCCAAGAGAGATCGTTAAGCCGGTAAAATTTTCAAAGCACAGCGAAGTAATGACAATGAAACAATTAAAGGACAAAGAAATTTCGCACGCTTTTGAAGTTTATTGCTATGAAAGTTTAATTTGGGGGTTGGTCAATCCAGACAATTTCAAAACCTATTATTTAGCAAACGAAGAAAAACAAAGAGAGAAAATGCCAGAGTATAAAAAAGCTGGATTGGTCGTAGATTACATCCCGACGCTGGATCAAATTTTGAAAGAGGGAGAGGAAATTTTAAAAGGTTACGAAAAGGAAATACGGGAATTATCACCAACACCAAAGAAATTACAGAATGATGCAATTTTTTTAGGAATTAAAATTGATGATTAGAAAATGTCTAATTGGTTAAAACAAAAATGGTTATTGATTTTAGTGGCTATTATTTTGATATCGCTTGATATTTGGCACAAAGAATTATTTTTTTCGATTCTCTTGGCTTACGGATTAGCGATTAAATTTTTCTTATCGGATTCTTTGAGTGCAAAACTTAGAAAAATTTTTGCGATATCAATTTGGTCTATTTTTATAGTTTTAGTCGGTCTTACAGTTTATGTAAATTATGGCATGCCTCACGGACCAAGTTATCCTACGGGTGATATAGTATGCCAAAACGATGATAGAGGGCCGTGTAGAGAAGAATATAAAGAGGATTTACGAAATGTTGATATACCAAATTGGGCAAAGTTTTTGAGAAAATCTGAAGGCGAACTATTATTGCTCGGATTATTATTCGCAGGAATAGTGATAAGTGGTGTTAAAAATAAAAATCAAGAGGATTAAATGAATGATTTAGATTTACTAAAACGAGATTTGCTAATGGAAACGCAAAGATGTGCGGAACTTTTTAATTCGCAAATTTTTACCAATCATCAAATTTTTACTCAATCCGCTTTTATTGAAATTTTAGTACGGCTAAATTATATCCTTCAAGAATTGAGTAAAAAGAATGGCAGAATAACTTGGGCGGACGATGTTCAGACAGATCAAAATATCAAAGATATTACAGATTTGATAAACAATTTGCGAAACGCCGCTTGTCATAGCGATAGTCCAAGAAATTACATCAGCAATTCAAGCATAAAATTTGTTTTCAACACTTTTGCTGGAAAGTGTCCGAACGTGGTAAAAATTGGAGAAAATATTTCGTTAGGCAATGAATATCAAGATGATATAGCTTTTTATTACGGAGATAAAAGAATTTATCTTGTCAGGCATATTAAAAGATTATTGGAAGGATTGCCTAACGAAATTAACAAATTAAAATAGATTGGCGGCGCGCCAGTTTCACTGGCACGAAATTCGGCGGCGGCGGAAAGCGAGGGCGGGCAAAAATTCCTTCCCCCCAACCCCCTTCCTTTTTGCCCGCCCGAGCGTTCAGTTTGGCGCGCGAAGCGCGCCATCAGTTCCGTTCAAAATGGGTTCGGATTTCGTCAAACAAACGCA
>Ga0210057_1003088_pt1 | contig 23224 bp, 25 predicted proteins | sample CryGeyCG2114_010_2_FD_183968 | JGI IMG/M metagenome (GOLD analysis project Ga0210057, IMG submission 183968) | Groundwater microbial communities from aquifer - Crystal Geyser CG10_big_fil_rev_8/21/14_0.10 (SPAdes) (version 2) | ecosystem: Environmental > Aquatic > Deep subsurface > Groundwater ...
CTAATAGGACTGGCCCCCTGCTCTTTAGCTAAGGTCATAAAAGCCTTATAAGTTAGGGCCCGGATTTTTTTATAAGTATAATGACCACTCGAACCCGAGACTTCAAATTCATAAGCATAATTAGCCAGACCCAAAACTAATTTTTTCGGATCAATACTTTGTTTAGCTAAATTAATAACTTTTAGCACCCAGTCTCGATCGGCAATCGGAACATAATAAGTACTCTGGCCTTTTTGCTGATTAAGACGAATATCAACATTCAGCTGATCATAAGCCATTAAACGCACTTGATCACAGACCGAATTTATAACCGCATAATCATTGACGTAAGCTAAATCTAGAGGAATAAGATTAAAACGTGAAGTCGAAGGGGTACGTGGTTCAATCGTACAAATCAGTATTTTCTTTTTCAGATGTAAAGCTGAACTTAATTCTCGTAAAAATTTACTAAAATAAGGTTTAGTGTAGGCAAATTTATTTTCATAATCAATATCAATCCCCTCAAAATTATTTTCCGTCACCACTTTAACAATTTCAGCAATATGAGCCCGACGTTTTTTATAATTAAAAAAGATCTGTTGCATTGCTTGCGAATCTGTCCATAAAATAGTCGGGACAATTTTTATTTTTTTCACTCGAGCTTGATTTAATAATTCGGGCCAAGGCGCTTGGGAAATTTTCAGCCGATCAATCAAAGTCCCATCAACTCTGACTTCATAAGAAAAAGGACTCAAGAAATTAAACTGGTTCAAATGACTAGTCACTTCGCTTAGAGCGGTATTTTTTTTCCAATAGGGAATCCAAATACTGTTACTAATTTTAACTTCATTGGCAAAAATCCCGATTGGCCAAACTAGACCAATGCTTAATAAACCTAGAATCAGATGCTTAGGAATCTTAGAGAACATTTTTTAATTATACCACCCTAAAGATTAGTACGAAAAATCTTGCTATTTTATCTCAGCGAGTTTAAGCTGATTTAATATCCGTTTGTAATTTCTTAGCATTACCATGTTTAAGTAATCCTAAATAAGAATTTAAGGTACTGAGATCATTTTCCAACTTAGATACTGGGTCCAGTGATACACATCCGTAAACACGCACTGATATTCACTTACTACCAAAAAAATTATAACAGATTATTTTAATATAAAAAAAGACCCCGCACCTCTGTGTTGAGAGATGCAGGGTCCAGGGCCTAAGGTCAAAGATTCCAAAAAGGTCCCAGTGACCAAATCCCAAGCACTAACTTGCGAGAACGGCAGAATAGGAGTCGTACCAGACGTGGTCCAGCAAATGAACGCTCCAGTTCCACGCACCGCCGCGCCAGTACAGGTACAGGACGTAACGGCCACCGTCCGAGCGCCGAAGGACCGTGCCATCAAAGAAGATGAAGCGAGTGTTTCCGTTGATCTTCTCTTTCCAGCTTTCGGGAATGAGATGTTTGTTCTTCCAGAAGGTGAGGAAGATATCGGCGTCCAAGCGGATGTGATCCGAGCTCTTCAGACGCTTGAGCTTCTCCTCGCCCTTCAAGCACGTTTCGCCGTCATTCAGCATTGTGACAAGCTCCACCTTAGTGAGGTTAAACTCGTCACTGGAGCGGGTATCCGTCTCATCTTCCAGAATGCTCCAGTCGTCCCCGATGAACTTCTTCGGATCGAAGTGGTCACGGTTGATGGCAACGATCTTTGATTCGCCAATCGACTTGCCAACCAGCTCGCCGACAATGACCTTTCCGCCATTCTGTAGGAACGCAGTGAACTGCTGTCCGGCCTGACGAGGGTCGTTGATAATTTTCTGGATAGTGTCGCTATCCAGATTGTCCCAGTCTGCGTTGTTAGCGAAGACCGAGAGCAGGTTTAGAGACTGACCGATAGTAGCTTTTCTCATTTCTTTCTCTCCTTGTTGGATGCTAGAGGGTGACGATATGTCGCCATAGCTGGGAAAGCCCTATAAATAAGGCACTTTCAGCTATGGCGACTGGCAAGTTAGATGTTAAAGAACTATATCTATCATTATACACCTATTTGGTCATTTGTCAATGTTTTGGGGTAATGTCTAAAATATCTCATTCCAGTAGAGCGGAAGCTCAACTTCCCCCCTATTTTCCATATATTAAAATCTTGCTATTTTATCTCAGCGAGTTTAAGCTGATTTAATATGACGACTGAAGAAAAGGTAGACCAATTAATTAAATTGGCTCACGACCAAATTGCTAAGCCTTATCAATACGCTGCGCAGGAAGGAAGTATTGAGGCTTTTGATTGTTCTAGTTTTATCCAATATTTATTTCAACAAATCGATATTAGTCTCCCCCGTTCAGCTCTACTTCAAGCCGGTCAGTCAGACGGTCAAGAATTAGATTTAAGCTCAATCAATAATTTTCAAGCTGGTGATTTAGTCTTTATGCGCAGTGATACTGGACACTATCGTGATGATCTATTCGCCGGACGAGCGATTGATATCGGCCATGTCGCTCTGATGACTGGACCAGATGAAATTATTCATGCTAAAAGTGGTCGCGGAGTAATCAAACAAAAATTAAGTGAACTAATTAGTGATCCTCACTATAAAATTGTTTTAGCTAAACGTTTACTAAAAAGCGTCTAAAAATGTTAAAACCTTCTCCCCTCTCTCAATATCTTGATGTTAGTGATCCTGATTGGCAAACTCGTGCCTGTGGCATTATAGCTTTAAAAATGGTTCTAGACAGTCTTAATTATCAAACACCTTCAGCCGACAAAATGATCGCTGAAGGACTAAAACAAGAAGCTTATTTACCAGGGATTGGTTGGAAGCACGTTGGGTTGGCAAATCTAGCCAAATTTTATGGGGCCCAAGCTCGAAATTACGATTGGCTTGATTTAAGTTTAAGCGAAGCCGAAAAAGAATTAACTAAATATCTCGGACAGACTCCGATCTTGGCCTCAATTTTTAAACAATTTGAGCCCGATAATCCTGGCGGACATCTGATTGTCTTGATCGGCCTAGAAAATAATCGGATTATTTATGCTGACCCGGAAATTAAAGATCATAATAAAATTATTTGTTCAATTAAAAAAGAAAAATTTCTTCAAGGTTGGAAACGCCGAGTAATTGTCGTAACTTAAAAAAATTACTATTTTTTACAATCCGGCTAATTGAATGGCTAAATATAAAACCAACATTCCTAAAATAGTCATCATGGTCGTGCCGATTTTAGGGTGAGAATGAAAACTTTCCGGCAATAAATCACTCGCTCCCAAATATAAAAAGAAACCACAAAACAAAGCCAAAATTAAACCTAGACTAGAACTGGCTAGAGTAAAACTAAAAGTGGAAAGTACCCCCAGTACCGGCGCTAAAGCATCGATAAAAAGCCACCGAAGTGCAGTTTTAGTTTTACCATTATGCCGTAAAATCAAATTAACCGTATTAATCCCATCAGAAAAATCATGAGTCAAAACGGCCACTGTCACTACCGCTCCGACCGTGCTGGAAGCTTGAAAAGCCAGTCCAATCGCGATTCCGTCAAGAAAACTATGCAAAGTTAAAGACCCAGCGCCTAAAATCCCCTTCGCTTGATGATTGTGATTATCGTCGTCATTACCGTGATGATGTAAAATAATTAAGCGATCCAAAATTAAATAAAAGATAAAACCGATGGCGATAAAAGTAGTGATCGTGCTAATCGAATAAAATTCACCACCAAGATTAAGAGCCTCCGGTAAGAGCTCAAACAAAGCCACGGCAATCACCGTTCCGGCGGAAAAACCTAAAATTAAATGCAATTTATCTCTAAAATAAAGACTCAGTAAACCGCCCAGTAAAGTAGCTAGAAAAGTGACTAGAGCAATAAAAATAATTAACATATTTTCTATATTATAGCATTAAAATTTTAATCAGCCTTCAAATTCAGGCTAGTCAAAAATTCTATCTGTTCTAATTTATTTAAAAGCCGACCCTGTCCAGGCTGTAATGATCCTAATCCCCAATCCATAATTCGGATTCGTTTTAAACTGTTAACCGTCAAACGGATCTCAGACAACATTCGTCGAATCTGATGTTTTTTACCCTCAGTTAAAATAATTCTCAATTGATGGTCGTCAACAATAATCACTTTTTTAGCTTTTAATTTTTCACCCTGATTTTTGACTCCCTGGGTTAAAATTTTAACGGCAAAACCGGGAATCTTTTCTCTCACCATTACTAAATATTCTTTCTCATGTTTTGACTGAGGATTTAATAAGCGTTCCGTCACCCGACCATCGTCAGTTAAAATAATCAAACCCTCCGAAGCCTTATCTAATCGTCCAACCGGAAAAGTGCCTGGAAATTTAGCCACTCCAGAAATAGCTTTATCCCCGATCACCTGTGGTGAATGGGAGACTATTCCCTTTGGTTTATAAAACAGAACATATTGGAAAGCTTTAGTCCGTCGTTTTTTCAAGACAAAAACTTGATCAGTCTGATTAATTTTTTGACCTAAAACTGCTGTCTGGCCATTGACTTTGACCAGCTTGGCTTTAATTAATTCATCGGCTCCTCGTCGAGTAGCTTGGCCACTTAATTCTAGGTAGCGATTGAGACGAATAGGAAATTTAAACTCTTCAGTCATCATATAAGACTAGCTTAGCTGGTTTAACCTAAAAAACCAAGCTCCCGCCTCTTTACATAGGCCTAGCCTATGTAAAGAGGCGGGTCTGAACCTCATCTTTGAAAAAAATATTGGTTATTCCACGAAAACATCGTAAGATACTAGAAATGAAAGCGCTCATCTTTAGTGATAAAATAAACGACATCAAAGCTCTTGTTTTGAAAGCTGGTTTTGATTTAGTCGAGAAAGATCCAGATATTATCATCTCTTATGGTGGTGACGGCACTTTTTTCCAATCAGAATATCACTACCCTGAAATCCCTAAATTAATTTTAAAATCTAGTCGAATTTGTAAATTATGTTTCCAATTAAGTAACGAGGAACTTTTAACCCGAGTAATGAAAGGTGATTATAAAATAAAAACTATCCCCAAATTAGAAGCTCAAGTCGGAACCAAAACTCTTTTAGCTTTAAATGATATTATTGTCCATAATGCCAATCCCCGTCACGCTATTCGTTATCAATTAAGTCTTGATGGTCAAGCCATTTCGCCTAATGAAATTATTGGTGATGGAGTGATTATTGCCACGCCTCTAGGCTCGACTGGTTATTACCGTAGTATCACTGATTCTTATTTTGAATTAGGCCTCGGTATTGCGTTCAATAATAGTACCGAACAAGCCGATCATTTAGTGGTAGCTGAAAATCGTCAAATTGCTATCACTATTTTTCGCGGTCCAGTGACCGTTTTCGCTGACAATCAAGAAAAAACGATTGAACTAGCTGAAGGTGAAATTATTAAAATCCAACAAGTAGCAAAAGTGGCCAAACTAATCACTTTCTAAATAATTATGTTTAACTCTGCCATTATTATTACTCTCTTACTTCATTATCGTTATTGGATTCTTTTTCCCCTAGCTACTCTAGAAGGACCTCTCGTCGCCCTAGTTATTGGTTTTTTGATTCATCAGGGAATTTTTGCTTTTTGGCCAGTCTACCTCTTATTGCTTAGTGGCGACCTGATTCCTGATTCGATCTATTTTTTTCTTGGTCGCTGGGGTAATCAGAAACAACTCCTCCAAAAATATTTCAACCCAGATCGCTTTGTAGTTAAAAATTTTTCGATCATTGAAAAAATGTGGCAAAAGCATCCATTCAAGACAATGTTTTTTAGTAAATTAGCTTATGGTTTGAGCATCCCTTTTTTGATTAGTGCTGGTTTAGTTAAAATGACTTACTTACATTTCATTATTTATGCTCTGCCTATCACTTTATTTCAATATGCTTTATTACTTTTTATCGGTTATTATTTGGGTCAATCCTACACCATTGTTACCCCTTATATTCAAAATACCGGACTAGTAATCACTGGCTTTTTATTAATTTTCTTTGGGCTATATCTTTTATTTACTCGTTATGCTAAAAAACAGATTATCAAGGAAAGTCAAGAATAAGTATTATGAGAATTGCTATTGTCTCTGATTTTTTTTATCCCGAATTAAGTGGTATTGCTGATTCAATCACTCTCTTAGGCCAAACTCTAGCTAAGCGAGGACATCAAATAATGTTTATTGTGCCTTATTATAGTCAGAAAAATTATCGTCAAGCTAATGATTTAATCGATAAAAACTATGGCCCCAATATCACTATCAAGCATTTACCAGCTTTAACCTTACCCAGCTCACCAACTGGTCAGAGCCGTTTAGTCCTTCCCTCTGGTTTAGCTTATTTTGCTTTAAAAAATTTTAAACCTGATATTATTCATAGTCACTCTCAATTTATACCCGGCTTAGAAGCACTTCTAACTGCTCGCAGTCTCAAAATTCCTTTAGTTGGGACCAATCATACTCCCTTAGCGGAGTATCTTCCTAGACGACCTCGATTTTTAATTAAATTAATTCTGGCTTATAGCGCTTGGTATTACAATCGCTGTATTTTTGTTTCCGCTCCCTGCCAAACCTTATTAGAAGAAATGGCTCAAGCTGGATTTAAAATTAATTTAGCTAAGGTTATTTCTAATCCAGTGGACTTAAATAATTATCAACCTGTAGAAACTGAAGACTTAAAAAATAAATTAAAACAACAATTTGGTTTATCGGCTCAAACCTTACTTTACACCGGTCGCTTGGCCGACGAAAAACAAATCGGAGTGATTATTCAAGCTCTTAAATTATTAATCTTTGATTTTCCTAATCTTGATTTAGTGATTGTCGGTCGAGGTCGAGCGGAACAAGCCCTTCGTTTATTAACAACAAATTTACAACTTAATGATCGAGTAAAATATTTAGGTTTTGTTAAAAAAGAAACTTTAACTTTAATTTACCAAGCGGCTGATTTATTTGTCATAATGAGTCCAGTAGAAACTCAAAGTTTAAGTTTAATGCAAGCCATGGCCAGCGCTTTACCGGTCATTGGGGCTCAAGCCCGAGCCTTACCAGAATATATCAATACTACTAATGGTCGTTTAGTTGAAACTGGTGATGCTATTGCTTTGGCCAAAACTATTAAAGAAATTTTAGAACAACCACAACTAGCTAATGACTTAGGCCAAGGTGGTTTAAAATCAGTCATTAATTATGCTCCGACGATTATTAGCGAAACTTGGGAAAAAATTTATCAAAAATTAATTGCTCAAAAATCATAGTCTTAAAGAAAATCCTCTGTTAGAATAAAGTAATTATGGAACTAGAACCTAAAATCAGTCTGATCATCCCCGCTTATAATGAAGAACGATATTTGACCGCTTGCTTAGAATCAGTACTTAGAAATGCCTCTACTCAATTGTTTGAAATTATTGTGATTGATAATGCTAGTACCGACCAGACGGCTAAAATCGCCACATCTTTCTCTGGAGTCAGAGTCGTCCGAGAAGAACAAAAAGGTCTGACTCGGGCCAGACAACGTGGCTTCACTGAAGCTAGAGGAGATATTTTAGCTTATATTGACGCTGATACTCGCCTGCCCTTAGGTTGGATCGAGCAAGTTTTGACCGAATTCCGTCGAGAACCTAATTTAGCCAGTTTAAGTGGGCCTTATATCTATTATGATCTAGACCCCTTTCAACAATTATTAATCAAATTTTATTGGTCCATCTTGGCTTGGCCTAGTTATCTAATTATTGGTTACCTGCTCGTTGGTGGAAATTTTGCTATTCGCAAAGAAGTTTTAACTAAAATGAACGGCTTCGATACCTCTATTGAATTTTATGGTGAAGATACTAATATTGCTCGCCGAGCCAAGAGTTTTGGTTTAGTCAAATTTAAATTAAGTTTTTTTATTTATAGTTCTGCCAGACGCTTGAAGGGTCAAGGTTTTATTAAAACGGCTTGGCTTTATATCGTTAATTTTTTATCAGAAGTTTTGCGTCAAAAACCAGCGACCAGTAATTACCAAGATTTAAGATAAGACTTTAATGAAAACTCTGACTCAAAAATATCGTCGACTTTTTTCTAATCGCCAATTTGTCTCTTCGCTTTTAAGTGGTGTTTTATTATTAATTATTAGTTTTATCATCAACTTTTATGCTGGAATCTACGCCACGGAAAAAATCAGTAATCCGGTGACTGATATTATTTTAGACAACATTCCTGTTTTTAATGTTGACTTACTATTTATTTACGGACCATTATTATTATGGATAGTAGTGAGTTTAATCGGTTTCTCTGAACCTAAAAGAATTCCTTTTATTTTAAAAAATATTGCTCTGTTTGTCTTAATTCGTTCTGTCTTTATCACTCTCACTCATATCGGCCCTTTTCCTGATCGTATTGATGTCAATTATTCTATTCGAGCAATCAAAGATTTTACTTTTGGTGGTGATCTTTTCTTTTCCGCTCACACCGGCTTACCTTTTCTAATGGCTCTAGTTTTTTGGCAGAAAAAGATGATCCGGTTCTTATTTATCGCCATCGCTATTCTTTTTGGCATCGTAGTTTTGATGGGACATCTTCACTATTCTATTGATGTGCTCGCCGCCTTCTTTATTACTTATAGCATTTATCATCTAGCCAAAATCTTTTTTGCTAAAGATGAAAATTGGTTCAATCAAGAACCTAAAGATTCCTTTTCCTAAAAAACTATTTCAATTAATTAGTCAAAATCGGACCCGAAGTGGTTCCGTTAAAAAAAGTAGCTAAATAAACATTGATCGCTCGTTGATCAAGGTCGTAGAAATTTTTCTGTTCGTCGTGAAGTTGTTTGGCTAAATCTAAACCAACAAAACGCCAATGCCATGGTTCATAAACATAATAAGCATTATTTTTAGGATAAGAGAGGATAAAGCCATGACGATAAGCATTAGCTAACAGCCAAGTGTAGGCTTCGCTTTTAGCAAAACGATCAAAATTAGTCCCTAAGGTAGGAGTACTAAAATCAACGGTTGTCCCTAATTGATGTTCCGAATAACCCTGATCGGCGGAAAATTTATTAGCCGTCCCAGCGCCATATGTCACCCGATAAGTCGTTTTTAAAGTGGTTTGTTTATCAAAAGATCGATAAGCTGAAATAATCCTTAGAGGCACTTGAGCTTCCTCCGCTTCGCGAAGTAAATTTGCTAAAAAAGGCCAAATCCGATCATGAATTTCAAGTGGTTTATCTTTGGTGACTAAATATTTGGTATCAATCACTGTCAAAGCAGACGGTTTGTAATTTTCATTTAAAAAATAAATCTTAGAATATTTTTGTAATAATTGCGGATCAGTTTGAGCAATCCGTTGAAAAATTTCTACTATTCCCACCATTTCATTTAATTCTTGAGTAACCGAATTATTTTGAACTTGAACTTTATTGAGAGCGCTTAAAAGACGTTCTTTATCAGTCTTAAAATCTGCCAATTCTTGTTCCACTTTCTGGAGTGTTTGCTCTGAAGTTTTAACTTGCTTTTTTAGACTTAAATTTTGATAGATAGTTTGACCTAATCCATAAACCAAAGAAAGTAAAACCAATCCACTTAAAATAAGAGTTCTGGTTTTATTTTTGGTAATAAATTGTTGAAAACTTTCCTTCATCAAGGCGATTATAGCATAGCTTTAAGACCCCATCTTTAATCAATGAAAGTTAGAGCTTGGCCAGTTTTATCACCCCGACCAGTTCGGCCAATTCGGTGAACGTAATCATCGTAAGTCGCCGGCACATCAAAATTAATCACATGACTGACATTGGGAATATCCAAACCGCGAGCGGCCACATCCGTCGCCACTAAGATTTGACTGCGATTATCCTTAAACTGTCTTAAAGCTTGTTGACGTTTAGATTGGTTTTTATTACCATGAATGGCTTCAGCTCTAAATCCGCGTTTAGTCAAATCTAGCGACAATTTCTCTACTCCGTGTTTAGTCCGACCAAAAATCAAAACTTTACTGAAATGAGGCTGGCTTAAAAGTTTATGGAGCACTTCAATTTTATTTTCGCCCGAACGAAGACGGACTACATCTTGATCAACATTTTTGGCGGTCTCACCGGTTTTGACTGAAATGGTCACTGGTTCTCGTAAAAATTCTTTAATCAATTTATCTAATTCGTGATTAATCGTGGCCGAAAATAAAAGAGTCTGACGATTAGGCGCCATTTGAGACATCACAAAACGCATGTCAGCAACAAAACCCATATCCAACATCCGATCAGCTTCATCGAGCACAATCGTTCCAAAAGAAGCTAGATTAATCACTCGGCGTTCGACTAAATCTTTCAAACGTCCGGGAGTGCCAATAATAAAAGAATGTCCCCGACGTAAATTAGAAATTTGCTGACTAATCGAGACCCCCCCAAAGCAACAGACAGAAAAAATTCGCAAAGCGCCTCGAAAATCAATTAACTCCTGATTGATTTGAGAAGCTAATTCTCGAGTCGGCACAATCACTAACACTTTTTCTTTCGGATTATTGAGAACCTTATTTAATAAAGGAATCAAAAAAGCGGCCGTTTTTCCAGTCCCCGTATTAGCAATTCCGATGACATCTTTTTCAGTTAAAATTTGAGGAATCGCTTGATCTTGAATCGGGGTAGGAGTGATATAACCTTTAGTAATAATATTTTTCTTCAACTGATCATTAATGACAAAATCACTAAATTGGTGTTTAGCTTCATAAGGCTTAGCTTTAATTATCGGGTCCGCTTTGGAAATAAAACGAGAAGCGCTAATTGTTGGACCACTTTTAAAAGTACTTCGACGACCGCCGGAGCGACGATGAAAACTATTAGATGAACGACCAAAAGTCGCCTTGCCAGAACGGGAGTCCCGACTATAATTTCTTTTAAACATATTTTTCTTTCTAGTCTTTAGGTTAAAGGTAAGACGACTAGGTCTCTCTTAAGTTCCCTAAAGACTGAAAGAAGTCCTCGAGATTCTAGGCGCAAAACCCAGAATTGAAACTTTGATGAGATTTAACTTACTCTCTTAGTATATATCTATCTTCTCTTTTTGTCAAGGTTAAGGGGTAAAAAGCTCAAATTCCCCTTCCTACTGCTTTAATACTTCTTCTCCATCTTCATTCAACAAACCTAATTTAATCAACCGAGCTTTAATTGAACCCGGCTGGCGACCAAAAATTTTAATCAGATTTTTAATTTTAGAATTTTTCTTAAATTCTAATTCTAAAGCTTGATCTTGTTCAAGTGTCCAAGGACGATAGGCGTTAGGATGTTTTTCTCTTAATTTAGCTAATTTGAGAATATAGGCTGAATTTCCTCCAACCTTGGTTGAATTTTTAGTTTTCGATCCGCCCGAGGCACCACGCCTACCGTCGGGACGAGATCCGCCTCGGGCGGATTTTTTACCACCACAAGCTTTAATAAAATTATCAGCCATTTTAGTTAATTCAGACGGTGGCAACTGGCCAAAAGCCTGTTCGGCACCAGCCGAATTAGCCCGAAAAGATTCATCAATCGCTAATACTTCCGGATGGACTTGAAAAGCTCGTTTATTCCAACCTAAAAGATGTAAACCTGATAAACGTCTAACACGTGATAGAGCCACATAACCTTGACCAAATTCAAACACATCCGATAAATCCATCACCGCTTCATCCAAACTCATCCCCTGACTTTTATGAACCGTAATCGCCCAAGCCAAACGAAGTGGTAATTGAGAAATTTTGGCTCGAATTTTACCATTTTCTTCTACTGACCAATCGAGTGACGAAACTTCTATTTGCCGGCTGGATTTTAGTTTTATAATAGGCTGACCAGACAGTGAATTAAAACTGTGAACCACCCCCAAAGTGCCATTGACATAGCCATCTTTTAAATTATTTTTAGTAAACATTATCACTGCTCCAATTTTGAGTCGTAAAGTTTCGGGCGACAAACAGCCCTTCTTTAAAATGGCCACTAAAGCCGGTGTGCCGTCTGACTCCATTGTAAAAGTTCTTGTTTCTCCCGTTATTTCGGACAACATTTTATCATTGACCTGATCGACATTCAGATTGCGGGAAAATAATTTGGTTTTACCATTCGGAATTTCAGTCAGCTCAATTTTTCTAGTAAGTAAATGATTTAAATGTTTTGAGCTAAAAGTATTAGACCGGATAGCACTTAAAATTGCCAAAAATTGCTGATCATCTTGGCGATATTGTTCCGACAAATAACAAGTAATCAATTGGGTCCGCGACCAGACACTGGAATCATAAGCAAAGACAGGCACTTCTTCATCTTGCCATAGATTCGACTGGTCCTTAGTCTCGACTGGTCGGACAATTGGTGGTAATTGAAAAAAATCACCAACCAAAATTACTTGCAATCCGCCAAACGGGGTCTCTGTTTGTTTAACACCACGACAAACAGCTTCGACCATTTCCAATGTCCCCGGTCCGAGCATCGACACTTCATCGATAATCAAGACCTTAGCTCGACCGATTCGTTTGACTAAATATTCAGTGCTGATAATTTTATCCAAATCGTATTTAGTCAATTGTTGTTTGATTCCAATTCCGGCCCAAGAGTGAATTGTCAGACCACCCAAGTGGGTCGCGGCAATCCCCGTCGAAGCGGTAATCGCCGGCTCGATTCCAGAGGCTCGCAAACAGGTCACATATTGATTGACAAGATGAGTCTTACCAGAGCCGGGTTCACCGGTCAAAAAAACATTAGCGCCGGTTTTTAAAATCGTGAGAGCTTGAGCTTGAGTCATTGGCTAAATTATTGATACTGAATATAAATCGGCCGAGGAGTCAATTTCATCAAATCGGCGGGAGTAATTAGACGCGGACTGGGCGCTAATAAATCATTTTTATAAAATATTTTAAAGCCAGTAAATTGAACTGGTTCGGAAGCGACGAAATAATTATAGGAACCGATTTTTTTAGCCGGCGAGCCCCAACCATCCATATGCACTACAATCTGAACTTCCGGTCTAGTTTTGATTTGCCGATAATTAGTCAACATTGCTTGAGTAAAACGATGGATCACCAAAATTTTGGGTGGTAAATTATTTTCTCTTACCAACTGGGCTAAATAATTAGTGGCATAATTTATATCCACGGCATCATAAGTACCGATCACTGTCCCCGGTCGCGCACCGGTTTTCATCGAAAATTCCGGATCAATACCTAGATGAACTTGAGGCATTTTAAAATATTTTTCCAAGAGTGGAATTTCAGTTTGCAAATTACTCAAAGCCACTTGGAGATCTAAAAAGACTAAACCTTTATTTTGGCGAGCTAAATCAATTGCGATATCGATCTGCTCATCTGGCATTCGTAAACGATATTTTCCATCAGCACCAGCACTAGCTTGAGCGGTCACCGCAATATAGTGAATCGCCGGCACGACTGGTGTTTCCGGATCAGCCAGCTCCCAGCGCTTCACTTCTTGATTCAGCCGATCCAGCATCTCGGCTGGTGGATACTGACCCAAAGCTCCCATTTGTTTGGAATAAAAATTACCATAGTAAGCGACCACTCGTTTGAATGGTAAAATTGCTCCACCCTTCGGATAAACTGTTTTCGGTGGCCAGAGGTTTTTAACGGTTGTTGAAGCATCAGTAGTGGAACTTAAAATCGGATTATTAGCCAAAGTGATTAATTTTCGATCATAAGCCACCGTATCTAATTTGGGAACTGGTAAAGAAACTGCTTGATTTGCATTTTTAGTTGATACTTTTTCTTGTGCCAAAGTTTGCGGTGAGCGATATTCAGCCTGACGCGATTTGGCGTAAGCAAAAAAATTAAGTAGCAGGAAAATACCCACACACAATCCTAAAGCCAAACTAAGGAACAAAAAATTCCGTTTGAAGGGAGGGGTATTTTTAGATTGATGTTTAAAAAAGTGAGCCATAATAATTGCTAATGATTAACTGACCATTATCTTAACATGTTAAAAAAGTTTTAGCCTCCTACTTTTTAAAAGTTAAAAATTATCACTTTTTTAACTAATAACTACCCATTTCTGCTCCAATGTGTTATGATTAGTCCACTAAGAGATCACCCCAGGGGTGTATTTTTTTGTAGATTTGAATTACAAAATTTGATCGAGTGCTACATTTTTAGGGGGTTTCGAGGCTGTCGAGACGAGAACTTCAGGATTTTTAAAGTTCATCCTAACAAGTTTTGTTAAAATCAAAATTTGAGAGGACAAGAAAAATCTGTACCCTAAAAAAGTGTTAACGAGAGATAATTTTGTAATTCAATTCAAAATTTGAAAAACCTAACATTATGACTGACGAAATAATTATTAAATTTGACGAAGTTTCTTTTGGCTACGGCCCCAATCACCCTATTTTAAATAAGGTGAGTTTTTCAGTCCGTCGAGGAACTAAAATCACCCTGATGGGTCAAAATGGAGCTGGTAAAAGTACTATCTTTCAATTATTGAGTAAAGAACTCAAACCAGATATCGGAAAAATAAATATTTCAGAAAAAATTTCGATTGCTATTTCTCGCCAAGTTATCCCTCGCGATCAACTAGATCTATCAGTCAAAGATTTTTTTCAAGCTTGTTTTCCTAAAACAATTTATGATCTTGATCCTCGAATTGATGAAGTTTTAGAAACGGTCAATCTGAAAGCACCTCATAATAAAATAATCCGCTCTTTTTCTGGTGGCCAACAAGCTCGCCTATTACTGGCTTCAGCTCTAATTCAAAATCCCGATCTTTTACTTTTAGATGAGCCAACTAATAATTTAGATAAAGCGGGTATTGCTCATTTAACTCAATTTTTAAAAGAATACCCAAAAACTTGCATTGTCATTTCTCATGATGCCGATTTTTTAAACGCCTTTACTGACGGTATTTTATATCTCGATGTTTTCACTCGCAAAATCGAACAATACGCTGGTAACTATTTTGATGTCGTCGATCAAATTACTGCCCGAATCGAGAAAGAAAACATGAAAAATGCTCAGTTATCAAAAATTATTCAAGAGAAAAAAGACAAGGCTAATTTTTTTGCTAATAAGGGTGGAAAAATGCGAGTCTTGGCCAAACGAATGCGTGATCTGGCTGATGAAATGGAAGAAGAGAAAGCTGATATTCGACGCGAAGATAAAACTATTCGTCCCTTTATCATTCCCACTCAAGCTAATTTAAGTGGCGAAATTTTAGCTATCTCTTCTTTAACTATCGTTAAAAATCATAAACCCATCACTAAGACCGTTAAAATTTCGCTCAAAAAAAATCAACACTTACTATTATCTGGTCCAAACGGGATTGGTAAAAGTAGTCTTTTAGAAACCCTCGCTTCTGGTCGAAGCAAAACAGCTCTAATTGCTCCCGGAATTATCGTTGGTTATTATCGTCAAGATTTTTCAACTCTTAATTTCAATGATACCGTCCATCAATCTCTAGCCAGTGTTATGACCGAACAAATCGAAGAAAAACTCCGAGCCACCGCCGGTTCTTTTTTAATTGGGTCTAATTTAATCAACTCCAAAATTGGTAATTTGTCGGAAGGCCAAAAAGGCCTCGTGGCTTTTGCTCGTTTAGTTTTACAAAAACCCGGTCTCTTAATTTTAGATGAGCCGACTAACCATATTAATTTCCGTCACTTGCCAATCATTGCCGAAGCCTTAAACAAATATGAAGGCGCCATGATCCTAGTCAGTCATGTCCCCGACTTTGTCGCTCAAATTAGAATTGACGAAATTTTAGATCTGGAACGCTAAATAAAAAAGAAAACTGCCCTTCCAACAGTTTTATTTTCTGTGAAAGGGCAGGCCTTACTTAGTGCTTTTGTTTAGTCCCATTAAGACCAAGGACTAGGGACTCCAATTTTTTCCGACATTTTTCAAGATCGTCGGAAAAAAAGTTTGTCTCAGCGGTCCAAAAATCACTAAAGCGAATCATTTGATGGAGACCTTCGACCGAGAGAGGTAATTTCCTCTCGATCTCATCAGCCAGCTCCAAACACCAAATCTTAAGGTGAGAGCTGACAAAAACATGAGTGGAATTAATCGTCCACCACAATTGCCGAGCAATTGGGCTTTCTAAGACTAATTGTAACTCGAGATCGTCGATCACAATTAATCTAAGATCTACTTCAAATCTTGAGACATTAGAAATATTTGTTCCCAACATATTGCTGTCCCCCTTCAAGGTTGTGGTTGTTGTTTAAATACCAAATCTACTTTTATTTTACTCTTAACATTTTTCAGAATCAAATAATTTAACAAACTCTTTGAATAATCAATTTATTTCCAAAGCTAAAATTAAGTCAGGTTATCTAAAACCTCACTCTTTTTAGAGACGGACTGACTAAAATTACTTTTTGCGTCCTTTACTTTTACCAGCCTTTTTGGCTAGCATCTCGTGTTTTATCGCTAGACGTTTTTTAGTTTTGCGTGAACGCGAAGTCTTAGTTTTATTGATCCCAGTTAATCTTTTAGCCATATGTTAAATAGTATACACTTTTAAAATCTAAAAAGAAAATCAAAAAAACAAAAGCCCGTTTCCAAACAAGGAAATAGGCTTTTAAAAACCAGAGGGTGATCAAGCGGTGTTGCAGATCTTGGATCCCCTATCGATCCAAGCCTTCTCACAGATTGGGCAAAACCCAATGATATAAATGATTCTCTTCTCCTCCATTTCTGAAAGCTGACCTGAGAAGTATTTTTCTATTTGGTCAGCACTTAAGCAAACATGATCAGGCGTCATCTACAATCCACCTCCCTTCAAAGGCCAATTGTGAGTTAAAACTGTTCTAACTCTCCTAATTTAAAACTAGCAGAAAAAAGCTTAAAAGCAAGATTATTGTTCAACTTTAATTTTTTTAATTAAGATAAATAATGTAACCAATAAACAGGACTAAGATAAAATACCAAACCGTCCAGCCCTTGGTTAAAGGCATAAATCGCTTGAAGAATTTCATTCTGTTCCAATAATCTTTATCCCCCAACCAAGCAATATAAACAGCAATTAAACTATCCACTAATAAAACCCAAAAAATAATTTCTAACATAATTGTAAATTTTTAACTTGATCTAATAAAATCTTTGCTAAATTAATTATACTGCATTCGCTTAGAAGATTTAAACCCCTAAAACACTTCGCTTTTCTTAGTTTTGTTGAATAAAGGAAGTTAGAACCAGTTTAGTGATGTAATTAATGGTGGCTGACCCCATTTCTCCAACGAACAGGTATCCCATCACTGAAGCAGACAGTACAAAAATCGAGAGAAAAATAACTGGGTCAAGAAAAATATCCGGAGTGTTCGGCTTCGCAAAAAAGTGCATAGCCGACGCTAAAATAAGAATATACACTTCAGCGTAAAAACTATTCAAATAAGGTTTTTTGAAAATTTGATTCATAAAAATATTGTAACACATCACGAGATCAATCAGAACAACACGATGCCACTTTTCTGTTTGTTGATCTTTATAGTAAGCAAGTTCAGAACTTTGGATTGGAAAAGAATTAAGAAAAAAATTTTAAGTTTTGTATAAAAAAGAAAACGGGCCTGTGAACTTAATCACAGACCCGCATAAAAAGCTGACGACCAGAAACTATTACGTAATCTTAGATCCGGCCAATATCAACTTCCGCTTGCAAAAGACACATTCGTTGACCTTTTTCATAAGGTTTCGTTGCACCTCCTCGTCGACCTCAGCCGAGAAAATAGAATTTATCTCCTCGTCAGTCAAACACTCATTGTTCTGGTGAGCAGACATGCGTTTTTCACCTCCTTCCTGTAGTTTCCTCGTCGTTGCTTCACGCCGGACTGAGTGAATTGCCTTCATCTTCGCCAATACACGATCTCCGAGACCAGTTGGTCGAAGAATCTGACTGCCCAGCGGGAAGAAGTCTTGGATCACGTTTTCTACGATCCCTGGATTGATCATATCTATTTCAAGAATCCGATTAGCGATCCCTTCAATTCGTTTTTCGATCTCCTTTTCGACATCAATCTTAACAATCTTACGCCCAGCCAAGGGCCCTCTGTTCACGACCGCGAGCTTGCAGTAGATACGGTACAGTTGTCGTTGACCAGCGCATTGCCCGTCAAGAAAGGGGTTGGGAAGCCAGTAGGCTTCGTCAGATCTGGTTCCCGACAGACCAATAACACCTTTCAGAAAACTGATCTCGTCGCGGTTCAGATCAGCCCCCTCAACCAGATCGGCCAGCATGAGCTCCGAGTTGATATGAGATAGAGGAGAAGCAAATTTCAATCGGTTCTGCTCTGCAATTCCGACGTAAACCTTCCCCCCTTTGTCCATATCTCCCATCCAGGAGTATTGATCATGTTCACTTGTGGCTTGCACTACACACCCTCCTTTTCTGTTTTAAAGTACTTTCCTCAAGCTGCCTTTTCACCCAATGCGAAGGGTAGCTTATCTAACTATAAAGATAACATATATAATATATTTGTCAAGTAGTTCGTAATATCCCAATAGCTTGAAACCACCCAACATGCTTAAATACGGCTTAAAATATAGATTTTTGACTGGGCTCCCGCCTAGACTCGCTAGGCGAGGCTGGCCGATGGATACATCACGTCCGAACCTGTTTGGTAAAATAATTAATAGTAGCTGACCCCATTTCCTTATATCCCTTTTTGTTTAAAATAAATCTGAGTATCATACCCTTTTGTTTCTTCATCTTTTCTAGATAACCCTAATGATTCTAATTCTACGAACAATTCCTCTTTAATTTTTTCAGGGTTAGTATTATCGTCTGCCATTTTTTCTAATTCCACAAAAGTACCAAGCTGTTCGACTTCATCTAGACAAATCTCATATTCCCCTAGTTTTCCTTTCCTCCGTGTTTTTTTAACTTCAACGATAGGACTATAACCTAAGGTCAACAATATTTTATTCATTTCTTCTGGATCTTTAACCTCAGTCTCGTATTCTAAGTTATCCATCTCACTAGAGCACTGTTGTTTAAGATTCAACTCGGCTTTATCTTTAAGGTGACGAATTCTAATGATAATATCTCCAGCTTTAGATGACTCAAATTCTTCGGTACTACTTTTCAAAGAATATATAACATCGTGTTGGCTAATCGGGTCAGAAAGAACACAACCTTTTTCTTTAAGTTTGTTTTCTAAATCTTCAAAATTTTTAATTTTTAGTTTTACTTCAATTTCTCTCATACATAAATAAACTATAGCAAAAATTCTAAACCCTACCTAGGTTGCTAAATGGGCCTTGTAAAATAAGGCTTTAAAGATGTTCCGCCAATTGGATATGTTCAGAACTATTAACTGGAGAGAAGTTGAAAGAGAATTGGGATTTATGCACTATACCGAGTTGGCTGTATCATTGTGAGTAAATAGCCCCTATCCTCCGAGGTTGTTAAGAGTTCTGTTCTAAAACCTACATCAGAAAGTAATTTTGTAATTGTATATTCTGTAAATTTAATTGAACGAGCAAGTAAAATGTTTTCATTTTTTTGTAAAGTAAACTTTTCATCAGCGATTTCTATCTTTACCGGTTGGTTCAAGAGTGCCCTTATCTCAACCTGATTCACTTTGTCATTCCACGAAACATCGTACTTATATTCACCATCTTTTACCCCAAGCTGGCTAAGGGTGTAAGTAGCGAAATTTTTGGCGTATTCATTATCGTAATGAGACAAAAGATTATGAACTTTTACAAAATTAGTAAGTTCCACTCCTAATATTAAATAATCTTTTGAGGTCATTGAGTCCCTAAAGTTAGTAAGGACTCGACTTAAATCAGAGTGGTTACCTAGCGTACTACCCAAGAATAGCATCAGATTTATTGAATCATCTTTTTTTAATTCATACATTAAATCCGAAAATTGACCGAGTTCAAAATCCATTTGGAACGGTTTTGTGTAGTATTTGGAAACTCTTTTTGAACTGTCTCAATAGCTAAACCAAGCATCTCTTGACTAATATCCATTGGAACATAAGTAAACGAAATATCTTCTTCGTCTAGTTTTTTTAGAATAGGTAAAATCGGCCTACCATTTCCACATCCAATATCTATAATGTTAATATTTTGCTTCTTCTCTACTGTACTAATAAAATCGTTAATGCGTTTTTTTAAAAGGGTTGCTTCGGCAGAATTAATACCTTCTCCTTCACTTCTCTGTTGAGCGATTTTATTCCAATTTTGAGCACCCGCGCCAATATAAGAAAACTTTAGAGGTATTTCACCTCGTCCTTGAATTGCTGTTACCAATTCAGCTTCTTGTCTTTTGTTTAACATAAAGAAATTATATATCAGAAGCAATCAAGAGTAAAACAAAAGTTCTGAACCCTATCTAGGTATCAGAAAATAACCATTGAAAACTAAGCCTCAAAAATGCTCCGTTGGATACATCACGTCCGAACTTGTTTGGTAAAAAATTAAAACAACAAACCCGTCTCGTGAAGACAACGGGTTGTTGTCTTCACGAGACGGGATTAAATCTCATTCTCCTCCCCTAGAATGAGTTGAGTATGGCCCCAAGAATCCAGACAAGAAGACTAGCGATGCTCGTAAACATAGAGAAACCACCATCTTGGATCCCCCATAAAAGATTCTGAAGAAAACTATCAAAGAAACTATCGAAACCATTCTTATTCACTATAATCACCTCCTTTCCAGACTAGATCTATTTAATTACTATCACAAAGTTCAAACTTCGTCTATTAGAAACCCTGATGGATAGACGAAGTTAGAACCTGTTTGATTTATGGTAAGTAGTGCTCTGTAATTTTAGTTACCACACCATTGGTTACTTCAATATCCCAAGGATTAGCGTATTGATAATTATTGTATTGAGGCTTTCCGTTTACTATTCCTGTTGAGACAAAGAAGTTTGAAAACTCTTTAAATGTGAATGACCGAGACGGGGTTGGTCCAGCGGCTAAAATTTTAACATCTTCTGCAATCTCAAGGGTTCTAATTTTAGTATTATAGTTTGTGTAAGCAGGACCAGTTCTACCACCTGGAACCCAATTTGGATTCATTATTATATAATCTATATCCAAATAATTTTTACCATCCTTATTATAAACAGACTTTATTATCCCCGACGCTTTCTCACTAACCAAAGAAGGAGCGGTGACTTCAGAATCACCAGACTGAGCTTGAGATAGCGGTGTCTGATTGTCATTAACTAATAGGGTGGAACTTACTGTTTCGTTCTTCTGAACTACCCCATTACCCGAATAATTAAAATAAACAAATCCACCCAAGATTATTAAGATCAAGACAACAACCCAAATTAAATATTTTTTCATATATTTTAATCATACCAAAAATCCCTCAGAGGTTCTACATCCCACTCGAAGTTACAAAAATAAACCTACATTCTTGGGGCTATTTTTTGGCTTGCACTCTGCTTGCCGAAGTGCTCCCGCCTAGACTCGCTAGGCGAGGCTGGCCGATGGATACATCACGTCCGAACTTGTTTTTCATAGAATTGGCTATGATTTAAATACACCGTGATATAATCAGCAATATGAAAAATATTGCTTTCATTGATGGACAAAATTTATATATGGGAACCAAAACTTGTGACTCGCCATGGGAAGTTGATTTAGCAAAATTTAAATTCTATTTAGAAAAGAAATATGGTGTTTCAGAAATTTATTATTTCCTTGGATATGTTCAAGACGAAAATGAGGAATTATATGATGAAATTCAGAAATCTGGTCTGATCTTAAAATTTAGAGAACACAATTCTGCTATGCTGGGCAAAAAGAAAGGAAATGTTGATTCAGATATTATTTTTAATATTATGAAGAAACTTTATAAAAGAGAAAATTTTAACAAAATTATTTTAATCTCTGGAGATGGAGATTATAAAATGTTAGTGGATTTTTTAATTGAAGAAAATAAATTTGAAAAAATATTATTTCCAAATAAAAAATACGCTTCTTCTTTGTATAAAAAATTAGGCAGAAAATATTTTGCCCATTTAGAAGATTCAGACATCAAAAAGAAAATAAGTAAATAAAAGAAAAGGGGGCCTTAGGTAGTAAACCGTTCGGGCCCCTTTTCGTCTTGATATTATAAGTATAACAAACCGACATACAATGTCAACACCTATTTTACTTTGCTCCGCGGGTAGGATTCGAACCTACGACCAATCGCTTACACTTATCCTAAAATTACTTCTAGGGGTGGACTATATCATCATCATATCCGTTGAAAAATCTTGGGACTTAGACGTGAGGCGCTTCCCTCCTGATCCACTAATTGACGGAAACGGAAGTACTCCCTTACGGGATAGTCTCTGAACCTGCCTTTACTAAAACATTAGAAAGGTAAAACTTCCCAAAAATTCAGTTAAGGATTGGCTGCTGATTACCCAGATCTTTCAATCTTAGGGCTTCCAGACAATTCACCTCATTTTTCATTCCTAAATTTCTTTAGGAAGCTGCGTCGCTTCACAGGCGACCGCTCTACCACTGAGCTACCGCGGAATATAATTTTTAAGGAACTCTCGTCCTCTATAACTCTTTAATTGCTTTTCTCTAATTAAAGCATTTGATCGGTTAGGTTGTTCTTCTTTATATAAAAGAATCCAATCGCCATCAAATCTAGAGGTAAAACTGTTTTGGAATATCTTCCCTTCATGTTGTTTCAGACGAAGATCGATATCCCTTGTTTGACCTATATACAACTTCTTATGCTTAGGATTGTATAAAGCGTAAACAACGAACATCGATAAATTATAACACACAGGAGACCGATTCTACTCCGCCAGCTGGCGGATGAGCTACCGCGGAATAAATATGTTTTTTTCATATACCTACGACCAGCAGATGTTTTAAAATATTTTTCACGACTTCTTGCTTCAGAGAGATTACTAAACTCTTCAGAGTATATAATCTCCCATGGCATATATCTCTTAGTAAAATAATGTTTACCTGAATTATGCTCTACGAGACGCCTATTTAGATCAGTCGTGCTACCTACATAACTCTTTTGATACACTTTACTTTTCAATATATAGACAAAAGCCATTATTATAATATAACAAATATCCTAATTCGCTACCCGCCTAGACTCGCTAGACGAGGCTGGCCGCGGAATAAAATTTTCAAGGAACTCTCGGCCTCTTTAACTAAACTAGAGTCTAACAAATTTACTCTAGCTTGCCAAGGTAATAATTTTTGAAATAATAGACCACTCTGCTACAATGTTGCTACTATGAAAATAAAGACTGATTGGAATTTAGACCTTCTTTTTAAAGGCCCTGACGACCCTAAATTGGTCGAAACGGAGAAACGGGCGGTTACGGAAATAGAGCTGTTTG
>Ga0210057_1003089_pt1 | contig 23220 bp, 20 predicted proteins | sample CryGeyCG2114_010_2_FD_183968 | JGI IMG/M metagenome (GOLD analysis project Ga0210057, IMG submission 183968) | Groundwater microbial communities from aquifer - Crystal Geyser CG10_big_fil_rev_8/21/14_0.10 (SPAdes) (version 2) | ecosystem: Environmental > Aquatic > Deep subsurface > Groundwater ...
AGTGGTGCTTACATCATTGGATTTAACATGCGTCCTGTCACGAGTGCGCGAAAATTGGCAGAAGAAAAGGGCGTTGATGTTAAAACCTACAGTATTATCTATGAACTCATTAACGATGTAACTTTAGCGCTTGAAGGGCTACTTGCTCCTGAATTTATTGAAGAATTTACCGGACGGGCGGAAGTGCGCAATACCTTTGCTGTGCCTAAAATTGGTGTTATTGCCGGTTGTTTTGTAGTTGATGGAAAAATAAAAATTGGCTGTAAAATACGGCTGCTTAGAAGCGGTAAAATCGTTTATGACGGAAAACTTTCATCTTTGAAACGCTTTAAAGATGATGTTAAAGAAGTCAAAAATGGCCTTGAGTGTGGTATGGGGCTTGAAAATTTTAACGACATAAAAGTGGGAGATATTTTTGAAGCCTATATGATGGTGGAGAAAAAGAGGAAGCTTGAAGATGTCGCTAAGACGGCTGAATTGAATGCCAAAAAAGCAGAGGAGACGAGTGTCGAATTGAGCTAAGTAGGGGACACCGATTTAATTATTTATGGCAAATAAAGTATCGCGAAAACAAATTTACCAAGAACAAATTCAAAATGAATTGAGCCAGGCCCTTCGCTCATTTAATGACTCTCGACTTACCTGCATTAGCATAACAAAAGTTGAGCTAACAGATGATCTTGCTCAGGCCAATGTTTATTGGGATACCTGGGATAGTTCAAAACGTGAAGATGCAACAAAGGCCTTTGAAAGTGCTAAAGGTCGATTACGATCAGTCTTGGCTCAAAATCTTAAGGTGCGCCATGTACCTCAAATCAATCCACTTTATGACTCCCAATACGAAGCGGAAGAGCATATCAATAAAATTCTAAAGTCTGAATACGTTCAAGGAAAGAATGCCGGCAGTGAATCGGACGATTGAATCAGTGTCAGGATTTTTTATCGCAATTTATAAGCCTGTCAATATGACTTCTCGCCAGGTTGTAAATCATTTTCAAAAGATTGCCGGACGTAAATTCAAAGTTGGTCACGTTGGAACGCTGGATCCTTTTGCGGAGGGCATGCTACTTTTGGCCTTTGGTAAGGCGACCAAGTTGGCAGACCATGTCCATCGCTTATGTAGCAAAACATATTTGGCCCAGGGAAGTTTTTCAAACTCTACCTTTTCCGGTGATTTGACTGGCGATACAAATCTATTTTCGAGCATAGAACTCTTGAACGAATTGAATTCAGAAAAAATTCAACATGTGGGAAATAGTTTTATTGGAGAGTATTGGCAACGGCCTCATGCTTTCAGTGCTTGTAAAAAAGATGGAGTACCTCTTTACGCTTATGCCAGAGATGGAGTCTACATTGAAAAAGACCCTGTCTTGCGCCATGTCTATACTCTGGCTATTTTGCAATGGGATTGCCCACATGTTACCTATCGAGTGAAAGTCGGGAGTGGAGTTTATATTAGAGTTTTGATGGAAGATTTGGCCACAAAGCTTAGTTGTTATGCTCATCTTATACGTCTGCAAAGAGAGTCTATCGGAGAACTTCTGGTTAAGGACTGTCTGATGCCTGAAAATTGGCCAAATAGTTATGATGAATTCTGTGTCCGTTTAAAGGACTATGCTTTGGCACCAGATATGGTAATTCCTTTACCATCGATTCAGTTATCTGCTTTTGATTCTAAGCTTGTAAATAATGGGCAAACTATTGAACGAGATTATTTTGCTCCCGCTCACGTGCCCGAAAATCTGGGGCAATCGACTTTAGGCTGGGCCTGGGCGATGGATGAAAATGCGCGCCTGATTGGACTTGCAAGTTTACAGGACGAAAAACATTTAAAAATAGCAGTCCATATCTCCAAGTAATTGGGTCGGGCGTCACTAGGTAATATTTGGTTTGGTCTGTGCCTCCTAGCTGTTTTTTCTGCTTCATTTTAAAATAGAACAAATCCATGGAAGGAGAGTTCATGAAATCTTTGATTTTGGCCATTATGGCCTTATTTACAAGTTTTGCGCATGCTTCAGATCTAGAATATTTTAAACAGAGATTTTTGCTTAAGAGAAATGAACAAGGTGTTCTAGTTCAAGTGGTGGATCGTAGTTTGCAGTCTTTTGAGCAACAAGTCAGATCTAAGGAATTCATTATTGATAGCTTAAAGGACTTACTCAGGGCCAATCAACTATTGCAGGCGCAGGGTCTTAATATTGATTTGTCAGCACAAGTAAAACGTACCCTGTCCTCTAATCAAGACTCAGATTTTGTCAGCAGCGGTCAGCGTATAATCGCCGCTCTTGACTCGGACAAAATTCAGCAGTTAATAGATCTTCCACAATGGCCTCAAATATTTGAAAGATTGGATCAAGTAGTAGAATCTTATCAAGAGACTTTTGCTACTTTGGCCTATCCTCAAAATAAGTTATATTTCTATAAAAGGCATGTGGCCGCAGAAATTTCGAAAGGCATCACTTCCTTAGTTAAAAGTGTTCTGCCTTTTGGCGCTTGGCTGGACATCGTCAATTTCTTATCTAAAAGATTTATTGATCTTCTAATGGAAAACAAACGCTATCACCATAATATATTGTTGTCCTATCTACAAACGTACTCGGCATCTGATCTCGGTATGGGCCAGGTCGAAAAGAATAAGGTTTTGTCATCATTGATGGATGAAGAAGTAAATTTTTATGCGGTATGGGACCTGTTTGGGGCCTGCAAAAACTGGCCGGGATATGGACAAAAACGTTATAGCAAAAAACTAGGAAAAATTTCAAAGGCCATAAAAAAGCATGCAAAACACTACCGCTCTATTGATGAGCAATGGGGAGACTACTTTTATTTGGCGACCAACAAAAAAGGTAAGCAGGTAGTGCTTAACTTTGCAGATGGAGTTTATTATTTTACCAGTTTTCCCTCAACCAGCATACAACTAGAAAGACGCTGGGCCTATGTGGTAGAAAGAAGTGTCTATGAGCTGACTAAATTTGCCATTCGCTTTCTCCCCTGGGGTTTTGTATCGACGGTGGTCGATCCTTTGCTCAATATTCGCTATAAGAGTCAAATTGAGCACGAAGGCGCGCTCTGGGCGCAAATAGAAGGTGAGGGCAATGATCCTTACGATTTGGCCAAGGATCTCTTACGCCAAACGCTCAATCCTTTTATCGCTTTAACCGCCCCTTTGAAAAATCAAACAGGTACAAATAGAGTTAGTGGAAAACGTATGTTTGGAGATTTGAATCTATTTTTACATTAGCATTTTTATAAAATTAAAATAAAAAAGGCCGGATGTTTCCGGCCTTTTTTATTGCTGTTAAATCATATTTTATTAAATCAAAATAAGCAGAGGCAAACTATCTTTGTATTTAATGATTGCTGGAGCAAGCTTACCATTTTGATGTTTTTCTAAAGTTGCAAGATCGATGGTATAGAGTCTCCGTTCAATGTCGCTGGCATCTGTCGGTGGCGTTTTTCGTAAAGTCTCTTTTAAATCTATAATTGCTTGCAATCCTTCTGCTCCCAAAGTGTAGGCGCTAACAATTTGCTTGGCCTGTTCTGCCCCGAAACGTCCTACTAAGTTTTCCTCTTTTAGCTCCACTCCTCGCTGCGCTAGCGGGATAAGCGCCTTTGGTAAACCATCAGGGAGTGTGAAGGCATCTTTTTGCGCCTGGGTCAGAGTATCAGGAGCGACAGGGTTGTTACGGGCCTCGATTACTTTTGTTAATAAACTAGCTTCAATGCTTTCTAAAAAGTCTAGGTTATTGATGGAGTCAATCATCATTTTCCCTAGGATCTGATCGTTGCTCGCGCCGTAAGTGATGCCGTCAAGTGTGTATCTAGATAGCCTCTGATTGCTAATACCTACATCCTCTCCGCGCTTATAAACTCCTATGGCATTGGTAAAATCACGACTGCGAGTGCGATAGGCCGGATCTGTCGTAAAATTAAATGCCTCAGCAATTTTAATAAGTTTTTCATTAAGAAGAACAGAATCATTTGTGGGCAGATTAAAACCTCTAATCACAGTTCCACTGACTTGTTCAGGAATAATGTAGCTACCAAGTCCAAGGTTATAGGCAACTTGTAGTTCTTTGCCCGTACTGGTTTTAAAAGAGACAGGATCTTGTAAAGGAATTCCAGTAATGATGTGCTCAAGGAAAGCATAAATGCCTTCGCTGATACCCTGGTGCTCTAAGAAACTTGCTTGATAATCTTCAGTTGAACCGTTGCCAGAAAAGCGTGTTGTCAAAGAGCGCATTGCCAGGAGTTTATCCGGCCAGACGCCGCGAACGTCAATATCCGACTTGTATTTAAAGCGCGGGTCAGTTCCTTTATAACTAATCAACGATTTTCCTGCTTCCCCTGCAACAACTAAGTCACTCTGGGCCAGATACTCTGCTACTTCTGGTTCAAAGCATGACTCAAGGATGGGTTTGGGAGTATCAAATCGAACGCGACGGTAAATTTCAAGAAATGGTCGTATCTCCACAACTTCAGTCGGCGCATCTTTTTTCGCTAAAGCACAAACATGATCTGGTGTTTTAAGTACTTTCAAAAAGAACTCACCAATCAGCTTGGCCGCATCTCTACGATCATTAATGTCGCGGCAAAGATCTGGATAACTTGCCATGGTCTGAGCATTACAACCATCCTCTACAAATGCCCAACTATCACCGTTGATCATTGGTCTTAATAACTCTGCGTATGATTCGAATTCTTCAAAGATTTTACGCATCTTCGTAAATTGAGAAGAGCGGTAACGGGCGTAATTACCCATGCCGTAAGTAGAATACTCAAGTCGTCCATCACGATGATTGGCGCTTTTGTAAGACGCTTCGTAATCTTGAATGTAATGGGTGGCAATATCAGTAATGGTACTACCTTCATCAAAGCGATTACAGGTAACAGAAAGTCCTGCATTTTCATCTGTACAGTATTCATAGTTTTTGATTTTTACTTTTTCTGTGTCAGCAGCTACGGGAGTCTGTTTTAGCTCATTTTTAAGCGCTGTTAGGTTGCTTCCTAGCGTTCTAACTTCACCATTTGTTAGCTCTACTTTTCTCGCATAAGCAAATTGCAAGGCCGCGACATCGTACTTACCAAAAATAGGGAGCTCATTTAGCTCACTATAACCATAATCCATAATAGAAGAGTATTGAGGAATATGCTCTAACCCTAATTCCTTACTTTCATCTTCTGTATAGAAATTGTCTTTATCAGCAGAGCCGATAAAATTGTGACGTAAACCGAGGTTGTGACCAAGTTCATGAGTTAATGTCGAAGTATAGGCATGAGTAACAATCAAAATCGTTGCCTTCTTTTGTTGCTCTTCATCTAATTCATCCCACGGCCTAAGTGAGCCGTCGTCATTCAGTACTCCCGGAATTTCTTTAACGCCTTTAATATATCCCTTGCTAAAAGCGGTAAAGTTGAAAAATTCCATGTGATAGGCATTATTTTCAGAATATCGCTCAAGCATACGGTCATATTTATTTTTAGATTTTCCCTCAAGTTGTCTGCGTAAATCAGTAGAATTTGCGGCCTGATTATTAGCTCGTTGTTGTGCCAAATCTTCTTTTGCGGTTCGGGCAAAATCGTCGCGCTTAAGCTTGAGCTTGGCCTGGTTGAATGCTTTAATTTCGTTTTTATGAGCGCTTATATTTTGTAAATTAGAGATTAAGGCCTCTCCCGATGCTGCCATGGCAAGGCCATTTCTTATCTTGGCGCGATTCATTTCATGAGTATGAGAAGCAGCTTCGTTTCTGGCGAGCGGCCCAACCCCACCTTCTACTGGAGTGGTCGTGCTTGCTGCTTGTTGCTTGGAGAGGTCAACCATACTGTTATATACTCTACGAGTCATGGTGGTAAGAACACCGCCGTACATATTGGTGTGTGCCTGTAATATTTCACCCGTCAATGGATTGCTAACGCTTGGGCCATATCCCAAAAGGCCATTTGAGAGCGGGTCATCAATTAGGACAATGCTATTGACTCTAATATCACCGGCCATGATATCACTGGGGGGAAGAAGCTCCAGTTGAATACCTGATTGTGCCTTTGTTAATGCGCGATTGATATTTTCAATCACTTTATATGTCGCATTTTTAATATGGGCATTTTCAGGTTTGTCGAATGACTTACTTAGATGGTACTTAATAACGCCTTTTTTAGGGTTGAAGCGGTTTAAAAAGAATTTTTGAATTGGTCTAGATGGATCAAATGTAGAGTTAAGTTCTTTCTGCTCATTTTTGAAAAAACCAAAATCATCTTGCTCAGTCACAGGATAATCGATCGGCTCATAATCTTTAGAGACGAGTGAATCAAGTTTTATAATACTATAGAAATACTTGACGTTGAAGCTAGCACTTTTAAGGTTGTCATCGTAGAAAAGATCAACAATACAATCAAATACTGGCGGTATTTCAAAAGTTCTTTCCAGCTCAATATTCAAAACACCTTTGGAAATCTCGTGATGGGTGAGGCGATTGACAGTATTTCTGGCACAACCATCATTAACGTTGAAAATATTTAATGAATTAACTTCCTGCACTCCTAAATTTTCAAGAAAAGGAATGAAGAACTGTCTTCTGTCCCACGCCACTTGATTATTGGTCTGAAGTGCACCTTTACAGATTCCTTCTAAGTCCTTATCACACGTGTATTCCACGTATTGGCCGGGGATTGTCAGCGTAGGCGAATTATTGAGGTCATTGCTGGCAAAACGTGCATCTTTTTCAAGTTCATAAACCTTGATGCCTTCCTCTGTCTTGCGAAGTTTAACTAGCTTTTCACTCCCTTGAAAAAAAGGATCGGCCATAACGACTTCACGTGGAGTATCATGTGTGGAAGGAACATAAAGATGAAGTGAATCAAAATCATAATCCTGATTTAAAACCGTTAATGGTCTGCTAAGCGCGGGAACGGTATCTAATAATTCCTTGCTGGTATCGGTAAAGGAGTCGGCAGTGATAAATAAAAAACGTAAGTTTCGCTTATCTTCACTCGAATCATATTTAATTGTTGCCAATTGAGCGCCATCACTATCGACATCATTTTTTATGGCAACAGGTACGGCCGAAAATTTGGCAGAAGAGCGAAGGTAACATTTTGAAAGATCTATCGCAGCTGCTTTCGCCATCGCCTCACTACAAAGGCCGAGAGCTCGAATCTTTAGCCCAATTTTTAGTGCTAATTTTTCTTGAGCGTTAAGTTGTTCAAGCGCCACTGGTCGGAAAAGGTAGAGCTCATTATCATATATTTTGGTTTGAATTAAATCCTGGTCTTGAAAAGTATAAGAGTCTAATTCTGCGTGACTAAGCAAGTTGCCATTATGAATAAGTGCTCGCAATTCTTCTACATGCCAGATTTTATTTTCTATCCGGCTTTTTAAAAATAATTTGCGTTGCTCTTCCTGTGTCTGCCCAAAAAGTCCTGCCAAAGTTCGATCTTTAACTAAGCTGGATATTTTAACATGTGTCGAGTTGCTTTGATTGGTTTCAACAAATTCAATATCTCGCGTCTCATCACCTGTAGCATTCTTTGTTTTTCTTTTAATACCATAAGAAGCAACAGGAAATTGAAATAGCGGCACAGAGAATTCCTGTGAATTTCCTCTTGCCATATGCAATGCTTGCATGGAGAAATTTTGAGCATCTGCACCGTTGCTACTTTGATAGGCGACGAGAAACTTTTTAGTTAGTCGAAATTTTACTTTAATACTTCCGGTTGAGTTATTTTCAAGATAAAGCCCACTAAAAAGAGGTTTTAGTTGATCTGGCCCTTGGTATTCCATTACGGGTACTAATCCCTTCTCATTTACTGCTAGCAATCCTGCGTGCTCTTGACCCGAGACTGCTGCTTGCGCGTTTGTGCCAGTTTTAAGTATTATTTCTTGTTCAAATATGGAGAGAGGAATGACGTTATCCTTAATATCATCAGATTCTTTTATGGGAAGTTCTTTGGCGCAGCCAAAAAGGATACTTATCGCCACCAGTAGCGCCAGCTTGTGCCCGCTTACAATGGTTTTTTTAAACTTTGAGTTCTTTAAACTTTTCATTTCTTTCTCCAACGACCATTTTTAAAAATTTACACTCATATCAAAATAATAAGTATCCTTTCTCTGATTCATAAGATCTAAAGATGCGCGTTTGCCATCGCTGGCAAGGGCACTGCCACCGTTAGTGTGGCCCAGGCTCAAACTTAAATTTTCCAGTAGCGAATACCCAATGGATTGATCCATGGTGTAGCTGTCACTAGTTGTGCCTGTATAAGTGCGAGAGCGTTGATAAACTGCCAGTAAGGCGATTTGCAATTTGTCGGTAATATCCAAGGAGGCCGTTGCTCTTTGCCCAACGCTATACTGGGTACTGGATGTGCCCGACATGGATACCGTGTATTGGTGAAAATATATTTTAGTATAGGGTCTTAGACCGATCGAAATGCCGTTGAAATGGTATTTATTGAGATCAATACTGAAGTTGGGCGCAAGATAAATACTAGTTGTGAGTTTTTCATCCTTGCGGGCCGTTTCTGAAACTGGAGCAAAGATGCGAAATAATCCTTTGACAGTAATTCCTTCTGCCAGCTCAGCACTTTTTGTTAAATGTTCGAGATAGGGATTATCAAGAGCCAGTTTGCGCTCGCCTCGGTAGTCTTTATTCGCCAACAAAATCATCGCGGTTTTTTGGCCGCCTAGGTGCAGATATGTTGTTTTGAGTAGAATATCGCTATTAAATTGTTTGTCGGGGCTAGCATTATTTTCGCCGTTGGTATTAGTGGTTAATGAGAAGTCAGCGCGAAAGGCCTTGCGCCTGGGAATGGCCAGGGCCGAAGAAAGATTTGCGCTACTTGGAAGTAAAAATGGAAGGAGTTGTTGATTTAATTTGGCGGCCGTGGAGTCAGCTGAAGTTTGTGCTTGGGCGACAATTGCAAGAGTGTTGGCCCCAAGTCCAAATATGAGCGGAAGAATAATTTTTCCAAGCTTGTGCATACAACTCCATCATTTGGTACCACTCTTGCTTTGACATGGCCCAATTCGCGAATTTGTCACATTGTGCCAGTAAATGCCATGTGAGGGAATGTGAAGGCGCTTTTTGTGAAAAATCTACAGGGTTATTTGCTCGCCCCAGAGGTGAGAAGATCACTAGATAACAAGGACTTAAGCCCAATTTGGTTTTCATCCCATATTTCTTTTAGGGTGAGAACGTCGCTAATGAGTGGCGCCTCAAATGTCAGAACTTGGGCACCATATTTTTCCGGCCCAAATTCGCCCAGACTACCGGGAGTGGGGTGGCCATCAATGTCATCAACTACCGGGTAATTATTGAAGTGGGCCAGGTGGTCAGCGTACTTTTTGCAGTCTTTACCATTATAATTCAGCAGCGGCTTCCATGAATGGAAACTTATTATTAAATTGGGAGGAAATTTTTCAAAAAGTTTGACCAGGTATTGGTTTTCCGGTTCACTCAAGGATTTTGCGCCGGGAAAATATTTTTTATCTCTGGCCACACCCGTCCAATTGGTCGAGGGTAAATTTCGGTTGAGATCAACGCCGTGAGAATTTGTGCGGGTTCCGGCGCGGTAGCCGTCTAAATTTAAAATGGGAATAATAATGACAGGTAACGAAAGCTCTTCATTTTCGCGCAACCAAGCAAATAGTTCTTTCAGTATGTAAACGCCTTCTACTTCATCACCATGAACGCCTGCCATGAGGTAGATATATTTAGCTGCCTTAACATCTGAACGATAGGCCTTAATCTCTGCACCTTCGACAGACTGACCGTTTTTTACCTCAGCAAAATGCATCTTGGTTTCCTGGTTGTATTCCCACAAGGGAAGCATCTTCTTGAGTCAGTGTAATCACTGCTGATTGACCGGGAGTTTCTTCCACTTCCACGGTTAGCGATTGAAAACTAAAATTGAATCTTGCAAGTAAGCGTTTGCTGACTTCATTTCCGATATAAATGGCCAATCTTTCAGCGCTGGTGTTGGCAAGTGGTAAAAAGACTACGTCTTGGGCAGGTATAATAAAGATTGAGCCATCGGGTGGCAAAATTTTGATTGAATCTTTTTGTATTTCAAATTTGAGCAGGGAATTATCTTTTGGCAGGAGCAAGTGATGATCTAGCTCATTACAGATCTCACGCACGATGGGCTTGATGTCTAAAAAGTCAAAAACCATGTCGCCAACTAGGCGAGGCGCCTTACCATCAATGGCAATGCGATAATTGTGTCCATGCAGAGGTTCGCGCGTTCCATCTTTAAAAATTAAAAAATGCGAACAGGCAAAATTGAAGTACTGCTTAAAGACTTTAATTGAAAATTCAAGATCCAACATATTCCTCACAAGGAGAGATCTGGCCAATTATGTGCGCCATATCTAACATAAATTCGATAGCTCGCAAAGATGGTTAAAAATTTTTAATCATTCAGAGCTATTTTCGCTATTTAAAAGCTAAAAGTTGGCCAGAAAACTGATGCTCTTTTGTATTCCCATAGGTTAGAATGCCTGGCGATGGGCCGCAAATGAAAAATGAGGGCCTTTCTCAAGTAATTTTATAGTCAAATTTTTATATCAAGGAAGCTTGGCATGGAGAAATCAGGCCCTAGCACAAAGAACAAAGCTATTTTGGAACTCGATCCAGAAGTTGAAAAAGAGGTTGAGAGACAGTATGAAATTCTACGCTTTGGCTGCGTCGAAATCACACCAGAGGATGAGTTTAAGCAGATGTTGCGCCACTCAATTTCCGGCAATAAACCATTGCGCGTCAAATGTGGTATTGATCCCACTGGTTCCGATGTCCACTTGGGGCATACGGTTCCTTACCGTAAGATGCGACAGTTTCAGGATCTGGGTCATTTGGGAGTCGTTATTATTGGCGATTACACTGCTTCTATTGGTGATCCCACTGGAAAAGTAGAGTCTAGACCTGCCTTATCTGCAGAGCAAGTGAAGCAAAATGCCAAGAAGTATATGGATCAGATCTATACCGTACTCAATCCTGATCGAACTGAGCTGGCATTTCAATCGGAATGGTTCAATGAGGTCACGCTTCGCGATGTTTTAACTTGGGCGGCGAACACCACAGTTGCTAAATTGTTGTCCCATGAGACATTTAGAGAAAGGCTGGATCAAGGCCATATGCTGGGGCTGCACGAACTATTCTATCCTGTTCTTCAAGGCGTTGACTCAGTCTACGTCAAGGCTGATGTAGAATTGGGGGGATCAGACCAAAAATTTAACGTCTTGATGGGAAGAGATTATCAACGTCAAAATGCCATGCGCCCACAAGTTGCCATGCTGCTGCCGATCATCACAGGTACCTGTGGCACCCAAAAAATGAGCAAATCTTTAGGCAATTATATCGGAATTTTAGATGGGCCTTTTGATAAGTTTGGAAAAATCATGAGTATTCCAGATGCACTTATGCCCGAGTACTACAAATTACTAGGCAACATGAACGCCCGAGAGTTTGATCAAGTACAAAGATCTCTGGCCGATGGTTCTCTTCATCCTAATATTGCCAAGAAGAATTTAGGAGAAATAATTGTGTCCCAATTCCATGGCGCCGATGTGGCGCGAGAGATGAGGGAGAAGTTTGAAAGTATCTTTAAAAATAAGGAAATTCCCGAAGATGCTCCCGAATTTACTTTTGCGGCAGGAAATAAATTGATTGATGTTTTAGTCGACTCGCAAACTTTAGATTCACGGGGAGAAGTACGCAGGATGGCCAAGCAAAATGCTATTTCAATAGAGGGTGTGGGCAAGATTTCCGATGTGGAAATGTGCTTGAGTGCAGATCATGACCAAAAAGTTATCAAGGTTGGCAAGCGCAAATTTTTAAAACTCAGACTTAAGTAGGGCCCTAATTGTGTCTAAAGAAAGTTTTTTTAAAAATCTGGAACGTTTAAAAGACATCTTCAAGCACGATGATGAAGCACTTGGTGCGATGGAGCTCTTAAGCAAAAAAATTAAAGAAAGTGACGAAACACTTTTTAAAGCGAGCCGTAAAGACTCTAAAATCTCAAGTGAGCAATTGCTTTTGCCGCCAGAGATGAGAGATTTTCCTCAGGCCTATGGACTATTTTGTGATGGTGCTTGTCGCGGTAACCCCGGTCCAGGCGCTTGGGCCTCTTTGGCGCAGAAAAGTGAGCATGAAATACTGTTTGAAATCAGTGGCACTCAGGCGCACACCACTAATAATCAGATGGAATTGGACGCGGCCATTTATGGCCTGGTTGAATACGAACTTTATTTTAAGTCGCGACAGTTGCCTCTTGGCGATATCACGCTTCTTGTTTTTTGTGATTCCAAATACGTTATTGAAGGGATTAGCAAGTGGGTTTTGGGCTGGAAAAAACGTGGCTGGCGCAAAGCAGACAATAAGACGCCTGAAAATTTGGAGCGCTGGCAACGCCTAGATGAATTGAATGAAATGCCATGGAAACTCAAATTTATTTGGGTCAAAGGTCATGCCGGTCACCCGCAGAATGAGTTTTGTGATCAGCTGGCCAATCAGGCCTTAGATGACATGTAAGGTAAAAAATAGTGGCGATAAAATTGACAACATAAATAGTGGGGGTTGAAGAATGAGTAAATTAGGTTATTTCAGGCGTAGCAGTACATTTTTGGCCAGCGGGCTAGTCACGCTCTTGCTATTGGTGAGCTGTGCTTCCAACCGCCATCATATGGGCGATAATGGGGAGGCGATTGTATCCCAAAACCATCTAACCATGGCGACACTTTGGGTCAAAACCTCTGGTGAATATCGTGCTAACGCTTATCAGGCCTACAACCTGGCAAGAAGAATTTTAGACGATTCTTTGCGTAAGAAATCTTCTAAAAAGCGCGCCATCATTTTGGATGCTGATGAGACTTTGATTGATAATAGTTACTATCAAGTCAGCAATATGGTGGCCGGAAAGGGCTACAGTTCAAGCTCTTGGGCGGCATGGGTGGAAGAGGCGCAGGCACTTGCCATTCCTGGAGCTGTCGAGTTTTTGAAATATGCGAATAAAAAAGGCGTTGAAATTTTCTATCTTTCGAACCGCAAAGTGTCGGGAATTGAGGCCTCATTCAAAAACCTCAAGCAGTTGGGATTTCCAGTAAAAAAAGAAAATCTTCTTTTTCGTGAAAAAGAAAATTCCAAGCAACCGCGGCGAGAGATGGTGGCGAAAAAATACAATGTGGTACTTTTGGTGGGCGACAATCTTGCCGATTTTAGTAATGTTTTTGAGCGGCCGAGCGCCAATGAGAGAGCTGAGGCAGTGAATAAATTGCAAAATAATTTTGGTCAAAATTTTGTCATTCTTCCCAATCCTATGTATGGCGATTGGGAAAATGTGCTCTACGAAAAAGGTCCCTCTACGCCCGATGCGGAGAAGTCCCAGGCCAGACTCAATATGATTAAAAGTTTTTTAAAGTGAAAATATTGCATTGAAGATATGTTACGTGTAGGATTTAACCGAGTTAGGTGTAATTATAAATCAGCAAGGAAGGACCAAGATGAAAAAACTGTTAATGGTGGCCCTAGGGCTCGTTGCTTTAGCCGCGATCGGTTGCAAAGAGCAGGCCGGCTCAGGTAGTAAAGCTTATGATTTGAAGACGGAAGAGGATAAAACTTTTTATGCCGTTGGAGCTATGTTCGGAACTAGGCTTAAGCCGCTTAGTCTAACAGAAGCGGAGCTTGATGCTCTTACGTACGGTTTGCGCGAATCGGCCAAGGGTGTTGAGTCCAAGGTTGATATGGTTGCTTACCAAGGAAAAATTCAAGAACTTTTCCAAGGAAGAATGGCAAAGCAGGCCGAGACTGAAAAGAAGGTTGGTATCGATTTCCTAGAAAATTTTGTAAAAAAGGAAGGGGCTCAGAAAACAGCTTCTGGTCTTGCGTATAAGATCATTAAGCCAGGTAGCTCTAAAAAACCAAGTGCAACGGACACTGTTGAAGTTCACTATCATGGTACATTGATCGACGGCACAGTATTCGATTCTTCGGTTGAGCGAGGAAAGCGAGTTTCTTTTCCTCTTAACCGAGTCATCAAGGGCTGGACAGAAGGTCTACAATTGATTGGTGAGGGCGGAAAGATTAAATTAGTCATTCCTAGCGAGCTTGCGTACGGCGAGCATGGCGCTCCGCCTAAAATTGCAGGTGGTGCAACATTAGTTTTTGAGGTTGAACTCTTTTCTGTAAAACCTCCAGAAGCTGCTCCCGCCGCCCCGGCCAAGAAGAAAAAATAGGTACGGCCTACCTTTTGGTAGTGCGAAGCGCAAGCCAAATTCCGGCTTGCGCTTTTTTTTGCGCATTTATCGTAAAATATTCAAGATTTTGTCATGAAGAATCTCCAAGACTTCGACTTCTCCACCATAAGCATTTGACATGCCGACATCTATTCGCCACACCTTGTTTTGACATGCCGAATTGATATGATCAAAGACAGTGTGGGCGACCACCATGCGCTTGAGCGCCAGATGATCCAATACCTGCTCCAGTTCGTGGCATTTTGCAGGTGACATATCTGACGAATAATCTCGACTCCAAAGCGGGCCTCTCGCATCCGTTATGAAATCGGGGCGTGCGGCCTCTCCGCTCATCCAATCTGCAATTTTTTGATTAATATTTTCGAGTTCCATGTACATATAGTCTGGCGTAAGGCCACCATGGAGAAAAAGTGTTTGGCCAATAATCATAAGGGTATTGTGCTGACCAAAGATCTTGGCGTACTTTCCGCCAGGTCTAAAGGCCAAGACGCGGCCTCGCATATATTGTGGAAAATCATCAAGTTCTGAATCATCTGATCTACTGTGATTGTATAGATTGGCAAAATTAGCAAAGCCTGCTTGAGTCACATAACGAAAATCCAGATCGACATTCATGGCCTCATGATTTCCGTTGAGAACTAAAATATCACCGCCGGCCTTCTGGGCCTTAGGTCTTAGCTTTTCTAATAAGTCTATGAGCTGGCGTTCGCCATCGCCTCGATCAAGTTGGTCTCCAGTTTGAACAAGAAATGTGTTTCCCCCAATCCACTCCTCGCTATCATTCATAACTTTGGCAATTTTTAGTGCTTTCTGGGTTGCACTGAAGTCGCCATGGACATCGCCTATGGCGACAACTCTGCTTTGGGCCTGAATGCGTGAAGGTGGCCGCAAGGCCACGGCCAGGGGCATATGTAAAATGAAGAGAATAATCAATGCTACTTTCATACTTGCTCCAAAAAAGCGCATCCTAAGAGAATTAGGGCAGCTCGTCAATCCTGATAGAGAGTTCTGGCTTAAACAAAGTGATAGCGAGCACTTTTGACTTTTCCCTGTGGAGCTATTTTATTTTTCTTGTTAAGCGGCTGATTAAGCAAATGATTGATATGATGTCTGGTAAAACTAAATGAAAGGGCCCTGCAGGTGGAGGATTGAATTCCTTGCAGGGCCTTGATCTAAAGATAACGAATATACGATTAGACTGAAGGTTTAAACCAGCATAGAGGTCTTACACCATCTGTGTGGCCGTCATGTCTATTACAAACACCTATGTCGGCATCGCGATCAGATACTGGAAGTGCAAAATCTTTTTCGCAGATAGCGCCTGCGAAATAGGTATCAACACGGCATTGAGGAGCTGGGTGGTTGTCATTAGTGCGTGAAACAGTTGATGTGTCTGGAGTCTTGAAGCCGAGTGGAGTATCTAGACGGCGAAGAGCTCTGAAAAGATTTCCTAGACTCAAGCCGGCCATGGCACCACGAATACAAATAGCGATATCTTTTTCATTGTGAAAATTTGTTTCACATTTTTCTTTAGCGTATTCATCGACTTCCATATTAGCTACGATGGCAACGTTGTCGTCATTTTGCATGTAATTGCGAAGACACTTTGAATTGCCGTAATAGTCAGCTTGCCCTTCATTAGAGGCCCATGTAGCACCAAAATATGATGCTTTTTTAGGTGCTCCACCTAAGTGGTGACCTAGTTCGTGACAGGCAACAAGAGCAAAAGCGTCTTCAGTGATAGTTTCATGTCGTGCTAGTCCACCAAACATGGACACCATCCAGGTTGAGCCTTGTTGTTGAGCGTAGGCGTTGACAGTTCCATCATCCCACTTTCTTTCAATTTTTAGCGTTTTTCCTTTGGCCGCGATGACCGGTGCATATAAGCCTTCAACTTTATCTAAAATTTGATTAAATTTTGCTTCAGAAACAGTGTAGATAGCTTTGTTGTTTGCAGGAATGTAGAGATTGTTGTCCTCAACAATTCCACTGTGTCCTTCCATATCACAAGCCATGGCTGCGCCACAGGCAAGCAAGGCTCCAGTTAGCATAAATCCTTTTAGCATTCTCTTCCTCCTTGAATCGAACCTTTCCTTAGGTTCGTGCATATTAAAGTGCAATCTTGATAAGATATTTTTAACTCTGATAGATTGAATGTCTATTTAGTTTTTCTGTCACTGAATTACATGTAAGAAAATGTTTTATTTGCTGCTGGTTTGACTCAAATTAGTGACAGCGATGATTTGGATTATGGCCATGATATTTTGCTTAGGTATAATGTTACTTCAAACTAATTTTACGAGAGTATATGTATAAAATTTCAGTATTTATTCCTGAAGATTTTAAAGAAGCTGTCAAGCTGGCAATGTTCAAGGCGGGCGCTGGGCGAATTGGGAATTATGATTGCTGTTGTTTTGAAAGCCTGGGCCAGGGGCAGTTTAGGCCCTTGCCTGGAAGTCGTCCCTATCTTGGGCATGAGGGAAAGATAGAGTTTGTGAAAGAGTTTAAAGTTGAAATGGTGTGTGAAGATTCCTTGCTGGCCGCTGTTGTGGCAAATATGAAAGAGGCCCATCCTTACGAAACGCCGGCCTATGAGGTCTTCGAGTTGCGCTCTATTTAGCCAGAAAGATAGTGGCGCTTTATTTTCTGCATAATATAAGTCTTTGATAATTTGGCAATACACTAATCGAAAACATTTTTCTCAAGTTCCCTTCTTATTATTCCGATAATATATGTCAGATATGGAAGAGTTAGATTTCTTCCGAAGGAATGTATTGTGAGAAAGATGCAGTTGAGGCGACTTGTCAGTTTATACTTGGGTATTTTATCTGTATTTACCCTTGCGTCGCCAATAATAAGGGGCGAGATGTTCGATACGCCCTATCGTGAAGTTGCTATTGTCGCCACCAGCGAAGGCTTTTATCCAAAAAGTATTCAAATCTTTGAAGGTGAGCGAGTCAAATTTTTTCTTACTGGGATTGGAGATAAACCTCTTTGCTTTGTTATTCCTGAACAATCAATATTTCTTTCGGCCTCATTAGGGAAGGTGAGTGAAGGCGTCGGATATTTTAAGAATCCAGGTATCGTTAAATTCAATTGTCCCTCTGGAAAAATTGAAGGAAAAGTTGTGGTCTTACCGAAGAGGAAGAAGATTGAAAGGAAGACTGCCTCTACTCGAAAAGTCGTGAGAGTGTGGCGACCTAAAGACGTACCTACTGGCCTTGCACAAGACAGCGAAGAAAGCGCTGACAAGGAATACGATGAGGAGTGGAAGTAATGTCGTCAGTATTTAGCGACGCTATTGATCTCTTTTTAGGCCCGATTAAAAATCTTTTGCAAGACGAAGGCGTGTCCGAAATTATGATAAATGGGCCGTTTGAAATTTTTGTTGAAAAGAAGGGGCTGGTTTTTAAAGTTGAAAATAAATTTCCCAATGAAGATTCGCTTATTTCGGCCATGCGAGCTGTCGCCCAGTCCGTAGGGCGAAAAGTTGACTCCGAACATCCGCGCTTGGATGCACGTCTACCTGATGGTTCCAGGATTGCCGTGGTCTTACCCCCTATGGCCAAAAATGGAACAACAGTAGCGATACGAAAATTCTCTAAAGAGAAGCTGTCACTCAATGATCTAATATCCTTCGGCTCTTTATCCAAAGCCGCTGCGCGCTTTTTGGATATTTCCATTTATCTTAGCAAAAATATAATTGTTTCTGGCGGCACCGGCTCGGGAAAGACCACCATGCTGAACGTTCTAGGTGGGCGCATTCCCAAAACCCAGCGTTTGTTAATCATAGAAGATGCGGCAGAGTTGCAAGTTCATGCAGAGCATGTGGTTAATTTTGAAACGCGTAAGGGCGACCCTAACGCCGGAGTCAGTGAAGTGACGATTCGTGATTTGGTTGAATCTGCAATGCGACTTCGCCCCGATCGATTGATTGTGGGTGAAGTGCGTGGACCGGAGGCACTGGATTTGGTGCAAGTAATGAATACTGGTCACGATGGATCTATGGGGACAGTTCATGCCAACAACCCAGTAGATGCCTGTACACGTTTGGAAACTTTATGTCTTATGGGTGATACAAAAATTCCTCCCGATGCTGTTCGCAAAATGATTGGATCGGCGATGCAATTGATTGTACAGTGCTCACGTTTTCACGATGGGGGCCGCAGAACTTCTCATATTTCAGAAATTTTAGGACTTGATGCTAACGGTAATTATATATCGAAAGACATTTTTCGCTGGGTGCAAACGGGTAAAGATCCAGAAACGGGAAGATATATAGGAGAAATGGTCCCTTGTGGTTATGTCCCAAGTTTTTTTGAGGATATAATTGTCAATAAGTTACCTTTTCCTAAGAGTACTTTTATTCCTCCTGATTGGGCGAGAAAAATTCTTAAAGAAGCTGCTTAGAAATGCTGAGGTGAGAGCTTGAAATCGGCATTATATTTATTTTACATTTTACTAAGTACTCTCTTCCTTGTTTTACAGGTTCAGGCATGTCCTACAGTTCGTATTTGGCCGCGTTTAGCTGAACTCATGGCCATGCAAGAACTCGATTCTTCGCCAGCCAATCCAAGTGCTAGATATTTTAATTTAAGGCAGATTTTTAATCAGGATTATTTAACCAGAGACAACTTGCATCGCTTGGGGCAAACCCATGTTCGCCATACTAGGGCAATAGAGGATATTGCCACAAATGATACTCGCTTGCATGATATCCTCTTTAATTTTGCCCGTGGAACTGCGGAGCCATCGGTCGGTAACAGCGTAAGAGGAAATCCTTCGATCATTGTGGGCTATCATTCAGGTGGAGTGCCCCGTGGAAGTGTCGGTGATATTTTAGGCATACAAAGATCAGACAACGGATCTGCCAGCTTGCTTGGGGCGGCGCAAATGGGACTTTTTATGGCGCTACGGAACAGTCAAACTACGGCCGCTAAAGAACGCTTTGGAGGGTTGGAACAAGTTCTATTTGATGTCAGCGGTACGGTCATTGGGTTGCGCTTTGAGAAGCAAGGCTTTATTAAGCATCCTGGCGAAAGCTTCTTTCGAACTGAGGCACCTGAAATGCGTATTTACTCAAATTATGAATATGCATCACATGATAATTAGTTTTTACAGTTCTGCACCTTCTTCACTTACCTCAATTGCAAAATTCTCATTGGCCTTGAACTTTTCTTGTAAGATTTTTTTGAAATCTTCCAGCTCAATTTCCGGATCAACTCCAAAGTCGCCGCATAAAATATAAAGTATTTCTAATCCTTCCTCATAATCAGTAGGGGATTTAAATTCACTGGAAAAGAGAGTGAGAGTGAGGCTTTCGCTGGCACGAGAAAATTTAACATCTACTTTCATACAGGACTCCCATCAGGTCTTTAATTTCCGTGTAGTTTATTTAACTTAAGTAATTCTTCTTCTTTTTCTCTTAAGCGCTTAGACAGGGTTTGCAAGAAAAACCAGTAAATCTGCTTGGCCATATCACTGTTTTGTTCCAGCAATCTAAATAATTTTGCCTGCTCTAGTGCCAGCACCTTGGTCTTCTCGGTGGAAGTAATACTTGCTGATCTGGGAGCATCATCGATTAGCGCCATTTCACCAAAATAGGCACCAGGGCCTAAGCGATTAATGATATGTCCATCTTTGGAAACCTCTGCCTTGCCTTGTAAAATGATAAACATTTCGCGAGCGCTGTCACCTTGCTTGATAATCGTTTCGCTCTCGCTAAAACTTTTGACTTCAATAACTTCCAGTACTTTTGAAAGTTGCCCAAAATCCATACTGCTAAAAAGAGGGATTCGCTTGAGCGTGTCAATTTTTTTGGTAACAAGGATATTGGTGCCTTCAGTTCGGGTGTTTTGTTTTTGTTCATCTTCAACACCCAATAAGATGGCGGTAATATTGTCGGTGCCTCCAGCAGACAGGGCCGATTGAATCAGCAGATTATTGACCTCAGCCAATTTAGATTGGTGTGCAATGCTGAGTATTTTCTCATCTGTCACATGCTTGCTAAGGCCATCAGAACACAGTAAAAAGCGATCGCCCGGCATTATTTCAAATTCTAAAATGTCAGGTTCAACGACTGGAGCAATGCCGATCGCCTTGGTAATGACGTTGGCCTGAGGATGCTTCATGGCCGCTTCTTTGGTCATTATGCCTTTTTGAACTAGCTCATTAACCAGCGAGTGATCTTGAGTGAGTTGGTGAATTTTTCCTTCACGCATGAGATAGATTCGGCTATCCCCAATGTGACCTAAGATGACACGGTCATCAATCGTGAGCAGTGACACTAACGTTGTGCCCATGCCTTTATGTTCTGGATTTGAATTGCCATCTTGAAATACTCTTTCACAGGCGGCCAAAATACCTTCTCGCAAACTGGCCTTGGCCTTTTCACGATTCGGTCGCGTTGCTCCTGCCTGGATTTGTCTTTTAAGATAATCGCGCAATGTTTGGCACGCCAGCTGCGAGGCGACTTCTCCTGCCTGATGCCCTCCCATTCCGTCGCAGACAACGTAAAGCCCAAGTTCTGGATCTTCTAAAAATGAGTCTTCATTATGCTTTCTAACCTTTCCTACATCTGTCAAAGCATTTGACTGAAACTTAAGCATGAGGCTTCCTCGTGTCGCGGATTGGATTATGCCCCTTTATCGGAAATTCATAGGCATGGCCTTAAGTCCTTTGAAATTAAGAGGAGAAGATAGGTAAACCACCTCTACGGCCCAAATCCTTGGCATAAATCTAAGCATTTCGACCAATTTGATTGAGTCAGCAATTGTCTGCTTTTTGATGTAACCAGCTGTAACTAAAAGGATTGTTTCGCAGAGTAACGATAACGCTGCTGAAAATGGTTGTGCCAGCTTAAAATAGCTATTATGCAAAAAATAACGATTAAACATTTAAAAGACATCAAGTACCTCTTTATCGGCCTCACTCCCGCAATATTGGCCATGATCTTACTCATGGGATCGGCGCAAGTTTTTGCTCATGACGGTGACAAGGATAAAGATAAGAATGAGGGTCAAGATAAAATAAAATTGTATGCCAGTAGTGCCATTGGCAAGAACTCAGCATTAAAGAAGTTTCGTGGTACTGCGATTATTCCACAGAAATTGCTGGTTATTAGCGGAGCTCATCAAGGGCAAATTCAAATGGCCTCATTAGTCTTTGATGGGGCGACTACTTGTCATTATTATCCTGCGCGCGGATTCAAAATATTTTTCTCGCATTTGGAGTTTGGAAGCTGCGATGCTGGTCATGCATGGGGCAGTGCTGTTCAAGTAAAGAAGACGATTGAATTAACTGTCACAAGACAAAATCATGCTAGTTATTTAGTTAAGGCCGAGATCGATGCTACCAAGGCAGAAGAGCGCGGGCTAGTGCTAGCAGACATTGATCCTGTGGCAGGACAAATACTCAGGTTTGATGGTGATTTTTGGAAACCTTCTGATTATATTTCTGATGGATACGAGTTAGGTCAGATTTTGGTATGGGACGGCTCTGAATGGAGTCCGGCCAATCCAGCTGACATACAAGCTTTACGTGGTGAGGCCGGTGCACAGGGGGAAAAGGGTGATAAGGGAGACCCTGGGGAACCCGGAGTTGCGGGGGCGATTGGTCCACAAGGTGATCAAGGGATTCCAGGCGTGGCCGGTGCCGATGGGGCGCAAGGACCACAGGGCCTAAAAGGCGACAAGGGTGATCAAGGGATTCAAGGTGTGGCCGGTGCCGATGGCATGCAAGGACCACAGGGCCTAAAAGGCGACAAGGGTGATCAAGGGATTCCAGGCGTGGCCGGGGTCGATGGGGCGCAAGGACCACAGGGCCTAAAAGGCGACAAGGGTGATCAAGGGATTCCAGGTGTGGCCGGTGCCGATGGGGCGCAAGGACTGCAAGGTCTAGTTGGGCCGCAAGGTGAGCCCGGTCTTGATGCAAGTGTTAATCTGACTGCTGGAACGGGTATGGTTCCAGGAAATATAGGAAGTACAGGAACTATCAATGTTGATGTTGGGACAGGACCTGGACAAATCGCGGCCCTCGACAGCAATGGGAAGCTACCAGCTTCCGTGATGCCCACTGCGGCTGCTGCAGCACCTAAGGTGGCCTTTATAAAAGATATCAAGGCGAGTGGTACTAATGGCGGTGGTTGTACCACTGGGACTTGGCATACTCGTGACCTAAATACACTCGAAGGTGACACATCATTTGTCGCCTTGGCCGGAAGTGCATTTACCTTACAACCCGGTAAATACATTATTAGCGCCGATGCACCTGCTTTTATGACCAGCGTTCATCAGGCTAAATTATTTAATGCAAGTATCGCTACTGATGTTATTTATGGAACTTCGGCCATGGGCAATCCAAGTTTTGGGTCAGTCACCAATAGTAAGATTATTGGAGAGTTCACTTTGGTACAAACTTCAACTTTAGAAATTAGACATCGCTGCGCTGTCGCCATGAATGTGGCCGGATTTGGCGTCGCCAATAGTTTTGGAGCACCTGAGGTCTACACCCAATTGACTCTTACCAAAGTGGAATAGTCATACAAAACAATCTTTCTTCATACTTGAATAGCTTGTCATTATCTCAGACAATATTCTCATGACATATTTGTCTAAGAGGTCGTGTCTTCTATTATCTATTTTATTTTGCTCGTTTATCTCATTAGACTTGTTGGCCTTTGATGCCGGAACTGGTGTTGATGGTCATTGCGCTGCTGCTACTTTTACCAGCGGTGGGACCTATAATTGCCTCTCAGTCACCATTGCCTCTGCAGTTGATATTGCTGGAGCATCTGTGCTGGTCATTAAATCCCAGGGCCCTGTCACGATTAGCTCCAATCTACGTGTCAATGGTCAATTAGGCACAGTTGGAGGCGATGCTATTGCTGGGGCGGGAGGGGATGGTGGTACCGCGGGGGCCGGCGGCGGCAGTGGCGGCAGTTGTAACAATGTCAACACCTGCCTTCCACCTGCCAATGA
>Ga0210057_1003091_pt1 | contig 23204 bp, 24 predicted proteins | sample CryGeyCG2114_010_2_FD_183968 | JGI IMG/M metagenome (GOLD analysis project Ga0210057, IMG submission 183968) | Groundwater microbial communities from aquifer - Crystal Geyser CG10_big_fil_rev_8/21/14_0.10 (SPAdes) (version 2) | ecosystem: Environmental > Aquatic > Deep subsurface > Groundwater ...
TGCTAAATTTGTTCTATTGTTAGTAAGTAATTGCATAAATTTATGCATATAAATGCGCTCGTAGCTCAATGGATAGAGCACCTGGCTTCGGACCAGGGGGTTGTGGGTTCGAGTCCTGCCGAGCGCACAAGGAGCGAAACGACGCAGTGGCGAAGTAGCGTAGTTCGCCATGGCGAACGTAACGCGGACTCGAAAAGGTTGACTGCTATTTTAAGAGCGAGGAACGAGCGAACAAAAATAGCGACAACCTGCACAGAACCTGTAAGGTTCGAGTCCTGCCGAGCGCACCAGAAAGGAAAAATCAAGCGGTTTTGGTTCGCCTCGCTTCGCTCGGCGGCTAATTTGTATTCAATTTTGGGGGTAAAAACGAATTCACGATTTCGCATTTTGGGGGAAGAAAATTTTTTAATCCTTTCAAGAATCCAGAAAAAGGCCTTAAATAAGGGCTTTTTTCGTGTCCCGTAATTTGACTTGACAGAAAGGTTGTTTTCTGCTATACTTAAGGTGTTCCTAAGATGAACTTGGGAATCCTGGCTACGAAGGTTTCGTGGCAATAGTACATTCACAGGAGGTCCATCATGGACGACATCAGAAAAGGGCAGATCGCGCTTCTTCTCATCAAGCATCAGCTTCGCGAAAAGGGAGTCAGGCTCACACCGAATTTCCGGCGAGAAGTCGGAAACGAGGCCAAGGCCATCGGCGTCCCCATCGAGGAGGCCACGGAGTTCGTGGAGCTCATCGTTCGCGAGTTGGTCGAGGAGACGTTCGCCAAGCCCGACAAGCGGAGCTAGTCCGCAAGTTCCAAAAGGACGACAGGGTGAGTTCTCGAAAGAACTCCTAAACGGATAATTGCACCTCTCTCCATCACTGGAGAAGCTGGGCAGAATAAGAACCGTTCCCCTCGTTCCAAGGGACAACCACGGCCGCATCATTCTCACGGATGATGCGGCCTTTCTCTTTTTTGTTGAAGAAATTTTGAAATTCATATAAGATTCAATTAGTGTTTGCTTTGAAAACTCAAATTAGTTGCCGCCAAAGAAAAACTTGAAATTGTCAGCGGTGCGGCTCCGCCGCCTTTCCGAATTTTCGCGGGGGGATTTCTTTCCCGAAATGCGTTCGGACTAATTCAAGAATACTGCACAAGGAGCGAAACGACGCAGTGGCGAGGTAGCGTAGTTCGCCATGGCGAACGAATTCAAGAATACGCTACATTCAAGAAATAATTGAAACCTTTGGCAAAATACTAATTTCACGACATTTTCATCCTTTGGAGGATTAACTATAAATAAACGAGTGATTGAGTGGAAAAATTATGGGTTCCCCGCGGAGCAAGGGAGAATTTTTCACGAATAAAACGAGTATTATTTATCTAAGACGAGAATGGATGTAAATGTTGTGAAATTAATAATGTATACATTACTAAAAATGGAAAAATGACGATGAGAGGGGGGGGTGTTGCAATTATTTCTTAAACTCGGGTACTGCATAAAGGACAAAATTATTTAATACTTTCCTGTGGATAAACCTTCTTTTTAGACCTTTTAAATTCACCAAAATTAAGTAAATAAAAGCTCAAAACTGTGTATAACTTGGGGAATATGGGGATAACGGACACGTGTCCTTTAAGAAAAATTGTCCAATAAAAACCTTTATTTTACAAAAAAAACGACTATTATAAAGGACAAAACTGACTATACAGTAATTATGTATAATTTTCCACACTATATGGAACATATCTAATAAATGTTTCACGTGAAACATTTATTAGATACTAATTACCCATTAACATATTAGTTTATATGTAATAAAGGCATGTTTCATGAATAACACTAAAAATCTATTATTTATTTACGGGACGTTATTGAATAAAAATATTCAAATTAAACTTCTAGGTAAAATAATAAAAGGAGATCCTGATACTTTTAATAACCATAAGATTACGGAAATTATTATTGAAGAGGAAAAATATCCCAATATCTATTTTTCCATAAATAGCGAAGTAAATGGTATGGTTATTCGTGTAACAAAAGAAGAGCTGTCCATTATTGATAAATATGAGACAAACACATACAAAAGAGTTAAAATAGTATTAGTGAGCGGTAATAAGGCCTGGGTTTATAAAAAGGCCTAACATACGTAGGAGTTATTCATGAAACATGTCACAAATAGATAAACCAGATAAATCTGATTCTACCAAAGCTTCTGAAAACAGACGCCGAGTAGGAGAATTGGGAGAAGGTATAGCTTGTCGGTTTCTCATGAAACATGGGCATAAAATACTAGATCGTAATTATAGAAAGAAATGGGGAGAAATTGATATTATTAGTAAAAAAGATAATATACTTCATTTTATAGAAGTTAAAAGTGTTTCACGTGAAACATTACCTAATAATGTTAATCATGAAACAGATGGTTATAGACCGGAAGACAATGTTCATTCCTGGAAATTAAAAAGAATATATCGCACTATACAGACATATCTATTGGACAAGAAGGTTTCAGCTGAAACAGAGTGGCAAATAGACATAATGGCTGTTTTTCTTAATATAAAGACAAAAAAGGCGAAAGTGCGAATAACTGAAAATATAATCTAAATAAAGAAAACCCTGCTTGTTGTGGCAGGGTTTTTTAAAATCTTATCTCTAGGTCATCATTAATCATCAGTGGGTAGATACATTATGATACTTAAGATAAAAACTAAACCAGATGTAGGTAGAATATGACCATACAACAGTTCAGATTTTATATAGTTCGGTGCAATAAAGACAACAGACAGAAAGATCATAGCTGATATTATGACAAAAACAACCTTCACCATTGAGCCGATCGTTGGTGTAGACTTTTTGTCCATATCGAACCTCCTTAAGTTAAGGTCACCCAAGATAAAAAATTACTTGAAATTATCTTTAGACTCTATCTATATCATATCAATGCAGTAATATTTATCAACTAAGTTAAGTGGATACTCACCTTGACTTCTTCTTTATAATCAGAGTAAACTCTTACGCAGAATTTTTGTTCATTAATAATACTAACCATCAACCGAAAAAAGAGGAGAAAAATGGCAACACGAGAAGGAGTGAGGAAGATAAACGGAGAAAGAAAATCCACCGTTCAAAATAACACGGTCAATAATATGCTGAGGCAAATAAAAAACTTTAAACTTATTGACAAAGACAAAGAAAAGGAGCTTGCAAAGAAAATACAGGAAGGCGACGAAGAAGCTCTCCATGAACTTATCAATGCCAACTTAGGTCTTGTAGTAGCCTTTATTAAAAGAGGTAAATATTATTCAACCGGTGTTCCAATGGAGGACCTAATCAATTACGGCAACTTGGGTCTGATAACGGTAGCAAAAAAATTTGATTATAAAAAAGGGTTTAAGTTTTCAACCTATGCGACACACTGGATAAGGCAGAGGCTCAACAGAAACATAACAGATAATGAGAAATTAATTCGCATTCCAATCCACAGAAATACAGAGATAAATTGTATGAATAACTCCTCGGTTGTTCTTAGGGCGAAGCTGAGTAGGGAACCAAGTTCACTTGAAGTCTCTAGAGATTCAGGGATAAGCACTGAAAAAATCGAGGAGTTAAGATCAATATCTTCTTGGAAATATTCAGGGCTTGATTCACCGGTAGGAAATTTGCCAGAGGGGGCAGTGGGGAGAAAATACGAAGAAGTAATAGAGAGTCCATTAATTCCTTCACCGGAAAATTATACTTCGCACTTCGAGGTGTCAAATAAACTTCAAGACGAAATCGCACCTGCATTATCTAATCTCTCCGATACAGAGCAATTTGTTGTAAAGAAGAGGTTGATGGAAGAAGAGAAAATGACTCTCGAAGAGATAGGAAAAATTCTCGGATATACCAGGGAAGCAATTCGCTTGATAGAAAAGAGTGCATTAGTAAAACTGAAAGAATCATTAAAGGATAAAAAAGAGGAATTATTGTTTCTAATAACATAGGGTGAAAACCCTATGTTATTTTTTTTATATAAACAATGAAAGTTATCTTAGTAGACTTTAAATATAAGAGAGCTTGAAATTAAAAATTATTATGGTAATATAATGGAGTTAATTTCAAATGGAAATTTGATCTTAAAGATTAATGACGGGGCGTGGTCCGCCAGCAGGCGGATAAATTCCACCGTCAACAATGCGAGTAAAATATAGAGAAGAATTTAATTTAACAATTTAAATGACGGGGCGTGGTGTAACGGCTAACATTTCCGCTTTGGGAGCGGACGACTCTGGGTTCGAATCCCAGCGCCCCGAACGGAACGGAACGCAGTGGAGTGGAGTGATGGGCACAGTGAGTAAACTGCTTTACTCACGTTGGGATTCGAAAAGCGGAGCCATGTCGCGAAGCGACGGCGAGCTCGGGTGAGAAGCGAATACTTGGAGCTTTGCAAGACCTTTTGAGTTTTTTTGAGTGAAGCGAGAAAAACCCAAAAGGTGTACAGCTTCTGTAAGAAGGGAAGTTCTTAGCGAGTGAAACGAGCTTAGAAACTTGACCCCGAATCCTAGCGCCCCGAACGGAATCCGCCAAACGGCGGATGAAGTGAGGAAGAGCAAGGCAACTGAAAAAAATAAATAATCTTAAAGTCAAAACAGAGACTACAAATTTAGTTTCTGTTTTGCTTTTAAGTAAACGAGTATAGTTCTTTAAAAAATCAAAAGGAGATAACAGATGACTATCGAAAAAAAAGACTGCCAATCATGCACAAGTAGTCTTGAGGAATTCATGATTCAATTGATCGGCCATGAAATCAGAAACCCGTTGACAGTGATAGGAGGTCTTGCGAATCGGATATACGAAAAGATAGTAAAAGACAAAGTGATACTGATGAGTGATAAAGAAATAGTTAAGCTCAAAGCAATTAAAAAAGAAGCTGACCGCGTCTTCGGGGTAATGTCGATCTTTGACAGCTTCGTTAAAAATCCGATATTCAATAAGGAAGAAACAGACATTCACATCATTATAAAAAAAATATTAATGATAAGTTCTGATGACCGTATTGAATTCAAAGAAGACTTCAGCCTGCTAAGACAAGTGCCTATTGATGTGGCGAGGATGTCTTTTTCGCTACTAAACATAATCAACAACGCCAAAGATGCTGTCATAGAAAAAAGGTTAACTGACAAAAATCACAAGGGAGAAATATACGTAAAAACCGGCGAACAAGAGTTTGAGAATTTAAACTCAAAATATTTCTTCATAACCATAGAGAACAATGGCGTGCAGATCCCCGATGAATTAATAGACAGGATCAGTCATCCTTCTTTCACGACAAAAGACAATGGCACTGGCTTCGGTCTTGCATTCGCCGAAAAGATGACAAGACAACATCAAGGACACCTGAAGATAGAAAGCACTAAAGGAAAGACTAGCTTCACAATCTTTATCCCTTTTTGATTAACTCAAGAGATAGAGATGACAAATTTATGTTAATCTAAAATCCCGAATCAACAAGATTCGGGATTTTTTTATTTGATATTTTTATAATAAAAGTTATCCACTGTTTAAGTAGTTTTACCATTGTTTAATAACAACACAGGTTTAATATAGAGAGTAGATAGTTCTTTATGTCCTGTCATAACCATCACTAAGGAGGTGATAATTATGAAACGATTATTTACTTCTGGTCCAATGTTTACTGTTTTTTTAAATGGTGCAAAAGCAAGATTGATAAATATCAATCCGTGTGAATTTATCCTTATTCACGAGTTTTCTCCGGACGCGAAAATGGCAATAGAAGTAAATGGTAATAAAATGATAGCGCTTGCAAAAGAATTAAAACTAACTCCTTAACACCCCCCCATCTACTTGATGTGGGGTTTTGTTTTTTAATTTGATTTTATACCAGGTTTCAAAAACTGATTAAAAAATTAAAATACACTAGATCAATAATTCGTTACATGGATAACCTCCTTAAAATAAATTGATTTTGATTTTTGACATGCTAAGATTAGTTTAATGATAAAAGAGACAATAATAGATGAGGTAATAAAAGCAGTGGAAGATCTTTTTGATACTACTGTTAGTTTTACTGTCGCTCCTGCCGAAAAATTTGGCGACTATGCTTCCAACGTGGCGATGGTCGCAAAGGACGGTTATCCAAGTGAAAAAGCAGAAAAGATAAAAAATAAATTACTTGAATCTAAAACTTTTAATGAAACAGTTTCTCGTGTAGAGATTGCCGGTCCGGGATTTTTAAATTTCACAATCAACGACACTGTCCTTTGGGAAGAAGTTAGAAATTGTGTAACAGTTCCATCAAACCAGAAACCAAAAACGATTCTCATAGAGTATGGACAAGAGAACATCGCCAAGCAAATGTCTGTCGGGCATCTTCGTTCAAACATCATCGGACAATCACTTGTAAATATTTTTAAATTCTTAGGGGGTAAAGTTATCTCGGATAACCACCTCGGAGACTGGGGGACTCAATTTGGTAAACTGATTGTCGCTTTCAAGAAGTGGGGTGACAAAGAAAAAGTTTTGAAAAATCCGATAGCCGAACTTAATGAGCTCTATGTAATGTTTCATAAAGAAGCTGAGAAAGATCCCTCTCTGGAAGATGAAGGACGAGCCGAGTTCAAGAAGCTTGAAGAAGGTGACATTGAGAATGAAAAATTATGGAAATGGTTTAGAGAAGAAAGTATAAAAGAATTTGAGAAAGTGCATAAACTACTCAGAGTGAATTTTGATTTTATGCACGGCGAAGCTTTTTACAAAGATGACTCAAAAGGGATTATTGACGAGTTACTTAAAAAAAAGATTGCCGTCAAAAATGAAGACGGTTCTATCATGGTAACATTTCCGGAAGAATTTTCTCCTTCACCTCTTTTAATCCAAAAGTCAGACGGTGCCACTTTGTATGCTACAAGAGACCTGTCTGCTATAAAATTTTATAAAAAAGAATTTAAGCCGGACACAGTCCTTCAGTGCGTCGGCTCTGAGCAAACTCTTCATTTCAAGCAAGTTTACAATACCGCCGAAAGAGCAGGGTGGATAGAAGAAGGAGAATTCATCCATGTTCAAAATGGAATGGTTCGTCTGCCTGAAGGAAAAATGTCTACCAGAAAGGGGACCGTTATTAAGCTTGAAGACCTTTTTAACGAAGCAGAAGAACGAACTAGAAAAATACTGGCAGAAAGAAAAAGTGATATGGAAGAAAATGAGAAAGAGGAACTAGTAAAAATGATAGCCGTAGGATCAATAATCTTCTCAGACCTAGGACAAAACAGGGAAGACACTATCACCTTCGCATGGGACAAGGCGCTAAGCTTTGATGGATATGCTTCACCATATCTACAATACACTTACGCTCGTGCCAAATCCATACTTCGCAAAGAAGTATCTAAAGATTTTGAATTTAAAAATTTCTCCAATGCAGAAGAGCGTAAACTTGCCCTTAAGCTATCTATGTTTAAAGATGAAATTTATAAAGCGTCAGAAACGTTTCACCCCCATATTATCGCAAGATATATTTTTGACCTGGCACAAACTTTCAACAATTTCTACAACACCACTTCTGTTATAAATTCTCTACCTGAAGAAAAAGATCTTAGACTATTCTTAGTTGAAAAAACATCTATCGTTATAAAAACAGGCCTCTCTCTCTTGAACATTAAAACTCCGGAAAAAATGTAGAAAATAAATCCGGAGTATTGTCTTTCTCAAAAAATGATATAAGATGTTAGTGTCTTAATAAGTAAAAGATGGCAGTAGTAATTACTGTCATTTTGCTTAATAAGATTGAATATATGTCTGACAAAAATAACACAAGACAACTAGCAATATCTGCCATTGCTTACACCAGTGTCTCTATCCTTGGACCGCTTATTATCTTCGGTGGTATCGGTCTTTACCTGAGTAAGCACATAGAAGGAGGGAAAATATTCTTGTTTATCGGAATAGGAATCGCTTTCATTATTACCAATGTTTTACAATTTTTTAAAGTTAAGAGGTTGCTCAAGAAAATGAATAAAGAGTCTGATAAAAAGAGTGGGACACAAGAAGAAAAATAAAATTTATGGAATTAAATATATCAATAGCTCCCGAAATAATATTTTATATAAAGTCATTTCCTGTGACGAATTCTTTACTATGGTCTCTGTTCATCAGCGCCTTCTTGATACTCGTCACTCTGATACTACGCTTCTCTTTAAAAATGGTTCCCGGGGGATTACAAAGCTGTGCAGAGGTATTGATAGAAGAAAGTTTTAATTTTGTTAAGTCAGTCATAGGATCTGAAGAAAAAGCTAAAAAAGTTTTCCCTTTGTTCTTTACATTATTTATATTTATTCTCGCAGCCAACCTGTTTACCTTCATACCCGGGCAATCGGCAATCACTATAAAGAACGGCGATGGTGTAATATCCGTTTTTCGCGCAGTTATGGCTGACTATGGCATGGTACTTGTCTTAACTATAATATCTGTTATAATAATCCAAGTTGTAGCGATAGCGACACATGGACCATGGGGATACCTAGGTAAGTTTCTAAACTTTAAGAGCCCATTAAAATTCTTTCTTGGGGTAATGGATATTGTTGGCGAGATCGCCAAGATACTTTCTTTATCATTCCGGCTTTTCGGGAATATATTTGCAGGGGAAGTCTTGGGTATGGTTATGCTTTTCTTAATCCCTTTTATAGCGCCACTTCCTTTTATGTTCTTAGGAGTGCTTACGGCGATAGTCCAAGCCTTCGTCTTTGCCACATTGACACTGGTATTTATAACTTTGGCATCCGAGATAGAACCGGACGAACTGATAGAACAAGCATCAATTTAATAATAAATAATTATAAGTTAAAAATAAATAAATTATGGAAACAGAAGCAGTAAAAGCATTAGCAGCGGGTCTAGCGATTGGATTAGGCGCTATTGGTCCAGCCATCGGAGAGGGGATTATCGCATCTAAAGCGATGGAAGCGATAGGACGAAATCCTGAAGTTAGCGGGAAGATAACACCACTTATGTTCGTAACTATGGCGATCACCGAATCGACAGGTATCTACGCTTTAGTAATCACATTGATAATTTTATTCGGTTAAAAAAATAAGACCCTACCGGTTTCCTTATCCAAAGAGACTGGCGAGGTCTTATTTTTTGTTTTTTAAAATATATGGAGCTTTTAAAAGCATTTGGAGTAAACTATAAAATACTTATAGCGCAATTATTAAATTTCGCTATATTGTTTTTTGTTCTATATAAACTAGGATATAAACCTATCTTTAAATTCCTTGAGGACAGAAAGAACCGGATAAAAGACGGATTAAAGATGGCAGACAGAGCAGAGCTTCAACTAAATGAAGCAAGAAAAGAAAAAAATGCCATTATCGTTGAGGCAAAGAAAGAAGCGTCAATCATAATGACAAAAGCTGACGAATTAGCTAAAACTAAAAAAGATGAGATGACAGACAAGGCAAAAGAAGAAATCAGAATATTAGTAGACAAAGAAAAAGAAAGAATGAGGGCAGAGAGAAATCAAATAACAAAAGAAATAAAAGACGAGATAGCTGACTTGATAACGCTTTCTGTAGAAAAAATACTTGAAGATAAATTTGATATGGAAAAAGACAGAGAGATTATAAAAAGGGCGCTAAACAGTAACTAAATTCATGAAAATTACTCCTAAAGAATATGCGACCGGATTATTTTATTCCATCTCAGGTAAAAACGATGACGAGATAAAAAATATTGTAAATAATTTTGTTAATTTACTTATTATAAATAATGATGTTTCAAAAGCCGATAAGGTATCTCAGGTATTCTCATCTTTATGGAACAAAGAGAATAAAATTGTTGAGTCTGAAGTAACAACATCTAATAAACTAGACGCTGAGTCTCAAGAATCATTAAAAAAATTCTTAATAAAAGAATCGAAAGCAAAAGAAGTAATAATAAAAGAGAATATAGATAAAAGTATTTTAGGCGGAATGATAATTAAGTATAACGATAAAATATTGGACAGAAGCCTAAAGACAAAAATCAAAAATTTAAATAATTTCATTAAAAGATAGATAAATATATATTATGTCAAATACTAAAGATTTCATCATAGAGCAAATAAAAAACAAGATTTCCGAACATAAAGCGGATATCACTATTAAAAATACAGGTAAAGTTATCTCTACCAGTGATGGGATTGTAAAAATCTCCGGCCTCTCCGAAGTTGCCATGTCAGAGATGATTGAATTCAAAAATGAGGAAAAGGTAGTATACGGGGTTGTCTTGAACATGGAAGAAGATAATGTCGGCGCTATCATCTTAGGAGATTACTCAAAGATAAAAGAAGGCGACGAAGTAATAGCTTCTGGAAAAATATTACAAGTCCCAGTAGGAGAAGAGATGGTCGGACGAGTCGTAAATCCGCTAGGAGAGGCGATTGACGGAAAGAGCAGTATAAAGACAGACAAATCCTACCCTATTGAAAAGATTGCCCCTGGTGTCATAAAAAGACAATCTGTTAATGAGCCGGTGCAAACTGGGATTAAGGCTATCGATGCCATGATCCCAATAGGTAGAGGACAAAGAGAACTCATAATTGGAGATAGGCAGATAGGAAAGACTGCTGTTGCCATTGACACTATCATCAATCAGAAAGGTCAAAATATGAAATGTATCTATGTAGCTATTGGACAGAAGAAGTCAAAGATAGCAAGTATTGTATCTAAGCTCGAAAAAAACAGCGCTATGGATTATACGACTGTTATATTGGCAGGTGCTTCTGATCCGGCGTCTCTACTATATATAGCTCCTTACTCTGGAACAGCTTTGGCTGAATACTTCTTAGACAAAGGAGAAGATGTCTTGATAGTATATGATGACTTATCCAAGCACGCTGTCGCTTATCGTGAAATATCACTACTCTTAAGAAGACCCCCAGGGAGAGAAGCATACCCGGGAGACGTGTTCTACTTACACTCTAGATTACTAGAGAGATCATGTCGTCTAAACAAAGAAAATGGTGGAGGATCAATCACAGCTCTACCTATCATTGAAACTCAAGCAGGCGATGTCTCCGCCTATATCCCCACAAATGTGATATCCATTACTGATGGCCAGATATACTTGGAGCCGGACCTTTTCTACAAGGGGAATCGACCGGCGGTAAATGCCGGATTGTCCGTATCGCGAGTCGGAAGTTCCGCTCAAATAAAAGCGATGAAAAAAGTTGCCGGTAAGATGAGACTGGAAGCGGCTCAATACAGAGAGCTCGCTGCCTTTGCTCAATTTGGCTCGGATTTAGACCAAGACACTAAAGCAAAACTGGAGAGAGGAAAGAGGTTAAATGAGATTCTAAAACAAGATCAATACTCACCACTGCTGGTAGCTAAGCAAGTCTTAATATTTTACGCGTTGATTAACGGATTTATTGATGATGTGGAGGTTGAAAATGTAATGAAATTTGAAGAGGGACTACATCAATATGCAGATATGGCTGGTAAAAAAGTCTTAGACCAAATATCCAACGGTGAATTCAATGAAGAATTAGAAGCTGAAATGAAAGCGTTAATTTCTGATTATAAAGCGACATTGCAATAGAGAAAAGCACAATCAACCTTAAGTTGTGAAAGCGTGGATAAATACTTAGGGGTCAAAGATTAAATCTAATATGGCAAAAATCAAAGAGATAAAATCAAGAATAAAATCCGTCAGCAATACCAAAAAGGTTACGAGGGCGATGGAGATGGTTGCGGCCGCAAAAATGCGCAAGGCTATTGAGCGTGTTCTAAGCACAAGAACATATGCAAATTCAAGCTGGGAAATTATCTTGAATTTAGCCAACTCAATCAATATCAACTCAACCCCACATCCGCTTCTAACAAAGAGAAAAAAAATGTCCAAGATAGGGATAATCCTTATCACTTCCAATCGCGGTTTGTGCGGAGGATTTAACACAACTTTAATAAACAAAGTCGTCCATTCTATAAAGAAACATCAAGAGGTGGGTGTTGAAAAAATTGAAACTGATTTTATATTATTAGGAAAAAAAGGGGTAAGTGTTTATCATAATTATGGCTATAATATAATAGCCGATTTCTCAAAGTTAGATATCACTCCTGAATTTAAAGAAGTTTTTCCCATATCTAAGATGATTATTGACGGCTTCTTGTCTGAGAAATACGACAAGATCATGGTCGCTTATACAGACTTTGTAAACGCAGTAAAACAAATACCTAGAATCAAACAACTTCTGCCGATTGACATTAACTCCAATGAAGAATATCTTGGAGTCGTCGGACAAGATACCAGGGTCGGCTTAAATAAGAAATTTATAGAAGAGAAAGAAGAAAAACATTTAAGCTCCAACAAATTTAAATACGAATACATCTTTGAACCTAGTTCGGAAGAAGTCCTAGATGAGATCATCCCAAGACTAATAGAAATCCAACTTTATCAAGCTCTTCTTGAATCAAATGCTTCCGAACATAGCGCCAGAATGGCCACCATGCACAAGGCGACTGACTCGGCAGAAGAGATGGTCCAAGAATTGACATTATTTTACAATAAAGCAAGACAAGGAAGCATTACAGCAGAAATCGCTGAAATTTCAGCGGGAGCAGAAGCACTTAATAAATAATTTATATATTTTATCATAAAAATATGGAAAAAAAATCAGAAACAACTTCACAGGCTAAAGGACAAGTAAAACAAATCATCGGAGCGGTAGTTGACGTATACTTTAAAGAAAATTTACCAGAGATTTTTACCGCTCTAGAAATAGAAAGTGGTAAGAAAAAGATTGTCTTGGAGACTCAACAGCATATTGGGTCTAATTTGGTAAGGACAATAGCCATGACATCAACAGATGGAATCAAACGAGGTGATATTGTTATAAACACAAGAAAACCTATTAGTGCACCTGTTGGAGAAAATACATTGGGACGCATTTTTGATGTTTTAGGTGACGCCATTGATGGTGAGATTCAACCAAAAACAGAAAAGAGATACCCTATCCACAGACCGGCGCCTGAATTTATCGCCCAATCTACAGAAAATGAAATACTGGAAACAGGCATTAAGGTGATTGACCTTATCTGCCCTATATTAAAAGGTGGTAAGGTTGGTCTTTTTGGTGGAGCGGGTGTGGGTAAAACTGTAATCATCCAAGAGCTTATCAACAATATTGCCAAGGCTCATGGAGGGGTCTCTGTTTTTGCCGGAGTGGGAGAAAGAACGCGTGAAGGAAATGATCTTTATCATGAAATGAAAGAATCTAAAGTGATAGACAAGCTCGCTATGGTCTTCGGGCAGATGAATGAACCGCCGGGAGCCAGAGCTCGCGTAGCTTTAACCGCCCTTTCAATGGCTGAATATTTCCGTGATGAGAAAAATCAGGATGTTCTATTCTTCGTTGACAATATTTTTCGTTTTACACAAGCAGGGTCAGAAGTTTCTACCCTCTTAAGTAGAATGCCGTCTGCCGTAGGATACCAACCGACACTTGCTACTGAGATGGGTGAACTCCAAGAGAGGATCACCTCCACAGATAAAGGGTCAATAACATCTATCCAAGCGGTTTATGTGCCGGCTGACGATCTTACCGACCCTGCACCAGCAACAACTTTCGCTCATCTTGATTCTACTGTAGTGTTGTCTCGCGGATTATCTGAACTTGGTATTTATCCGGCAGTGGACCCACTTGACTCTTCTTCTATCATTCTTGACCCGAAGATTGTCGGTGAAAAACATTACCAAGTAGCGAGAGCTGTCCAAAAAGTGCTCCAAAGATACAAAGACCTCCAAGATATAATCGCGATACTAGGAATGGAAGAGCTTTCTGACGAAGATAAGTTAATAGTATCTCGCGCAAGGAAAATCCAGAGATTCTTGTCCCAACCATTCTTTGTCGCGGAAACTTTTACAGGAGCTCCGGGAAAATATGTGAAGTTAAGTGAGACAATTACAGGATTTGAAGAAATATTGGACGGCAAACATGATGATAAAAACGAGGGTGATTTCTATATGAAGGGAAACATAGAAGAAGTAATATCTAAAAAATAAATACAGCGTTAAAATATGCCACAAAAGACAGTAGAATTTGAAATAGTCACACCTGAGAGGATTGTTTTTCGTGGGGAAGTATTACAGGTGACCATACCTACAAAAGCTGGTGAGATAACGGTATTACCAGAGCATATCCCACTAATCTCCATATTAAAACCGGGAGTTATTGAGATTAAAACTCAAGAAAAAGATAAAGAAATAGTGGCTGTTTCCGGCGGTTTTATAGAAGTATTAAAAGATAAAATTGTAATTCTGGCTGATACGGCAGAAAGAGCGGAAGAGATTGATATAGAAAAAGCAGAAGAAGCGATAAAGCGAGCCGAAAAGATAAAAATAGACGGAATTCATAAAGATAATGTCGATTTTGCTGATATAACTATAAAAATTGAAAAAGAATTAGCTCGGTCTACTGCTGTAAAACGCTGGAGAAAGATAAAGAATATCTAATAAAACTTGACAAAGTGACTAAGTGTATTGTGTAAACTTGACAATAGATTGCCTATGTGTATAATACTAATAACCCTAATGGGTTATTTTTTATTGTACTAGGTCGTCATTGTCAGTCTTAAGTTAATATAAAGATTATGGACGAAAAGAAAACATGCCCTACTTGCAACACTGAGCCTTGCTCATGTGAAGCTCCTGCAGAAGCGGCTCCTGCTGAAGAAACAGCATCTGAAGCTACAGCTGAGTAAATCTCTTAGATAACCCCTCGTTTACAAACGAGGGGTTATTTTTTTGCCAAAATCACCAAATTCTGCTAAAATCAATGATGTTAAAGCTATGTATAAAAGTGGACTAGTATCTGCCTTTCGGCGAGTCTGCCCACTGAAATTGACGGGCTTGCCCGCCGAAGTGTAGCGTAGGCGAGTATAGTTTAGCGGTAGAATGATTATAAAACAGCAAGAAAAAGAGAGAAATACTTAAAATCTGGTTGTGGAAAAGAATTCTTAAAATCATTTTTAACCAAATAGAGTAAAAATAATGCGGGTATAGTTTAGTGGTAGAATGACTGCCTTCCAAGCAGTATACGGGAGTTCGATTCCCCCTACCCGCACAAAAATAACGAGAACGAAGCGGAGCTTTGGGTGATTATATTTTTATAGGTAGTAGGGGAAATCGAACCGAGCCGTCGTGGAGCCTGATTTTTGAGGAACGAAAAAAATCAGAGACGGCGAGTGGGGGTCGAGCGAGTGAGATATTTATAAGTCCAAAAGACGAAATAAATATCCACGAGAATGACCGATTCCCCCTACCCGCACACTAAATTTCATTTTGAATGATGTTCTATACATATATATTGAGAAGTGAGAAAGACGGTGGGTTATATATTGGTTCAACAAATAATCTAAAGAAACAGCTGGAAGAACATACCTTTATTTTTTAGTGTTGCATACCCACGTCAATTTAAATATGGTAAACTAATAATGAGACTAAGAATACTTGAGTCCATGGGGAACACGACCCTTAATTATACATCTACTAAAACTATACCCCTATGATCATCCCGGAAATATTACGCGTACGGAGTTATGAACTCTTAAAGAGAAACCGTAGACAAGCGGGCGAACTAAGTTACACCGTACCATCGCCAACAATGTATCCTTATCAATGGCTATGGGACTCATGCTTTCATGCAATTGTACTTACCCACTTTGAACCGGAGGAGGCAAAACAAGAAATCCTTTCTCTTCTTTCACGACAATTTAATAACGGAATGATCCCCCATATGATCTACTGGGACGATCACGCGTTTGAAAGTACACGTCGCCTTAAAATTGACTGGGGGAAAACGGGAACAAGCAGTATCACCCAACCGCCCATGATAGCTTATGCGATATGGCGTATCTTTCAAAAAGATGGGGACATGCTGTTTTTGAAAAAAATATATCCAAACCTATTTCACTTTTACAAATATCTTCTCAATGAACGCGATCCTCATGAACGACATTTGATTGGCATTCTCAATCCAGATGAGTCCGGGGAAGATAATTCACCTCGCTTTGACACCTTATTAGACCTTCCGCCGACACATACGGAAGAAATAAACTATCAAAAACGAATGAAACTCGTGGAAGAAAATAAGCAATGCAATTTTGATGCTCCGTTCTGTATGAAAAACTTCTTCTGGGTGAAAGATGTGCCATTCAATGCCATTATGGTTGAAAATCTTCGCTGTCTTTCACATATTGCAGAAAAATTGGGTCACGAATACGACGCGCAATACTTTAATACGGAAGCGGAACGAATTGCCACATCTATGCGCGCGCTTATGGACGGTGGTGGATTATATTTATCAACCTATGGGGAAGACTATCGAAAAATTAAAGTGAAGACATGGGCAATCTTTGCGCCTCTATTCGCCAAACTCCTCTCTCAAGACGAGGCGCGGGTGCTGGTGGATAAATATCTTCTTGACCCAAAGTTCTTTTTAGCAAATTATTCGGTACCGACAGTATCGCGCGATGAGCCATCATACAATCCTGAAGGGTTTTGGCGCGGTCCCACATGGATTGCGTCAAACTGGTTTATATATAAAGGACTTCTACAATACGGCTTTACCGCTGAAGCGCAGAAAATCAAAGATTCATCAATCTCATTGATTGAAAAATCCGGTTTCCGTGAACAATTTAATCCAGAGACGGGAGAGGGCCTCGGCGCACATGACTTCACGTGGGGAACGCTTATTGTCGATATGGAGGAATCATAGAAAAAATACAGAGGACCGTCCTTTGTATTTTTCAACGGCTAAGTAGGTGTTTAGCCGTTGAAAAATACAAAACCTAAACGGCTCAACCCGTCCGCCAGCTGGCGGGCGGATTGAGCCGTTTAAATAAAACAAAAATCCCTCACCAGTCGGTGAGGGATTTTTGTTTTTCTGATCAGAAAAAAATATTATTTTACCGCATCCTTTAGTGCCTTTGCGGCTCTAAACTTTGGAACTTTCATAGCGGCAACTTGTACTGTCTCTCCTGTCCTTGGATTCCTTGCGGTCCTTGCGGCTCTCTGCTTCACAGAGAAGATACCAAGTCCGGCTATTGAAACCTCATCTTCCTTCTTAAGAGAATCAATGATTGAATTGATTATTGTATCTACGATATCTTCAGATTGTGTCTTTGTGCCACCCAATTTCTCATGAACGATTTCTACAATACCTGCTTTATTCATATATTTAACTCTTAGATTATTAGCGCTTAGATTATTAAGAACAAATAGACCCTAATTCATCTAATTCACTAGTAAGTTAATAAAACAATTTTAATAATTTCGACCTAAATCCTTATAAGATAATTATATATTAAGCCACATTTCAAGCAATAGCCAGTGGTGGATACTATTTTACCGATACTCGGTGACTTTATCGCGCATATTCAATAACCTTTGTTTCCCTAACAACATTTATTTTGATCTCACCTGGATATTTTAGTTCATTTTCCACCCTGTCAGCTATACTACGAGCCATTTTATGGGCTTCAAGATCTGTCACATCCTTAGGATTAACAAAAATTCTTATCTCCCTGCCAGCCTGTATAGCATACGATTTCTCCACACCGGAGAAAGAGTTAGCAATAGCCTCAAGGTCCCCAAGTCTCTTTAAGTAATTCTCCAATGTATCACGCCTTGCCCCCGGTCTTGCCCCCGATATGGCATCCGCTGTCTGCACAATGATAGACTCAAGAGTTTCATAAGGATATTCTCCATGGTGAGCCTGCATAGCCTTAATAACATCCTCCTCTATATTAAACTTCTGAAGGATGCGTCTTCCTATCTCCACGTGAGTCCCTTGGACTTCATGGTCCATCGCTTTACCAATATCATGGAAAAGTGCCCCTTTCTTGGCGACAACTACATTAGCTCCAAGCTCTTCGGCAAGCATACCGGCTAAGTGTGCTATCTCAATAGAGTGACGCAACACATTTTGCCCATAACTTGTCCTAAAGTGAAGTCTGCCCAGCACAGACAACAATCTAGGATCAACACCGAATACTCCGGCTTCATAAGCGGCCTGTTCACCTTTATCTCTTATTATCTTATCTATCTCTCGGCGCGCGTTTTCTACCATCTCCTCTATGCGAGCCGGCTGTATGCGTCCATCAAGAATCAAACTCTCAAGAGCTACCTTGGCAATATGCCTTCGCACCGGATCAAATCCGGATATGATAACCGTCCCCGGGGTATCATCAACGATAACTTCAATACCGGCAGCCGCTTCAAACGCCCTAATGTTCCGTCCTTCCTTACCAATAATCTTCCCTTTGATATCATCAGATGGAATAGGCACGCTTGTTGTCGTGACCTCAGAGGCCGTTGAAGAAGCGAGTCTTTGGATAATACTTGAGAGGATATCCTTAGCCCTTCTCTCAAGCTCTTCTTTACCTGAGGTCTCAATCTTCCTTATCCTTATCAATAAATCTTCTTCATACTTCTTCTCAATATCTTTCAGTAGTTGATCCTTGGCGTCGTCTTCAGTAAGAGATGCCACCTTCTCAAGCTCCTTCCTTTTCTCCTCTTCCAGCTTATCAATATCTTCCTTAATCTTATTTATCTTTTTTACTTTTTCTTTTATCTCTTCCGCCTCGCTTTCAAGAGAAGAATGGCGTTTTTCCACCTGTTCTTCTCTCTTTATAATCCTTTCCTCCATTTTCCTAACCTGAGTAAGAGCTGTTTTTTCTTCATTTTTAGCAGATTCTATAAGCACATCAGCTTTACTCTTGGCTTCATCAAGAGTTTCTTGAGCTTTAGTTTTAGCGTCTAAAAGAAGTTGTTTAACCTTAGTTTCGGACGAAGTTTTCTCCCCCAGAGCGATTAGGTATCTTAGAAAATAACCCAAACCAATCCCCATGATAGCGGAAATACCCGCAAGTACCATCAGTAGCTTTAAAGATATCATAAATTTTTAGTATTTTATTCGTATTTTCCATTAATACTGTATTTTTCATATAAATAGTCATAAAAATAAACGAATTTAATACAAAGTTAACTGTTAAATAATAAGTATTCAATATTCTAACAATATCACGACCTATTTCAATTAGCAAGATTGCGCTAAAAATGATATATTTTAAGGAATAATATGGAAATACCGAAACCTAATCAAAAGAAGAAATATAAACCTGTAGTTCTTATCGTAATGGACGGCTTTGGTGTAGGGTCAAATATCATTGAATCGCCTTGGGAGCTTGCCATTCACCCATTCTTTTCAGAAATTGAAAAGGATTACCCATTTGCGACAATACAAGCGTCAGGGACTGCTGTCGGTCTACCGTGGAACGAGCCCGGTAACAGTGAAGTGGGGCATTTGACGATGGGGTCAGGTAAAGTTATCTATACTCACTTGCCACGCATATCAGTCGCGATAGACGACGGGTCTTTCTTTAAAAATAAAACTCTAGAGAAAGCCATCTCTCATATAAAAGAGCAATCGGAAGACGCCAAAGCGAGTTTGCACTTTATTGGACTTTTTTCATCCGGTTCAGTCCATGCTCACTCCTCCCACTTGTATGCTCTCTTAGATTACGCAAAACAGAAAAATATAAAACGGGTTTTCTTGCATCTTTTCTCCGATGGACGAGATGCTTCACTGAAAGAAGGCGCGACTTTCTTTACAGAGCTTGAACGCCATCTGGAGAAACAATACCCTTTCGCTAAAATTGCCTCTATTATAGGGAGGAAATACGCTATGGATCGTGACGGTAACTGGGACAGAACCGAGACTACTTACAATTTACTTGTAGAAAGAAAAGGGGAGATATTTACATTGGCATCCTCATATATCAAAGGTAGTTACGATGAAGGACTAACTGATGAATCCATAGAGCCTGCTTATCTTCAATCTGAAGACATACACCCTTCTAAAGAAAGTAGGATTAAAAATAATGATGCGGTTATCTTCTTTAATTTTAGAGAAGACAGTATGCGACAAATAACAGAATCTTTCACTAATAAAAGTTTTGATAAATTCGCGAGAAGAGAATTAACTAACGTCTTTTTTGCGACAATGACTGAATATAATAAAAATTTCAATCTTCCTGTCCTTTTTCCTCCGATAGAAAACAACTATCCATTGGCGAGAGCCATATCAGATGCGGGCTTGAGCCAAATACACATCGCTGAGACAGAAAAATACGCTCATGTAACATACTTCTTCAATGGTGGAAGAGAACAACCCTTCCCAAGAGAAGACAGGATATTGATAGACTCCCCAGAAACCACAAGCTTCGCCCTCAAGCCAGAGATGTCAGCCGGTAAAGTGGCAGACACAGTTATAGAAAGTATTCCAAGATATGACTTCATATTGGCAAATTTTGCTAATGCTGATATGGTGGGACATACTGGAGACTTTGAAGCTACTATTAAAGCCATTGAGACACTGGACAGAGAAGTCGGCAGAGTAGTAGAAGCGGTGATTGAATTTGGAGGAGTCATAATAATAACAGGCGATCATGGAAACGCCGAAGAAAAGATATATAAATTAACCGGAGAACAAAGGACTAAGCACACCACTAACTCTGTACCATTTTACCTGATAGGAAAAGATTTTAAAATAAGTGAACCTTTCTCTCAAGAAGAGATAAAGGAAAAATACAAAAGAACGGACGGCATACTGATAGATGTCGCACCAACTATCTTAGACCTCCTCTCTACCCCAAGACCATCTGAGATGACAGGAGATAGCCTAATAAAAAAGCTCTCTACATACAAAAATCCTCACCAGTAATTAGTTGGTGAGGATTTTATATTTACTCTTTCTATTATCTTATTTATTATTTTGTGGTTTTGGTTTGATAATTTTATCAACAACTCCATAAACCAGAGCCTCGTCAGCTCTCATATAGAAATCACGGTCAGTGTCTTTCTCTATCTTTGAGATTGGTTGACCTGTGTGCTTTGCCAGTATCTGATTGATCCTCTCTTTGACCCTAAGAATCTGCCTAGCCTGAATCTCCACATCAACAGCTTGCCCTTCCGCCCCACCCATAACCTGATGAAGCATTACCTCTGCATTAGGAAGAATGAAACGCTTCCCTTTTGTACCGGAGATAAGGAGTGTCGCCCCCATTGAAGCGGCGATGCCGAGTCCAATTGTTGAAACATCACATTTTATATGTTGCATCGTGTCATATATAGCAAGCCCCGCAGAGACAGAACCACCGGGAGAATTGATATAAAGATTTATATCTTTCTTAGGATCTTCTGATTCAAGAAACAACAGTTGCGCCACGACAGTATTGGCGACCGCATCGTTTATGGGTCCGGTTAGAAAAATAATCCTTTCTTTTAAAAGACGAGAATATATATCATAAGCCCTCTCACCAAATTGTGATTTTTCTATAACAGTTGGTATTAACATACAAATAGAATAGCAGTTTTAAAATGAGTGTCAATCTCACCAGAGACAAGCTCACAACATTTACACCTCTTAGGGTATTAACTAATCTAAAATGATATAATCAAAACAATGCGAAATCTGAAGAAGGATTTTAAATATTATTTTCTTGGAGTTCTCCTTGTTGCCACATTTTTTGTCTGGTATGGTGTATATGCTGAAACGCGGAGCACACTCATGGTCGCTTTCTTAGACATAGGGCAAGGCGACGCTATATTTATTGAAACGCCGAATGGCAATCAAGTTTTAATTGACGGAGGAAGAAACAAAAAAGTGCTAGAAGAGCTTGGAAAGATTATCCCTTTTTACGACAAATCTATTGATGTATTGATAGCCACTCACCCTGACGCCGACCACATAGGCGGACTGCCAGAAGTTATAAAGAATTTTGATATAAGTTTGGTAATGGAGCCGGGCGCCTCCTCAGACACAAACATCTATAAAGAGTTCAGGAGAGTTATTAGTGAAAAAAATATCCAGACAATCCAAGCTCGGCAGGGGATGAAAATAAATCTTGATGAAAACGCATATCTGGAAATACTGTTCCCTAATCAAGACGTAGACGGATGGGACACTAATGACGCTTCTATCGTGGCACGACTAATCTACGGAGAGAACTCTTTTCTCTTTACCGCCGACTCACCGCAGAAAATAGAAAATTATTTGGCTTCAGTATATCAAGATAATCTTAAGACTGATATCCTTAAAGTCGGACATCATGGTTCTAAAACATCAAGTTCGGAAACATTCTTAGGTTACACTAATCCGGATTACGCGATAATCTCCGCCGGCAGAGACAACACCTATGGTCACCCACATCAAGAAGTGATGAAACGATTAGAAGACTTTGGTATACCAACCCTGCGCACTGACGAGCTTGGCACCATACGAATACAAAGCGACGGCAATAAATTATATATTAAATAATTTGCAAATTAACTCAAAAGAGATACAATAATTTTCATATGGAAAACACAAAAGAAGAAAAGACATTAATAATAATGAAACCGGACACACTACAGAGAAACCTCTTAGGTGAAGTGATCCACCGATTTGAAAGAAAGGGGTTAAAGATAGTTGGTATGAAGATGACCCAGCTTGAAGATGCAATACTTGAAGAACATTATTGCCACCACAAAGACAAGCCCTTCTTCGCTGAGATAAAAAGATATATGAAATCTAGTCCCGTTGTCATAATGGTCCTCTCCGGCATAAATGCCGTATCAACAACCAGGATAATCGTCGGCCCGACAAAAGGATACGAAGCATCAGCCGGCAGTATCAGAGGAGACTTCTCAATGAGTATGCAATCAAATCTTGTGCATGCCTCAGATTCTGTGGAAACAGCTGAAGAAGAGGTCAAAAGGTTCTTTAGAGACGATGAACTGTTTGATTACCAGAAAATAGATTTCAATTTCCTCTACTCAAAAGATGAGATAAAATAATCTATTCTCATCTTAGGTAAATGTAATAACACCTTATTTTTTATAAGTTCTCAGTTTGAATAAATAATACTCGTTTTACTTCATTAAAATTTCTCCTTGCAAGCAGGAAACCAGAAATTTTATATTCAGCCACTCGTTTATTTATAATCAAACTTCAAAAGGATAAAAAATAAGGCGTCATTACCTCTATTCTCATCTTAGGTAAATGTAATAACACTTTATTTACCAAGTGTCGCAATTGATTGTTGGACTTAGGGCACACATTCTTGAATTTTTTTTATTTTTGAATTATACTATTAATAGGTTCTTTGAGGACATAAACTTCTAGATCAAATAATTGTTTTC
>Ga0210057_1003092_pt1 | contig 23197 bp, 27 predicted proteins | sample CryGeyCG2114_010_2_FD_183968 | JGI IMG/M metagenome (GOLD analysis project Ga0210057, IMG submission 183968) | Groundwater microbial communities from aquifer - Crystal Geyser CG10_big_fil_rev_8/21/14_0.10 (SPAdes) (version 2) | ecosystem: Environmental > Aquatic > Deep subsurface > Groundwater ...
GGTTGGACATCTATTTCCAAAATTTTTATTTCATTTCTCGACGCTGACCTTCTGACGCAGGCTTCCAGCAAGTTTTTATATTTTATTTTCCCAAACATCTTATAACGATATTTGGTCACCCATTCAAGGTGCAGCATCATCACTCCGACACTGTGATCGAAGTGTTTGTATTCATTTATTTGAATTTGTTTTTCCATTTTTACTCCATAGCATTCGCTAAAGCAAATGCAAACATTTATTTATTTTAAGAAAGTTACAACTAAGTCGTATCATTCAAATAGCCTAGTATCTAGGCTATTCTTTTTTTATGTAAATGAATTAGAAATAGTTTTTTGTCATTAACTCCATTTTGAAAAATGGAGATTTCTACCTAGTTAAAGAATTAATTAAATTTATAAGAATTGTTGTGAAAAACTACCCTTATTTTTCTATCGTTTCTCAATTGTATGCCCACATTTAGAACATTTCCACTTTTCAAAAACATCTTCTTGGTATGAAAAAGGTAACAAATAACCTTCATTACATTTCGGACATTTTGGAAAAATACATTTGTCTTCTGTCATTCTCTTGCTTTCCTCCATTTTTTTAAAACAATCTTAAAACCTATAACCTTTGCGGTGTAAAAAGGACCTAATTTTTCTAAAAGTTCATCAGCGAGTTTTTTAACATCTTCTTTATTTTCCCTTGCTGAACGCAATACTGAAATTTTCAGGGTTCTTACTTTTTGAAAATGAGTGTTTAAAGTGGACATGAAATTCTCTGAAATTCCGTTTTTCCCTAGTTGCATTTCATTAATTGCCATTTTATTTTTTGATTTTCCTCTCCAAATTCAAAATATCTTTCTTTTTTATTACTATCTCTTTTGGAGTGTTTTTTAATCTCCAAGAACCCTTTTTCATGAAGACTGTCTTTTTTACATCTCTTCCTGTGAAAATGTGAAGCTTTATGTCTCTTTTGTTATCTCTCCAATCTTGACTCTTACTTGCACAAAAAATTCCTGCCTCATAAATTTCTTCTTTTGTAGGATCTAATTTTTCAATTATACAGAATGGACTTCCGGGAGCAATTGTATGGAGAATTGTGTTTTCCTTTCCCTTGAAACTATTTACAAGTTCATCATTATTCTCTGAGTTTTTTCCAAGAAAGATTTTTGTTTTATTTGAAAGGATAAATTCACGTGGTTTCATAATCCCTTAAGAATAATTAAAATTATAAAGGTATTTATCTAAAATGTTTTATGTTTTACGGATATAAAACAAATAAAAAATTCATTGAGAAAGTGGATAAATTACTTAGGGAATTGAATAAGAGGAAATTGTGGAATAAAGGTACTTTAATTATAGGGCTTGATAAATCTGTTAGACCTCTTGCTTATACTCTGGGAAAATTATCTAGAGAGAAAGGTATGCAGACTCCAGAGGTCAGATTTTTTAATTATACTAGCCATGATGAAATTTCTAATTCTGGAATTGAAAAAATTACTGATTATTTTAAAAGTAAAATTGATCCAGAAGAGTTTTCCAAGTATAAGGAGATTATTATTCTTGATGACCACATATATTCTGGAAATAGTTTAAAGAATACAAAAAAAATTTTAGAAAATTATTTATCTAAAGAAAAAATTAAAAAAAATATTCATATGGCCATTTTGGGACCAATTTCTGGAATTTCTGGTGCTATAAAAGGATTAAATGATTTTATTTTTGTAGATAAAAATCTTGAACTGATTACGGAGATGGATTTCAAAACTGGAGTTGAAGATAAAATAAATACCTCAAAACTTCCCTATGGAGTTAACGAATCAAAAAGAGTTCACAATTCTTCTGGAAGCCTCTACCCCTTATTTTCTCAAAAAAGAATCCAGCTTAGGGAAGACATAAAAAATTATGTTAATAAAGGACAAACTTCGAATGAGAATGTAGGAAATAGCCCTTTGGAAAAGATTATTCGGACATCTTCTTTCATATTCCTAATTTCCGGAATTTTAATTGGTTCAAACCAAATTACTGGAAACATTATTGGAAATCCAATTACTAATTCAAATTTTATTGGGGCAGGATTAATCTTAATCGGAATTGCTGGACTTTTTATTTCGAGAAAATTCAAAAATTAATTATTTGAGTTTTATTTTAAGCCAATCATTGACAATTTTTAGAGATTGCTTTTTTTCTTTGTGAATCATTTTTTTCATTGCTTCAGAATAAGTCATCCACTTATATGTTGAATGTTCCTGTGGGTCAAGAGTAATCTTCTTTTTTCCTGGTTTTGTTTCAGCTGAAAAAAGAGTAAATGTTTGGCCATAATATCCAATTCTATCTCTGAAAATTTTTGGATAAATATATGTTCCCTGATAATTATGTTTTTTAATATTAAAAATTTCCAAACCTGTTTCTTCTTTTCCTTCTCTCTTTGCTGCTCTTTTTTTAGTTTCAAATCTTTCAATTCCTCCCTTAACAAACTCCCATCCAATCCAATGAAGCTTTCTTTTGAGAAAAAGATAGTTTGGTTTTCCTTTTTCAATTGAATAGATTACTAAAAAAACTGCTTTTCTTAATTTATTTTTCACATCTCCATTAATTCAAATGTCTTTTTATACTTTTCACAAAATTAATACTCCTTAATCAAATAAATTAATTTAAATGCTGGGAAACTCTCAAGATTGAATTTGAATGGTTGACTACAACAAATTAGTTTTGGGTGTACTTGATACAATTGAAGAAATGAAAGATTATAGTCTTGGAAAAATAGAAGCTATTCTCGATGATGAAAAAGTTTTTAGTGAAAAAGAATTTGAAGATTGGAAAAGATTAACTGAAGGGGTTTGTTATGATAGAAATTATTGTAAAAGGTTGGGTGTAGATTATAATAACTTGCCTTCAGATGATTTGAAAAAGATAAAGGTTTTTGCACTTTATTTATTAAAAAAAGATAAAAATTTTAAACTTCCATTTTTACCCCCATACTTCAAAGTTCTTTAGTCAAAAATTTTTTATTTCTTCAACTTTTTTTATTAATTCTTTTTCATCCAAAAAATTTCTTTTCATATTAATAAGTTTATTTCTTTTTCTTTTTGGAACTAGATGAAAATGTAGGTGGGGAATTGTTTTCCTTGCTGAAAGCAAATCTCCTTCCTTATATCCCATTTCAACAGCAGGATATTTTTTCTCCAAAATTTTTATTCCTTGCATGATTAAATCAAAAATTGCTTTTTTCTCTTTTCCCTTTAATTTGGATAAATTTAATGCGTGTCTTTTTGGAATAACTAAAAGATGATTATTTATGTAGGGTGCTCTTGCAGGAGTTATGTAGGCAAATTTGTTTTCTAAGATGATAAACTTTTTACCCTCATGGCAAAAAGGACAAAAATTATTTTTCCTTAGAGATTTTAGAATTTTATTGTAAAACATAATCTAATTAGTTAAAAGAAGTTTAAAAATTTAATTTTTAAGATTGATCGGTATCTTTCTTACCTTTAGAAAAAAATTCTATTGCTTTTGCTAATTCCTTATGGGTTTTGGCATATTTTTCAATTGGAATTTTCTTTTCATAAGCTTCTAATGATTGAACGAGTGCTGTTGCTCCTGCCTTTGTTCCATCGGGATGAGCATGACAGCCTGCCCCCATGGTGGTAATAAAATCAACGGTTCCGGCAATATCAATAAATGGTTTTAATAAAGTTGGATTTAATCCTCCAGAAATTATCGGAGCACATTTTTTAATTCCCCTCCAAGAATCATCTTCTAAAATTACATGATGAAGAGAATCTTCATGGACCATTTTCAAAACTTCTTTGTCATTCGCTTGAACTTTTGACCAAGATTGACTAAAAAAATGACCTTTTGATAAAAGTTTTAAAATTCCATTTGCTGCAGTTATATCTTCTTCTGGGCTACCTTTCATTTTTCCAACTCCAGCTGTTCCAGTGTGAATTCCTGAAGCTCCAGCAAGCCTTGCAAATTTGGACAAAACTAAAACTGAAAATCCTATTGGATTTTCTGGCCTTGTATATGCTCCGTGAGACGCCCTATGAAAATGAAGGAAAACATCTGGATATTTTCTTCTTAAAGTTTGAACTGCCATCCATCCTGCAGTAATTCCATCAATTAAAAAAGCGTAACTTCCAGGTTCAAAACCTGCTGCCCTAATCATCTCGCACCTTTCAATCATGGTGTCAAAATCTGAAGCAGAGACATTAAAAGAATGGACTTTCTTTTTTCCAGTAACTTTCACAGCCTTATCCATCGCTTCTTTAACATGTTTTACCATCTTGTCATATGGACAGAAATCTTGATTAGCTTGAGGTTCATCATTTTTAACAAAGTCTCCTCCTCCAGTCCAAAAATCATAACAAACTTCTGCATATTCTGCTGAGGTTAAACCCATCTTAGGTTTTATTATTGTTCCTAGAACCGGCCTATTCTTTATTCCCAAATATTTTTTCATATCATCTAAAGTGTAACTTGGACCATCATACTGTTCAAGCATTGTTGAAGGGAACCAGACATCAATAAGTTTCAAAGCCGAAACTTGCTTCATTCCAAGAACATTTCCGACAACATAAGTTAGAATATTTTGAATATTTCCTCCCCTGTCAAAAAGCCTCCAAGGATAAGCAATCCAAACGAGATTTTTCTTTTCATCAAATTGATAAACTAATGCATTCATTTTCTTAGAAAAAAGAGTTTCTGTTTGGACCAAAAAATTTGTTCCTGTGGATGATTCTGCTGCAATTTCGCAAGCGGCTTGTAAAATATTTAAACTTTTATCTGGAACCATATGAAAAACTGCAAGCATATATTCTCCATTTTTATAATCTTTAAAATTTAAATCCACATAAGAAGCTTGATGGGAATTTAATGAATAAACCTTCTCAACATCCTTTCCTACTTTTTTAATAGCCATCTTTTCCCTCTTATTTAAAGGATGTTAATTTTATTTAAATATCTTTATGTTTATTTTGAAAACTACTATTCAAAAGAAATAATCTTAATAAACTCAAGATAATTTTGAGATAAATGTATTTTCTTGGAATCGATGAATCTGGAACTGGATTGTACCCCTTAATTTACTCTTGTTGTATCTCAATTAATAAAGAAAATTTAATTGAAAATTCATTTCGAAAAAAACGTTCAAATGTTGAAAGAAAAAGGTTGAAAAGTTTTGTTGGTTTTCCAAGTAAACATCTTATATTTGAAAAAAAATATGGAGGAATTATTAATTCTGAAAATTTTAAAACCATTGCAATAGGAGAATTTTCAAAATTTTATTCACAAAAGTATAATATAAAGGCCGTTTACATGGATGGATTGATGCCAAATTTACAAATTGAAAAAATTTGTGAGATGATTTATGGAATTAATAAAAGAATAAATTTTCTTTTTGGAAAAAATTTGGATATTAAATTGAAATTGGTCAATGAAGCCGATAATTGGGCAAATCTTTTATTTAGGGAATTCAGAAATTCCTCCACACCTCAAAAGACAAGACCTTTTGAATTTTTGCCCTTGCCTGATGTTAGAAATTATGAAAAATATTTAATTTAAGAATTTAAAAAATTAAATATTTTGGATAAATAAAAAAAATTATGCATTTATAAAAAAGGAAGATTTATAAAATGAAACGTATTATTATCTAAAAGATGTTCGGCTTATTTGAGAAGAAAAAAGTGGTGAAGAAAGTTGTTAAGAAGTCAAAGACGGCTAAGAAAAAACCCAAAAAAATTTCTAAGAAAAAACCCATTAAAAAGGTGAAGAAAGTTTCTGGAAGAAAGATTTCTAAAAAAATAAAAACTTCAAAGAAAAAGGTTATTAAGAAAACAAAAAAAATTATTAAGAAGATTCCAAAGAAAAAAAAAATGGTTAAGAAGGTTAAAAAAGTCTCTGGAAGAAAGATTTCTAAAAAAATAAAAACTTCAAAGAAAAAGATTGTGAAAAAGGTTCCAAAGAAAAAGAAAGCGATTGGGAAAGTTAAAAAAACAAAAAAGATTGTTAAAAGACCCTTTGTTAATAAATTAAATAGCAGGAGTGATAATCTCACTATGAAAAAATTGGATAAAATTGCCCATAAAATAAGAAAAGAAATTTTTGAAAAGAAAAACGGATCATCAAGAAAAATTGTGAGAAATCGTGAGATGCTAAGAACTGGAATACCTGGATTTGATGCATTGTTCAGAGAAAAGATGGGAGGAATTCTTCCTGGTTCTTCCGTATTAATTGAGGGAGGGCCTGGTTCAGGAAAAACATTATTTTGTTTAGCAACAGTGAATAATTTGTGTAAACTCAAAAACAAAAAATGTCTTTATATGAGTTTTGAAGAGCCGGAAGAAAATTTGATTTCACATATGGAAAATTTTAATTGGCCCGCAAAAGAGATGATTAAAAAAGGTCTTTTAAGAATAAAAAGGTTTGATGCTATTGATATTTCGAGAAGCATTGAAGCACTTTTGAGCGCCGCAAAAAAAGAATTATTAATTGAAGTAGATCCTGTATTCTTCCCTCAAGATTTCCAACCGGATTTCATTGTAATTGATTCATTAACTTCAATTGCATCTGCTTTTTCCGGAGAAGAATCAAGATTTAGAATTTATATGGAACAACTCTTCAGATATCTTGAAAAGAATAATATAACTAATTTTTTAATTAGAGAAGTTTCAAGTCCGTCTCATGTTGGAACAACTTTTAAAGAACAGGGTGAAGCGGTTTCATTCTTGTCTGATGGAATAATTATTTTGTATAATGTGATTTACGATAGCGGAGAAAGAACTTCAGCAATTGAAATTTTAAAAATGAGAGGAATGGATTTTAAAAGAAGAATAGTTGAATTAAAAATTGTTGATGGTAAAGGAATCGAAATAAACCCAAATAAAGTTTTAAAGAAAGCAAAAAAAGCTAATTTCAGTTTAACTTAAGTTTTTTGGAATATAACTTCAACTTTAATTGAATTCTTAGAAAAGTTTAAATATAACTTTGAACAATCTTAAATATGTATTTAAAAAAAGTATTCAAACCTACCCTTAAGAAATCCTTATTCTCTTTTATTTTTTTTGTGGTCTTTGTTCCATTTATAACTTATGATAATGGGGTGAGGTGTATCACAACCCCCTGTAATTCAACAAATTTGGGTTCAATATTAATTTATATCTTTAACGGTTTTCCTTACATTCACCAGATTAATTATTTAATTCTCATTGTAGGAATTTTAGTTTCTTATTTGGTTTCATGCATCTTACTTAGAAATTCAAAATAATCCTTTCCTAAAAATTCCCTCATCTCTTATTTCAAAATTAAAATCTTTCTTGTCGAGACTTCTATGTTTTAATAAAACTGCCCTTCTTGTTCGCCCATTCTTTAATTCAATTATGCATTTACTCCAATATTTGAATAAATCTCCTCCAACAATATTCATCTCTTTTTCAACACCATTTTTCATATCTTCAAAAGACAAAAAATTTCCATAGACTTGGTTTGTGATAATCACGGGGATATTTTTTTTTCTCGAGATTTCAACAAGAGCCCTCATTTGTCTTGCAACATCTCGATTTACATCTTTTATTTTTTCTTCATCATTCCCAGAGATAGCATCTCCTAATTCAAGACGATAAAGCATAGCCATAGAATCAACAACAATTAGTCCTACTTCATCTCCCTTCATATTATCAAGAATTTTTGAAAATGATTTTTTTTGTTCAAAAAAATTAGTGGGGTTTAGAATTAATATATTTTCTAAAATTTTTTGAAAATTTTCTTCTCCTACGATTTGTTTAACTCTTTCAATTGAAAATCCTCCCTCACTGTCTACAAAAATTACTTTTTTATCTCTTGCTTGACTGCACGCAACTAAAATAGACAAATTGCTTTTCCCGGAACCTGGAGGTCCAACAATCATAGTAACAATTCCTTTTTCATAACCTCCATTAAGCCAATCATTCAAATCAAAACTTCCTGTTGAAATTTTATCGGGATTTTCCATAGAATTCTAAATAAAAAAGAATTAATAAGTATTTAGATAATTATTTCAAAGATTTAAAATCGCTTTCAACTTTTTCTAAATCTTTTATAATTTCATTAACTGCATGTTCAAAAACTGCCTTCACGTCTTTTCCTTTTGTCTTTACAAGAAGAATGGGATTCATTGTTGCATGTTCTTTTTTCCAAGCGGCAAAAGTAACTGCGGAATTTTTATTCAAATATACTCTTAAAAGTTCAGGAAAGGTGAGATTATCAAATTGTACTTCAATCTCATTTTTTTCCCTTTTTAATACTTTAATCTCCATATGTTAAAATTCCAATTTAGATTTATAAAGGTTTGGATTGATTCTTTGTTGAAAAAGTTCTAATTTGGATTGACTTATTAAACAAGAAAATGGCAAAGAAAAAATATTTAGATATGAATTTTTACTTAATTGTAATTATTTATAGATTAATTTGAAAAAGATTATTAAATTATATATCTCTCTAAGAAAAACAAAAAGATTAATTTGAAATATATAATCTTTCCGATGAATTTTGGTCGCTAGATAGCATTAATTCAATAAAAATAATCTTAATTGTTTCAAGGTTTAAAGTAAATTAGTTTTTATGATTAATTTGACTTTGAGATATAATCGGATTAGATTGGATTAAATTTGAATGCTCTTTATAATTATGGGAAATGCGGATATCCTAAAAAGATTGTTAATGGACGTTTTAAACGGTTCCTCTTTATTAAATAAGTCATTTGATTACTTTCCCCAAACAATCTTTGAAAGGTCTTCATCACTAGGTTCGTCTTTTGGTTTTTCTTTAAAAAATCCTTTTTTGGGAATATCTTTAGGAATACCATAAATTTCATTTATTTTATCCAAAGATAAATCTCTAATATCAATAAAAAGGTCTTTTTTTCCTTTTGTTTTATTCCTCATTTCTGAAATTAAAATTCCAGTTGGAATTTTTGATTCGTTAATTATATCTTTATGATCAATTTCTCCTTTCTCTTTTCTTAAATTAAGTTCAAGATAACCTTCAACTTTTTTTATGAGTGGGAGATAATCCTTTGGAAGAATTCCTTTTTCTAAACTTTCAACTGCAATAAATGGCTCAAGAATAGATTCTGCAAGTTTTTCTTTTGAAATTTTTAAAAATCTCCTTTTTCTCATAACCACCCAATTAAAATGGTCGATAAGGTCTTCTGGAGGTTTTGGACTAGAATAAACCTCTTGTTTAAAGTTTCTGTCCACAATGTCCTTTAGGTGAACATCTTCCATATGAGGGATAATTTTCTTAACCTCGTGCTTCTCAACGGTCACATGGGCCATTCTTGAGAGCCTCTCCCTTACACTTTCACGAGAATTTGACCTATCTAAGACTATTTCTTTTTTTTCGATGAGAGGAATTTTCTCCTTAAAATAACACTTACGACAAACATGAATAACTCCCCTTGATTTGTAAATTCCCTCATATAAAACAGCCTTTTTGCTACCTATCCCACATAAATAACATTCATCCATAAATAAGGGAGAATTAACCTCTTTTTTAATATTATTGTGCTTTAATCTACTTAATTAAATTGAAAATTTCCTCTTTCGGAGGAACTTCATAAAAAATCTTTTTCTCATTCACTATTACTGCTGGAAAACTTGTAATATTATATGAAGAAACTATGGAGTTTAAGGAAATTAAATTTTTATCATAAGCAATTGGAATCAAAACTACTTCCGGATTTTCATCTTTTATTTCCAGAAGAATTTTTGACCAAACATTTTGTTCTGCTTTTTTTGATAAGTCTTCTTCTTCATAATTATAGAGATAAACTAAAGTGTCTATATTTGAAGAACACTTACTTTTCAATTCAATAGAATTTATCCAAAGATATGTTCTTAAAACATCATATTTTTTATGTAAGTCTTTCAAATTTGAGGTCAATTTTCCGGATTCTTCGTATTTTGTTAAAAGAGAGGCCTCACTATAAACTCTGTCTAAAAGAGCCTTGTTTGAATCAATTAAAATTGTGCAAGAAATATCACCAGAATTGACAAGTTTATTCAGAGAAATAACATCAATAAGGGAAATTTCTGAATTTGTGTAATAACTGTTAATTTCATTTGCCCTGGTTCCTTCAACACTTAAGCCAATATAAAATCCAACTAAGAAAATAACTATTGTTATAATCAAAGCTTGAACAAAAACAAAATAATTTTTTTTCATTTTACCATTTATTATTTCCTTTTATTATTTTGTATATTGAAGTTACCAATATCACTGGATAAACCAGAAGGTAAAAAAACATATACACTACTATATCAAAAATCCTTGGCTTTTTAAAATCTTTCTCTTTCTCATAAAAAACCGAAATTAATGTGAATATTAATCCTGTCAAAAAAAGGATAATTCCAAATAAAAAAAGAATATCTGGATTTAAAGAAATATCTTTGACAGATAAAATTGCAGTGTGTGCTCCAACAGAATATGATGTTGAAAGATATTTTATAATTGCCCACCTAACTGCTCTGTAAAGAAAAAGCCCCAATCCTAAAATTCCTAAAATCCAAGATGAAATGAAAAGAGGTAAAACAAAAAAACCTAAAACTCCTTTTCTCAAAAATTTACTTTTATGTCTTGAAATTGTTTGAAGCCCACCAACATTCCAACGTATTCTTTGTTTTATCCAACCTTTGATTGTTTTTGGGGCAATAGAGTAAACTCTAGAAGTGAGACTCATTTTAACATCGTAACCGGCATCTAAAAATCTCCAGGTTAGTTCAATGTCTTCAGTTAAATTTTTTTCATCGAACCCTCCGAGTTTAAAAAAATAACTTGTTCTATACATTGCTAAAGGACCAGGAGTAACATAAATTGAATCCACATATTCTAACAGTTTTCTACTAAATTTTATAACTAGATACTCAAGAGCTTGCATTCTTAAAAGAAAATTACTTCTATTTTTTACTAGAACAGATGCCGTTACTGCGCCAGTATTTTCATTATCAAAAAAACCAATCATTTTTTCTATTGCTCCTTTTTCAGGAAAACTATCTGCATCTGTAAAAAGAATTAAATCTGTTTTAACAAATTTAGAACCATAATTTTTTGCTCCTGCAGCATTTCCTGTATTTTTGGGCGTCTGAACTCCTAAAACAAGCCCAGGATACTTCTTTTCACACTCCTTGATTATTTTATAAGAATTATCTGTAGAACGATCATCTACCACAATTATTTTTTTTAAATTTGAATATCCATTTTTTACAAGCATTTCTATAGTTTTACCAATACTTTCTTCTTCATTATAACATGGAATAACACAACTAACTGAATAATTTTTAGTTGATTTTGGAAAAGTTAACAATTCTTTTTTATGTTGCAAATAAAGTAATATAAAGAAAATTAAAAAATAAAAAGCTAAAAAAGAATAAATCAAATAAACCCAAGTCAAAAGATCCATTTACTCTTCCTCCTGTCCTTCGCTCTCTTCTTGAAGTTCTTCGTTGAACTCACTGGGAATATTTTCTTCATCAAAATTTTTAGAATTATTTTCTTTGAATGGATTTTTTCTATCAGTTGAAACGTTAAAATAATCATAAAACTCGTCTGAAAGAGTAATTATGTTTGTATGCCCTTCTTTTTTAGTTTTGATAAGTCCAAGTTGAGCAAATTTGTGAACATGATCATAAGCCTTATTTCCTCTAATCTTAATTATAATTGATTGTTTTATTGGTTGTTTGTAAGCGATTATTGCAAGAGTTTCTTGTTCTGATTTGGAGAATTCTGCCGAACCAGTTGCAAGTTTATTTATAATATTATGATATTCTTGTTTTACATCCATTTTCCAAAGATTATCTCTTTCAACGATTTCGAGAGCTGAATCTTCTTTTGAATATTTTTCTTTAAGCTTTTCAATTGATTCTTTTATAACTAAGGAATTTAGGTTAGAAAGAGAAATTAAATCTTGCATAGATAAAAAACGTCCTGAAACAAAGAAAATCGCTTCAACTAACCTAATGTTTTCTTTCTCCTTTGACCAATCAATTTCATCAAGAGTTTTTTTTGTCATTTCCATTGAATTTAAACGCAAGTCCGGTTTTTAAAATTTGAGGGAACATAAACCCTTTTAACTTTGAATTTCTTTAAATTAAAATGAGAAAAATTCATCTATTTTGGATAATTCCCCTATTGTTAATTTTTATCCTACTCTGGATTCGTCTTTTAAACTCTACTGAACTTGATGATGTGACTCCTGGAATTTCATGCCCCGAATTAGAAATTTACTCTCCAGATATTTTATGGATAATTCCAAATTTTAACAATAGCCCCATAGAAGAAAATAAAAAATGGTGTAAAGAAATTTTATCCCTAAATAAAACTCTTGGAATGCATGGAATTCATCATACTTACGATGAATTTAGTGGAAATGTCACCCTTAAAGAATTAGAAGGGGGAATGAAAGAATTTGAAAGTTGTTTTGGATATTCTCCTACAATGTTTAAACCCCCTCAATTAGCAATTTCTGACGAAAAAGAAAAAATAATTCAAAGCACAGGAATGCAACTTAAAGGTAGTTTTAACCAAATAATCCACAAAGTATATCATTGTAATGATTCGGATACTCCAAAAAATAAATGGATTGAAATTTTCTAGAGGTTAATTAAAGATTATTCAATTTTATTAAAATGAAAAAAGTATTATTTGTTTGTAGCGGAAATGTTTTCAGAAGTTTAATTGCCCATGAATGTTTAAAAGATTATTTAAAGAAAAACCAAATAAAAGGAATTGAAGTTTATTCGGCTGGAGTCAATCCAAAGAAGGATTCATCAAATAATTTAACGCGTGAAGATTTAAAAGAAGAAGGAATAGTTTTTAGACATAAACCGAAAAAAGTCACCAAAAGATTAATCGAAAAAAATGATTTGATAATCTCCATGGGTAAAAATCACCAAAAATTCTTAAAAGAAAAATTTGGAGTCAATTCGGTTCTTTTTAATAAAATTGCATATAACAATAGTAAAAGCGTCCTTGATATTGGAGAAAAATATCCTTTTTTATTAAAAATTTCAAAAAAAGAGATAAAAAAACAAAAAGAATATATTTATCATATAAATTGGACTGTGAAATATATCTCTAAAGGAACACCAAAATTAGCAAATAAAATAATCAAACTATTTTTTCCTGGGAATTAATGCAGTTCCATATGCATCAATTGTCAAATTGTCTGCATTCCTTGGAGAAGTATAGAAATGTAAAGGATATCCCCCCACAACTTCTGCCTCTTTTGGAATGATTTTGGAAAAAATTTCTTTTGGACGAATAGATTCAATATCCACACATGCAAGAGGTATAAATTCATAATCTTCAATAGTTTTGCCTTTGATTTTAAAATATCTTGAAAAAGGAATTTCTAAAATTTTTTCTAAAGGAAAGTTTGGCATACAAAAAGGATTATTTTAAAGTTCATAAAAATTTATACTTAAAAGTTAATTAAATTCCAAATCTTTGAATTGCTCCAATTCCAGACAATTTATTAAATTGGTCTCCTTCATCAGTTTCAGTTGAAACAATCTCAATAGTTGTTCCCATATTTCCGGCAATTTTTTTTAATTCATTTACTTTTGTACGTTCGAAATTTTTAGAAATTATTAAAAGGTCAACTGCTCCAAACTCAAGAGCTTTTTTGACATCTTCATATTTATAGGGAGTCATTTTTGGATCTTTTCCTAGACTATTAAAAAATTTTTCTAAAAGTTTTTTTTCATAAATTATTTCTTGATTTGCGAGAACATCTTGACTTAATCCAACTAATTCTTGAAGACCAGATTGAGAAGTGTCTCCCTGATCTTTAACTCCAATTATTTTTTTCCTTAATCTTGTAGGAAGATACTCTCCATCAACAAATTCATTTTTTGTCGGAACTGGTCCCCCTATTAAAATTCCTTTAAGTTTAATTTCTTCATAAAATAGATTTTTCATTTCATCTGCAATTCTCTTATAAAATTCCTTAGTTAAACCTTCAGTAATTCTGTGAAACCTCTGTGAAGAATTATGAACAATTAATCCGTTAGCTATAAAATTATGATTTTTTGTTTCAATGTCTATTGTTTTACTTAAACCAAGAAGTTCAATTTTAGAAATTTTAATTGCAACTAGATTAGAATTATAAAACATCTCTAATCTCTTTTTGAGTTCATCATCTTTAATTTTATCTAAAATTTTTTTCTTAAACACTTCCTTACTCATTTGTCTTTTATTACAGAAAAAATAACCACAATGAAAATTCCTAGTATTTAATCCTGAATTTCTTATTATTCTGGCAACCTCTATCCCATTAACAATCAATTGTCTAACCTTATTTCTATTACTTCTTTTATCAATCAATTCTTCAATTTTTTTTTGTTTTTCTAAAGAACAAAATCCTATAAGATTTTTAAATTTTTTAATAGAATCTATGTCATCTATAGTAATAGTATATCGGATATTCTTAGAATAAGGGTTTCTTTTATTATCATATTCTAGAAGAGAAGACAAAATTCCAAGTCTTAAAAGACAAAATTGGATTTGTTTAGCTAAAATTTGGTTATTAAATCCTGCACCAATCCTTCCTAGGGAAACATATCCTTCTGCATCAAAAAATCCCCCAATAAAAGAAGCCAAAGAATTATTTGAAGAAGTTAAAATCATTGGAGAAATTCTTTCATTTAATGTTTTATTCTTAGAATTAAAAATAGACTTAAAAAATTGGGACAAAATTCTACTGTAAATTCTCAATTGCCAATAATTTTTTGATTTCCTAAAACTCAATTTTGGTTCGATTTCGAAAAGTTCTTTAATTAACTTTTGATAAAATTTTGCAACTTCTTCTCTCTGTTCAAAAAAGGTTAATCTATCTATTTCGTAACTTCCATCTCCAAGATAATATCCAAACAATCTTGTAAGTTTAGGGTTGATTTTTTTGGGAATATGGACTTTTTTTGTATTAAAACTTTGTTTAATTATTGGAGAAAAATTAATTAATTGATCAGAATTATTAATTTCTATTTTTTCAGGAAGCAATAAATAATCTCCCTCTCTAATTTCAGATAAAGATTTTTCCTGAATTCCCTTATCTGTCCTAACAAAAAAAGAATGGTCTTTAGAGGCTTTTATTTCGAATTTGGGATAACAAGTAGTTATTTTATACAAAAGTTTATTATTTTCCCATTTGGCAATGATAGGAGTTTTTTCTGTTCTTTCGGAATTAAAATTTTGTGAAATGACAAATAAAGGATTATGAGAATCCTTAATCTCAATAATTTCTCCATTGTCCTTCATCACAAGTGTATCGGGACTAATACATTGCCCCCCTGCTCTTACCTTTGAAGGAACCCCTGAAGTCATTTTTTGTAAAACCTCAATACTTTTACCTATTAGCCTTCCAATTGTTGCTTCTTTCCTATCCATCACTAAAAGTCCATAAATTTCGGAAACTTCAGTCATTGATTCTAAAGGCTCCAAAACAAATTCCTTATCGCATCTATAAAGCCGAACTTTGATGTCCTCAGGGGGACTAATTTCCCAACTTTGAATATCGGACTGACTTTCAACTTGTGAAACATCTCCTGCAAAGATTGCCATTCCTCTTGGAGGAGTCACTTTATAATCTTTAAGCACACGAACAATTCTATCTAATGAATCAGAAACATTTTTTCTAGTTGAAGTGGATTTAATGTTTTTTGCTGTAGATTTTTCTGCTTCAAGCTGACGTTGAACCGCATTAACATCATAACCTGCAGGAATGTAAACTGTAATGAGTTCAGTTGCTCGTCCCTTATGGTCCTTCATGGATTCAATAAATTCCTTCAGTTCTTCACGAGTTGGTTCTTGTAATGCCATATTTAAATAAAAAATATTTAGTTATTAAAGGTTAGGATTAAGGTAAAAAGGAAAGGTCACAAAATTAGTTTTGAATTGAAGATTTTTTCAAGAATTCCTGAAGATAGTTTTTTTTTGATTCCTTTTTCTCTAAAAACTTCTTCAATAAATGTATAATCTTCTTTATTTTTACATGAAACTTCATAAGGAAAAATTCCAAAATTATTAACAAAAATAGAAGAAAAAATATTTTTTAAATCATCTTTATTCTCTCTTCCATTAAATGAAAGAATTTCAAAATAACGAATCTTTTCTGGACGTTTTTCTAAAGTTGTAAAATCCACAACCTCGTAATTAGTCAAAAGGGTGGGAATTGATGTAACTAAATCATTAAATCTTGTATCTACAATTTGACCAATGGGCTCAAAAGAAAATTTCTCTTTTGGAAATTCTTCCTCATTATAGTAAAATTTTGCGACTGTTTTCATATCTAATTTAATCTTTTTATATTTTTAAGGATTTATATAAATTCAACTCCTAATTTTTTTCCTTCTTTAATCTCTTTAGAATTGGTTACATTTCCTAAATCTTCAAGCATTCCTTCAAAGAATTTTATGTCTTTTTTTTCTAAGGTTAAAATAATTTCAGAATTCATTGATTTCTGATTATTTGTTTTTTCTTGCCTTACTTTAGACAAAATTTCAAATAAATGGTTAAGTTCATTGCTTTCTTTTGATTTAGATTCAAATTTTGGCCAAGGAAAAAGATGAATTGATTTTTCTTTTTCATTTTTTTTATAATTTTCTTGATAAATTTCTTCTGTAATAAAAGGCATAACGGGAGCAATAAGTTTCAAAAGTGTGAATAAACTTTGATAAAGCGTATACTGAGCTGAAAGTTTTTTGTCCCCTTCTCCTTGATAAACTCTTTTTTTAACAGTTTCTAAATAATTTCCAGCAAAAGAATTCCAAAAGAAAGTTTCAATCAACTGTTTTGAAGTTGAATAATCATATTTCTCAAAATATTTTGTTACATCCCTTACCAAAATATTCAAATTTTCTAAAAAAAGATTATCAATTTTTTCTAATTTTTTAGGTTTTTTCTTTCCATCATAATTTTCTAAATTCATAAAAACAAAATTTGCAGCATTGAGTAATTTATTTACCATTTTTTTTCCTGTAACCAAATCATTTTCTTGGTAATCCAAATCCTGACCTAATTTTGAACCAGAAGCCCAAAAACGAAGTGCATCTGCACCATATTTTTCTAAAATGTCTTTTGGATCAACAACATTACCTTTAGATTTACTCATTTTTTCTCCATGAAGTGAAACGATTCCAGAAATTATAATCTCATCCCAAGGAATTTTTCCTTCATGCAAATATGATTTCACAATTGTATAGAAAGCCCAAGTCCTGATAATATCGTGCGCATTGGGCCTAAGTGAAAAGGGAATCTTTATTTTGTTACCAAACAAATTACTTGCAATTTGAGGAGTTAGTGAAGAAGTTGCCCAAGTATCCAAAACCATTTTTTCTGGAATAGCTAATTTTCCACACTTAGGACATTTCTTTTTTGTCTCGAGTGGTTCAACCGGTAAATCTTTTTCTTCTGGAAGAAGAACTTCCCCACATTTTTCACATTCCCAAACTGGAATTGGAACTCCAAAGTGCCTATTACGAGAAATTGACCAGTCCCATTCTAAACCATTAACCCAATTTTCATATCTCTTAAACATGAATTCTGGATGCCACTTTATTTTTGAACCTTGTTTTAATAATTCATCTTTTTTGTTTAATATTTGAATAAACCATTGTGGAGTATCCACAAACTCAATTTCAGTCCCACATTTGTCGTGAACATTAACTGAATGAACAATCTCTTGCTGTTCATAAATTAAATTTTTTTCTTTCAAATCTTCAAGAATTTTTTTCCTCGCTTCCTTAATTTTAAAGCCCAAATAACCCGGAATGTTAACCCTTCCATCTTTAGTAATAATTGTTTTTGGGTTTAATTTATGCTTCTGAACTGCTTCGACGTCAAACTTGTCTCCATATGAACAGACCATTAAAGCCCCAGTTCCCTTATCAATTTGTGCTGAAGGGTCAGCGATAATTGGAACTTCAAAATTAAAAAGGGGAACTTTGACTTTTTTCCCAACAAAATTCTCATATTTGGAATCTTTAGGATTAACAAAAACTGCAACACAAGCGTAAAGAAGTTCTGGACGTGTTGTTGCAATTAAAAAATCTTTTCCGCTTGTGCCCTTTTGGGTATCAACTTGAAATTTCAATGTAGAAAATTTGCTTGGAAATTCTTTATCTTCTAATTCTGCTTGAGCAATTGAAGTCTGACATTCTGGACACCAAAGAGTTGGAAAACTCTTTTTGTAAATGTAACCTTTTTTATATAAATCTATAAATGATTTTTGTGAAGATTTTTGACTTCCAAGGTCGATTGTGGAATAAATTTTTTCAAAGTCACATGAAATTCCAATATCTTTCCAACCTTGAACAAATTCTGGAGTTATTTTTTTGAGGGTTTTTAGACACAGTGTTATAAATTCAGCTCGACTCATATTAACACTTTTTACATTATTTATTTTTTCAACTAATCTTTCTGTAGGAAGCCCATTATCATCTGTTCCGAATGGATAAAAAACTTCACCATTAAACATTCTTCTAAATCTTGCAATAAAATCTTGTTGAGAATAACTTAAAGCATGACCAATATGCATTTTTCCAGAAACAGTTGGTGGAGGTGTATCAAGAGAATAAATTTTTTTAGAATTTAAATTTTTTGAACTGAAAATTTTTTCCTTTTCCCAATAATTTTGCCACTTTTTTTCCATCTCCGTAATATCAAACTTTGCCATAGGAGATTTAAACAAACATAATTTAAAAAATGTGTGATTAAATTTCTTTTTAAATTTCACAAAAAGATTTTTATACTAGGAGAAATTGGATTTATCATGGCACAAAATCAAGGAATTAGTCTTCCATCAGGATTTGGAGGACTTGTCAGCTATAAAGAAGAATATGCAAGTAAATTTATGTTAAAACCAACTCATGTGGTAGTTTTTATTATCCTGATAATACTATTTAGAATTGGTCTTGGCTTTTTCTCAGGTTAAAATGTTTGGTGGAGTTAACCCTAAACAAATGCAGGGAATGATGAAGAAAATGGGAATATCCCAAGAAGAAATTTCTGCAGAAAGAGTAATTATTGAAAAAAAAGATGGAACCCAAACAATTATTGAAAATCCATCTGTTGTGAAAGTAAAAATGCAGGGACAAATAAGTTTTCAAATTTCTGGAGAAGTAAGTGAAAAGTCAAAGGAGGTTGGAATTTCTCTGGAAGATATTAAGACGGTTATCGAAAAAACTAGCTGTTCTGAAAAAAAAGCTAGAGAAACTCTTGAAAAAACAGGTGACTTGGCCGAAGCGATACTTGAGCTTTCAAGAGGATAATTATAAAAAGGTTTAGAGCTTTCCCAAAGTTAATTTCTAATTCAAACATGGAAACTATAAAAATTAAACAAACAAGAATTTCAAATAAAAATTAAAATGGAAGAAATAATTCAAGAAAAAATAAGTGCAGATCATTTACTTTATGTTAGTTTAAAATATACTAAAACTTGTGATGTAATAATGAATCTCTTACTTCGATGGAGAAAAATGATTGATACTTGTATAATTCATCTTTTAAAAGACGCAAAGAGAAGAGGAAAAGTAAAAGAAGTTTCGGATAATGCAATTGGAAGGATTGCTGAGATAAAAGAACTGTTAAAAAAAGATAAAAATTCTATTGATGCAATTGATTTTTTTATGATGTTACGAAAAATTGAAAGTTTAAAGACAGAAAGAATTGGAGAATTTAGAAAGAATGTTAATTTAAAAGTAATTTTTAGAGGAAAAGAAATAAATATCAACCTCGAGAAATTAAAAGAATATGCTGAAATGCTTGAAAAATTTATTGACATGACAAAAAAAAGGTTAAATGAAAAATGAAAAGGATGATTGTTATTGCTTCGGGTAAAGGAGGAGTTGGAAAAACAACAACAGCAATAAACCTTGGAACTGCAATGAAACATTTCAATAAAGATGTTTTGATAATTGATGCAAATATGTCTACACCCAATGTGGGAATACACCTTAATTCTCCGGAAGTTCCAATCAATTTAAACCACATTCTTCAAAAAAAGGCACATCCTTATGAAGCGGTTTACACTCATGAATCTGGAATAAAGATAATTCCTTCTTCACTTTCTGTTAAAGAGTTGAAAAAACTAAAAATGGAAAAGTTAAAGGATTTTAAAAAAGATTTTCAAAATTTAGCAGACATTGTAATTTTAGATTGCTCAGCTGGACTCGGAAAGGAAGCTATGTGTGCAATTGAAATGGCTGATGAGATAATTCTTGTTTCTAATCCTGAAATGCCTGCAATAACTGATGCATTAAAAACAATTAAAGTTGCTGAAGGAATAAAAAAACCAATTACTGGAATAATTATCACTAGAGTTAGGAAAAATAATTATGAACTTTCACCAGAAACGGTTAAAAAAATGCTTGAAATCCCCATTCTTGGAATGGTTCCAGAAGACATTTTAGTTCAAGATGCTCTGAAAAAAAAGAATCCTCTCGTTTGGGTTCATCCAAAATCAAAATCCGCAAGAGCATATAAAGAAATTGCAGCAAGAATTCTTGAAGAAGAATATGATTCGGATGATGATAAAGAAAATATTTTTGAAATAGTTAAAAAGTTTTTTAGAAAGAAGTGAAAATTAATCCAAACCAATTAATTTTTTAATATAATTAGAATTATCCGGGGAATATTGGAAACTTAAAACTTTCACCATAAATTTTTTTAATAAATAATAAAAAATTCAATTTTTCATTATTTTAAACCTTCAAAACTTACAAAAGATTTGTTACTAAAAAGTTCTTTAGAAGACTTGCAAAATGAATATCAATTTTTAATAGTCTAAATTAATTAAGATTATTTTAATAATTATTAATCTTAAAAATGAATCTTTTGGAATTGATTATGTGATGAGTATAATCTAATATCTATTTTGTAACATATTCAATCTAAAATATACTTTAGATTAGATATTTTGAATTATATATATTTAAAAGATTATATTGAATTAACCTACAGTTGCCCCAACTTCTATATCTGAATCGGGCAAAATCAATGAAACTTTTGTTCTATCTTTATTGGATGCTGCAAGAAGCATTCCTTGTGATTCTATTCCCTTTAACATTCTTGGTTTTAAATTAGAAAAATAAATTATTTTTTTACCTTTTAATTTATCTTTTGCATAGAATTGTTTTAAACCTGCACAAATTGTTCTTTTTCCAAGTTCTCCAACATCAAGAGAAAGTTTGTAAAGTTTATCTGCTCCTTCAATATCCTCAACTTTTTCAACTTTGGCAACTCTCAAATCCAACTTTTCCCAGTCTCCAAATTCAACTTCTTTGGTATCCATAATTCCAACAATCTCTTCTTCTTTATTAATTTTCTTATCTTCTTTCAAATCAATTTTTACAAAAAGAGGTTCGTCCTTAATAATTTTCTTTGCACTAAATTGTTTTTTTATTTTTTCTGCACTTTCCGGAATAAAAGGATAAAGAACTTCACTAATTTTTAAAATGGATTCTTTTAGTTCGAATAAAACTTTTTTGTCTCCCGTTTCCCACGGTTTTTTTTCTTGAACATATTCATTGCATCTATCAATAAAACTAAAAATTTCATTTAGAGCTTTATCTAATTCAAAATTATCTATTAATTTGTCAATTTTCTTTTCATCAAGCTTTTTTAAAAGTTTATTTATTGTTTTTTCAACCCCATATTTTTCAATTAAACCGGAAACACGACTAACCAAATTTCCAAGCTTGTTTGCGAGTTCATTGTTATGCCTATCGACAAGTGCACTTTCTGAAAAGTCTCCATCCTCTCCAAAAGGTGTTGCTCTCATTAAATAATATCTTATGCTGTCCGCAGAATATTTCCCAGCTAATTCTAAAGGGGAAATAACATTTCCAGAAGATTTGGACATTTTTCTTCCTCCAACAGTTAAAAAACCATGAACAATAATTTCCTTTGGTAATAAAAAACCCATACTTAACAACATCCCTGGCCAAATCCCTGCATGAAATCTCAGCATATCTTTTCCAACCAAATGAACATTTGCTGGCCAATATTTTTTATATTTGCTATTTGGAAAACCAATACCTGTTAAATAATTTGTGAGTGCGTCTGGCCAAACATACATAACTTGATTTTTATCTCCTGGTACTGGAACTCCCCAGGGCATATTGTTCTTATCCCTGGAAAAACTAACATCTTTCAAACCATCCTTAATTAAACTCAAAAAATCATTTTTCCATTTCAAAGGCCTTATTTTTAATTTATCAGTTTCAACAAATTTTTTTATTTTATCAGAATATTCGGATAACTTAAAAAAGTAATTTTCCTCTGTAATGTGTTGAATTTTCAAATTGGGGTGATTTGGACATTTTTCATTATCCAGCTCTTTTTCAGTTATAAACCTCTCACAACCAGAACAATAACTTCCAGAATATTCTTTCTTATAAAGATCTCCTTTTTTTTCTAAATCATTCCAAATTTTAATAACTCCTGGCCAATGTACTTTTTTATCAGTAGTTTTAATAAAATAATTATTAGAAATATTAAGTTCTTTTGTCAATTCTTTGAAAAGATTAGAATTTTTATCCACAAATTCTTGAGGTGTCAATCCAATTTTTTTAGCCATTTGATAGTTTTTAGTTCCATGTTCATCAGTACCTGTCAGGAAGAAAACATCAAATCCTTTGAGAGATTTCCACCTAGCCAAAACATCTGCTTGTACAATCTCTAAAGCAAAACCTATATGTGGCGGGGCATTTGCATAAGGAATCGTTGTTGTGATGTAAAAAGTTTTTTTATCCATATTTAATCTTTCACTCTGTAGTTTTTATTTCTTTCCAAGATATTCTTTTCAGCTAAAAGAAGGTCATTATATCTTTTTCCATGTTTTATATTTTCCTTAAGAAATTTAAACAATCATGACGTCCTCCGCACCCTGAAGGTTTGATGCTTCGCATCAAATCCTCGCTTCGCTCGGAGTGCGGTTTCCATCGGGTGAGCTTAGATAAATTTAGTACCATGATGAACTGACTGATTTCTCACATAATCCTTTACTTTATCCAATTGGACAAATCCGACTGAAGAAACAAACTTTCCCCTTCCCCATAAATGTCCCCTTGGATATCTCAATCTTGCTTTTTCATGGAACTGAAAAAACAATCTTGCAGAACCACCTTTCAAAATCTGAAGAACTTTTGAAGCAGATACCGAGAAACTTACTTCAACAACACAAT
>Ga0210057_1003094_pt1 | contig 23192 bp, 23 predicted proteins | sample CryGeyCG2114_010_2_FD_183968 | JGI IMG/M metagenome (GOLD analysis project Ga0210057, IMG submission 183968) | Groundwater microbial communities from aquifer - Crystal Geyser CG10_big_fil_rev_8/21/14_0.10 (SPAdes) (version 2) | ecosystem: Environmental > Aquatic > Deep subsurface > Groundwater ...
AATCAATAATTAGGTGTTAATTCTATTTATTATTTTTGGTTAAAAAACTGGCACAAAAAAAGCTATTTTTTGCTGAAAAGAAAAGAATTAGCTGATTCAAATGGTTCAAAAGAACAATACTGAAAATTTTTTTTTGAAATTAGTTTTCTTTCAATTAAATAATCCAGTATTTCTTTTAATTCTTTTTCATTTATATCAAGTAATTCACTTAACTCATCAAAATAAATTTCTTCAAAACGCAGTACAGCAGAAAAAACTTTTGAATGGTTTTCAGAATAAAATTTTTTCTTTTGCTTTGATTTAATGCAGGCTAATTCAACCATATTCATTTTAATCTCTCGGATAAGAGAGGGCTCGAATTCAAAGAAAACGAGCCTCCCCAGACTTTCCATTTGTCTGCAATAAACTTCTTTTGAGTTTTAATATAGCTGAGGTTGAAATAAAACCAACTAAAAAGTTGATTAAACAAAAAAAGAATTAATTTTGATGGCTGTTTTTATTCTTTTAATTATTTTTATTGTTTTATTTTTTATTGTTTTTTTTATAGAGGAAGGCATCGGAACCGAAGGTTCTGACTGGTAAAGCTTTTTTTTAAAAAGGTTTTATTGTTTGAATATTTTTTTTGTTTTTTCATTAAAGATTTTTTCTGCTGTTTTTAATAATTCATTCCCTTTTTTTGTAATTGAATAAACAATCTTGTTTTCATCTTTTTTTGAACTAACATACCCTCTTGATTTAAGTTTATACATTACAACATAAACAGTTACTTCTCCAGGAAGAAAACCAAATTCTTTTTCAATTTTTTTTCTAAGCAAATAAGAATGAGAAGATTTTTTTTTTAGTAAAGCCAGAATATAAATCCAAAGCAATTCTATTCCGATTTTGTCTTTTAATCTTTTTATTTCAGGTTCCATTCACTAAAAAAAGAAAGCAAAAGGTTTTAAATATAAAAAGCATATATTTTATAGTGGTAAAACATTCACAAATGTAAAATAGGTGGTTTTTTTGGGTAAAGAAATTAGAGTTGCTATTTCAGGTATAGGAAACTGTGCGTCTTCTTTAGTGCAGGGAGTTTATTATTATAATAAAGTTTCTGAATCAGATGAATCTGTTTCTGGTTTAATGCATAATGTGTTTTCCGGTTACAAGATTTCTGATATAAAGTTTGTTGCTGCTTTTGATATTGATAAAAGAAAAGTCGGAAAAGATTTAAGTCAGGCAATATTTGAGAAACCTAATTGTACAGTAATTTTCCAGAAAGATGTCCCTCAACAAAATGTTGTTGTCCAGAAAGGACCTGTGTTAGATGGGGTTGCAGCTCATTTAGAGGATTATCCTGAAGACAAAAGAATTGTTGTTTCAGATGAAAAAGCAGTTGATGTAACAAAAGTTTTGAAAGAAGTTAAAGCAGATGTTCTTCTAAATTTTATGCCTGTCGGCTCAGAAGAAGCAACTCAATACTATGCGACATCCTGCTTGGATTCAGGCACAGGAATGGTTAATTGCATGCCTGTGTTTATTGCTTCTCATCCTGAATGGGAAAAAAAATTTAGGGATAAAGGAATTCCTATTGTTGGAGATGATATTAAGTCTCAGGTTGGCGCAACAATTACTCATAGAGTGCTAACCAAACTGTTTTCTGACAGAGGAGTTAAATTAGACAGAACTTATCAGTTAAACACAGGAGGAAACACTGACTTTCTAAATATGCTTGAAAGAAAAAGACTGAAAAGCAAGAAAATTTCTAAAACTGAGTCAGTTCAGTCTCAATTACCTCAAAGAATGGATGCAGATAATATTCATATTGGCCCTTCAGATTATGTTCCTTGGCAGAAAGACAATAAAGTTTGTTTTATCAGAATGGAAGGAAGAAAGTTTGGAGACATTCCTCTTGAATTAGAACTGAGATTAAGTGTAATTGATTCTCCTAATTCAGCGGGAATAACAATTGATGCTCTTCGTGCAATCAAAGTAGCTAAAGACAGAGGAATTGGGGGCGAATTAACTTCTTGTTCTTCTTATTTTATGAAGCATCCAATGCATCAGTTCCCTGATTCAGTTTGCAACACAATGGTTGAAGAATTTATTAAAGGAGAAAGAGATAGATGATTTCCCAGAACAGAGAAAAATTCAAAGCAGTTTCAATTAAAACAGGATTAATTTTTGGAAAACTTCCTTTGACTCCAAACCAGTGGACTTTATTTTCTTTAATTCCTGCCTTGCTTTGTTTTTATTTTTTGTTGAAAGCAAACTTTGTTTTTGCAGTAATCTTTTTTGCTTTGGCTGCGTTCATTGATGTAATTGATGGGGCAGTTGCAAGAGTACAAGGAAAAACCACAAAAAAAGGAGCTTATCTTGATACTATTACAGACAGGTATGTTGAATTAATTGTTTTTCTTGGATTATTTTTAACTCAATTGCCTTTATTTTATTTTTCTTCTCAGTTTTGGATTTTTTTGGCTTTGTTTGGAAGCATTATGACAACTTATTCAAAGGCAGCAGCAAAAGAAAAACTGCTTTTAGAAAGCGAATTAAAAGGCGGTTTAATGGAAAGACCTGAAAGATTAATTTTGTTGTTTTTAGTTTTGCTTTCAGCAATCTTTAATTTGCAGTACACTGTTTATTTGATTGCATTGTTTGCAGTTCTAACTAATTTAAGCGCTTTCCAGAGAATCCTTAAAGCATTTAGTTTGGCTTAAGAAGCCTTATAGATTACTTCAAGATTTTCTTCAGAGATTATTTTTTTATTCCCTATCATATCATAATATGAAAAATTTAGGTCAACATTTTCTGGTTTTTGGCTACTTAAATAACAAGGAGAAAGATAGATTTTATTATCTCCTTCAGTTATCATTGTGCTCTTTTTCATGTGCCTGAATTTCGGTTCGGTTAAACCCCAATAAACTGACGGATCATTATATAAATCTCCCCAAATTGAATCAGGAAGGGCATATTCGCACACATAGTTTTCATAACGAATTTTTACTGTTGGATATGATGGTGAATTAAGAAAGTAAACTCTTGGAATTTCTTTTGTTGAATGCAAGTAAAGAAAAGTCATGCTTCCATTCACTTCAATTGATTTAATAGTTATTTCTGTAGGCTCAAGCATTTCACCTATCAGAATAGGAAGGACTACTATAATCACATATAATGTCATTAGAGCACTGCCAATTACTATACAAAACTTTCTGAAATCATGATGCCAAATAAGAGGTTTTGATGCAGCAACCAAAGCTTTTTTTCCAGTAGTTTTTTTTTCTGTTTTTTTTCCAGTGAATTTGCTTCCACAGAATTCGCATTCAGTTGAATCTTCTTTAACCATTTTATTGCATTTACCGCAAAAAGGACTGTCTTCTCCTTTAACCCAATTATGTTTGAAGATTTTTTCAACCATTCAACATTATTAAACTCTCTGACTATTTAAATGTTTCAGAGATTATCCTGCTGTCGGGTCAACTACTTTTCCTATGAATAAAATGCTTCCGGTTGAATTTTCTTGTATTAAGAAAATAAATGGATGATCTGCTTTGAATTCAGGAATATCCATTGGTCCTGCAGACATTGCTTTCATTACTACTGCTGTTGCTGCTGCAGCTTCGGTTCCTTCTTCATCTACCTGAACAAAAGCCTGATGGATTACATGACTGATAAAAATGTTTTCCATTGTTTTGTTTGCATCATACATTCCAGTGAAATCTGTTTGAGTGTCAGAGAAAGCAGTCGGCATTCCCATTTCTTTTAAGTTGTCTGCAATAAGATATTTTGTTTCAAACACGAATTTAGGAAAATAAACATATACATCTCTTTCATGCATTGATTTCTTCCATTCTTCCAGTTTTTCTGCTGAAAGCATTGACTCTACTTCTGAAATACTGTTTTTTGGAAGCAGTACAATCATTGAAAGCTCGTTTCCTTTGTAATTCATCTGCAGAACCTGTAGTTCATTTGTTTCAGCGTAATTAAATTCTTCTGAACCTTTTTTTAATGACATCATGTCAACCTGAACTGTAGTGTTTTCGTTTACTTTAAAGTCTTGTTTTTTTGTTTTTGTTTTGTCAAACTGGATTTCCCAGTCTCCTTTAAAGTAAATTGCGTTAGTCAGCACAAGTCTTGTTAATGGATTAAGTATTCCTTCTGGAATCAAGTTTTTTATTTTGTCGTTTGTTTGTTTTTCAACCCAGGAATTAATTGTTTTTCTTGATTCTTCTGTTTTTCCTATAAAATCCATGTTAGTGAATTCAGCTGAATAATATTTTTTTGTTGTATTAACATAGTCTTCTAAAAAAGGGTAATTTTTTTGTGCCCATAAAGCGTTTGCAGTTGAAAGCTCGTACTCTGAATTATTTTTGTTCAGCAGATTATATATTTTTGCAAAACCGCTTCTTCTTTCCAAATCGTTTTCCTGTAAATGCAATACATTTTTCATTTCTTCTTTTGTCTGCCCTTTTGCTCCTTCAAAAGTCATTGCTAATGCGCTTGAAATGCTCCAAGGAGAAAAAAATAAATTTTCGCTTTCCTTGTTTAATTCTGAATACATTTCTAATGCAAATTCGTTGTTTCCTTTAACTGTTTCGTTTACTCCAACAGCAGTTGATTTTGAGTCATCTAAAACTTGTTTTTCTATTGGGGTTGGATCAATACATCCAAAAAATAAAATTGTTATAATTAATAATCCAAATAAATTTTTTGAGTTCATGCAAAACTATTGTTCTTTAGTTTATTTAAATTTGCCTTTAAGATTAGCTTTTTCCCTTATTTTTTTTCGCAGTAAACAAGTAGATGATCTTTTTGGAATGGCTCTAAAAAAGCAGATTGTTTTACAATGAATTCTTTTTCCAGTTTTTGTTTTTCTTCTTGCAAAATTTTAGCTGAGCTTTTTTGCGAAATGCTTCTTGCTTTAATTGAAATCATTGCAGGCTTGCCTTTTTTCAGAAAAACTTTAGCGTTATTCAAAAAAATGTCTGTCTGGTTTTTTTGGGAGATATCCTGAAACATAAAATCAAATTCCACGTTATTTAATTCTTTTTTTGTTTCGTCTGTTTTATTTGCATCAACTAAATAAGGAATTAAGTTTTCTCTTTCTTCGCTTAATTCAACTAGTTTTTGCATTACTCTGGCACTAATGTCAATTCCAATAATCATTCCTTTTTCTTTCACTATATCAGAGATATGAGAAATTGTTGTTCCTTCTGCTGCACCTAAATAGAGAATGTTTTGGCCTTGTTTGATTGGAGAAGGAATTCCTTTTTTTAGTCCTGCTCCGAATTTTGAACGAAAAGGATTCCATTCCCTAAATTCTTTTCCTTTGAAAGTCAAAAGTTTTTCTCCGTAAACTTTTTTTCCTTTAACTAAGTTTTCAGTATAGTTTTTTCTTCCATCAGAATAGATTCCGTCAAAAATTTGTTTTAATTTCATAAAAATTCATTTGATAATTTAACTCATATTTTTTCAATTATTTTTTAATTTATTTTTTCCTTTATTTGTTTATTTTGTTTTTTTCAATTTTAGTAATTTTTTTCCTTTTTTTATTTTCGTTTTAATTTTTTTAAGTTATTTTGTTTCATTTGTTTTCTTTTTTTCTGTGTTTAATTCTGTTATCCTTTTTTCTAATCCTTTTTTTAGTTCTTCAGCATTTGCTTTTCCGCCAAAAAAATCTGTTCTAATTGCAATGCTTAGTTTTCCTGCCATAGTCCTTGCAAACTTTCCTTGTTCGCTTCTTTTAACTTGTTTCAGCATTGGATGACCAAAAAGATAACCGTATTTTGGAGGCTTTGCTCCTGACTTAATGTGATTAAATAATGCTTTTTCTGCTCCAAGCAATTGGATTGTTGATGAAGGCATTAAAGCAAGTTTTTTTATTGAACCGGCTTTTAAAAGCATTCTTGCCCCAATTAATGGTTCAGCTAATTCAGAAAAGTTTGGAAGCAGTTCTTTCATTTCTTTTTCAATGAATTTTGTTAATTCATTTCTTTGTTTTTTTATTTCTAATCCTTTTTCTGCCAGTCCTTTGATTTGAGTTAAAGTTTCTTGGCTTAATTCTGCTCCCATTGATTGATTTGCTTTTTCAAGAATTTTTTTTGTTTTTTCTCTGTTATTATATGCTTCTAAAACATTTTTTTCATTGAAGTTTTTTCGGTTTCCAAGCAATACAAGATTTAAATAAATGTCATTGTCTTCAACTAAAGAATTTAGTTCAGGGAAATGAGTTGAATACCATTCTCTTGTGTTCTCTGAAATCAGGTTAGTCATTTTATCTAATTCTTCAATTAAAGAAACTGCTTTGATTACATGAACGTCTTTTGCTGTAAATGTTTCTGCAACTCTTTCTTTGGTTTTTTTGGTTAATTTTGCTTTTAATTCTTTATTCATTTAAATCACTTAATTTTTTATTTATTGCATTTTCTTTTAATCCCTTATTTATTTGATGCACTTATAAGCTTTTTATCGCAAATTATTTATAAAGAATTCTAAGTTAATTGATATTATGGCACAAAAAAAGTCTGAAGTTTTAATGGATTTGGCTTTAAGGAAAAGTATTTTTTTTCCTTCAGCCGAGATTTACGGAGACTCATTTAGTGGTTTCTGGGATTATGGCTTTTATGGAACAGCAATAAAAAACCGAATTCTTGATGCGTGGAGAAAAGATTTGGTTGAAAAAGAAGGTTTTGTTGAAATTGATGGCTGTCAAATCCTTCCAGAAAAAGTGTTTAAGGCTTCAGGGCATTTAGATAATTTTAATGATCCTCTTGTCCAGTGTTTAAAATGTCATGCACTTCATCGTGCGGATTCTTTGCTTGGAGAAGAATTTGAGTTAACTGAAGGAACTCCTGTTGAAAGATTTGATGAATTAATTCAAAAACAAAAAATAAAATGTCCTTCTTGTAAAGGCGAATTAGGTAAAACAAGAAAATTTAATTTAATGATGGGATTAGATATTGGTGCAACAGGAAAACTCAAAGGTTACTTAAGGCCTGAGACTTGCCAGAACATTTTTTTGAATTTCAGTCGAATCCAAAAAACAATGAGAAAAAATCTTCCATTTGGAATTGCCCAGACAGGAAAATGTTTTAGAAACGAAATTGCCCCAAGAAATTCAATTCTCCGTATCAGAGAAATTAATCAAATGGAAATTGAAGTGTTTTTTAATCCATTTAAAATAAATGAAACAGAAAATTTTAAGGAAATAGAAAATTTTGAGGTAAGAGTTTTGTTGGAAGGAAAAAAGAAAGAAGAATTAATTAAAGCAAAAGATTTAGTTTCAAAAAAAATTGTTTCAGGAAAATTAATTGCTTATTATCTTTCAAAAATTCAAAAATTTTATGAAGGATTAGGAATTCCAAAAGAAAAATTAAGGTTCAGGGAAGTTGATTCAGAGGAAAGAGCTTTTTATGCTAAAGAAGGCTGGGATTTTGAAGTTGAAACTTCTCTTGGATGGATTGAATTAGTTGCAAACAATTATCGAACTGATTATGATTTAAAAGGTCATTCAAAAGTTTCTTCAGCTAATCTGAAAATAAAAGAAGAAGACCAAGAATTTTTTCCTCATGTATATGAAATGTCTGCCGGAGTAGACAGAACCCTTTATGTTTTGCTTGAATTAGCTTTGAAAGAAGAAGAAAAAAAAGGAGAAAAACGTTTGTATCTTTCTTTGAGCCCTAAAGTGGCTCCTTTTGTTGCTGGAATATTTCCTTTAGTCAGCAAAGACGGTTTGTATGAAAAAGCAAAAGAATTATATGATAATTTGCTGGAATACAAGATTTCTGTTTTTTTTGATTCAAAAGGTTCTATAGGAAAACGTTATGCCAGAATAGATGAAATTGGTGTTTCTTTTGCAATTACTTTTGATTTTGATTCTTTGAAAGACCAGACTGTTACTTTGCGTGAAAGGGATTCAACTGAACAAAAAAGAGTTTCAATTAATTCTCTGCCTGAACTATTGTGGAAGCTTTCAACAGGCAAAACAACGTTTAAAGAAATTTAATAAACTGTTTTTAACATAATTTTTTAGTGCAGCGCTATTTAGCTGAAAAGCGAAAATAATGAATGTATGTGAACTGGCAGAACAGTTTTGCTGGCGTAGCACAATAGCAGTGCATTGCTTTCGTAAAGCAAAGGTTGGGGGTGCAAGTCCCTTCGCCAGCTTTTTTTTCCAATGCCTTTAAATTCTTTTCTTTCTTTTTTTCTTTTTCTGGTTTAAATGAATTGCGCTGAATGCGGTAATACTGCAACAAAATTAAATTCAAAAGGAATTCCTGTGTGTTCAAGGCATGCAAAATCTTCAATTAAGTTTCCTTTGTGTCCTAACTGCAAACTGGAAATGACTATTAGAAAAGGAAAATTCGGTGCTTTTTGGGGTTGCAAGGCTTTCCCGATGTGCGACGGAATAAGAAAAATCTGATTTTTTTTTGGTTTGGATTTATTTTACAGAATGAAAATCAGGTTTTTTTTGTTATTTTAGCATTTTCATGTTTATTTGAATTTGATTCTTTTTTAATTGTTTTTTTTGGCTGAGTTTATCCAAATTTAACTTTTTCGCTTCTTTTTTTTGTTATGAAAGCTAATAATAATATTCCGACTATTTTGATTGCTTTAGGTGCAACCGGAGACTTAATGAAAAGAAAAATTATTCCTGCTTTGTTTCATTTATTTGAAAAACAGGAACTGCCTGAATATTTTAAATTAGTAGGATTTGCTAAAGACCCTTGCCCTAAAAATGAATTTCAAAAATATGTTTCTAATATAATCAAAAAACATAAAGGCGAAAAATTAGATGAAAAAATTCTTAAAGAGTTTCTTGAACATCTTTCTTATACTCAGGGATTATTTGAAAACAAAAAAGATTATGAAAAAATTTCTAAAATCATTAAGCAATTAGATGATTCATGGGGGATTTGTTCTAACAAGCTTTTTTATGTTGCTGCTTCACCGAAATTTTATGAATCAATTTTCAATAATTTATCTGATTCAGGTTTAACTCAGCTTTGCGGTCCAAAAGAAGGCTGGACAAGAGTTATTGTTGAAAAGCCTTTTGGAGAAAATTTAAAGACTTCAAAAGAACTTGATGCTTTATTAGGAAAATTGTTTAAAGAAAAACAAATTTACATTATTGACCATTATTTAGGAAAAGAAATGCTTCAAAACATTTTGAGTTTTCGTTTCTCTAATAATATTTTTGAAAAAAGCTGGCATTCAGGTTTTATTGAAAAAATTGAAATTAAGTTATGGGAGAAGATAGGAGTAAAGCAGAGAGGAGAATTTTATGATAATTTTGGTGCTTTAAGAGACGTAGGACAAAATCATTTGCTTCAAATGCTTGCTTTAGCTACAATGGAGCATCCAACTGAATTTAAGGCTGAATCAATCAGAGCTAAAAGAGCTGAAATATTAAAATTATTAATTACTCCAACAGAAAAAGAAATAAAAAATTTTTCTTTTAGAGCCCAGTTTGATGATTACACTTCAATTCCGGGAGTTAAAAAAAACTCTAATATTGAAACTTATTTCAAAACAAGAGCTTTCTTGGATTCGCCCAGATGGCATGGGACACCAATAATTCTGGAAAGCGGAAAAAATTTGAAAGAACAAAGAAAAGAAATTATTGTTACTTTCAGGCATCCTGTTCCCTGTCTTTGCCCTGAAGGAAAACACTATAAAAATAAAATCGTGTTTACTTTGGAGCCAAAAGAAGAAATTACTTTGAATTTTTCTTCTAAAAAACCCGGATTTGATTTTGAAATAGAAAACAGGGTTTTTAGTTTTCTTTTAAGAGACCAGGAAAACAGAATTCAGTATATTGAGGAGTATGAACAATTACTGCTGGATTGTATTGCAGGAGACCAGACTTTATTTGTTTCAGTTGAAGAAATAAAAGAAATGTGGCGTTACACTGACCCGATAATTAATTCTTGGGACAAAAATCTTGTTCCGCTGAAAAAGTATTCTTCCGGAACAGACAAGCCAATTCTTGAATCAATGTTTATTAATAACTCTGAAGAACCGCCAAAAGAAATATTGAAAAAAGAAATTGGGGTAATTGGCTTGGGGAAAATGGGAGGCAATATTGCTCGAAGATTAATGAAAAAAGGCTGGAAGGTTTCAGGGTATAACAAGGATTTAAAAGAAACAAAAGAATTAGAAAAAGAAGGATTAAATGCATTTAATTCAATTAAAGAATTAACTGATTCTCTTTCAAGTCCAAAACTTGTTTGGGTTATGGTGCCTGCAGGAAAACCAGTTGAAGAAGTTTTGTTTGGAGAAAAAGGCTTAATTAATTATCTTAAAAAAGATGACATTATAATTGACGGTGGAAACTCTTTTTACAAGGATTCAGTTAAAAGATTTAAGAAACTGGAAAAACAAAAAATTAATTTTATTGATGCAGGAGTTTCCGGAGGGCCTTATGGAGCATTATATGGTTCTTGTATTATGATTGGAGGAAAAAAACAATTATTTGATAAACTGGAATTTTTGTTTTCTGATTTAGCTCAAAAAAACGGTTACAAGTTTTTTGATGGAGCAGGAGCAGGGCATTTTGTTAAAATGATTCATAATGGAATTGAATATGGGATGATGCAGTCTATTGCAGAAGGATTTGAGGTAATGAAAAAATCAGATTTTAATCTGAATTTGCAGAATGTAGCAGAAATATACAATAATGGAAGTGTAATTGAATCAAGATTAATTGACTGGCTGAAAAAAGCTTTTGAATTGCATGGAAAAAATCTTGAAAAAGTTTCTGGCGTAGTTTCGCATACAGGTGAAGGCGAATGGACTGTTAAAACAGCAAAAGAATTAAAAGTTAAAACTCAGGTAATTGAAGATGCATTAAAGTTCAGAATTTTATCTGAAAAAAACCCCAGTTATACCGGAAAAATTCTTTCTGCTTTAAGAGAACAGTTTGGAGGCCATTCAATCAAAAAACAAAAATAAAAAAATGATGTTTATGAAGTTTGCGGTTTTTGATGTTGATGGAACTTTACTGGAAATGGCTATTCCGACTGACTTTATTGAATGGCTTGTGAAAAGAAAAAAGTTTCCAAAAAAGGTTTTAAATGAAATTCAAACTACAATCAGGCATCATGGGTCAGGAAAGATTTCTTGGAGTGAAAGAGGAAATTATATTTTAAATGCATGGGCTGAAGGCTTTAAAGGAAAAAACAAAAAAGAAATTGAAGAACAGGCAAAAGAATTCATGAAAGAATACGACAAGATTTTTCCCGGTTCAATTGAAGTAATGAATTACCTGAAAAACAAAGATTATTATTTGATTGCAATTTCCAGGTCATTTGAAGAAATCTTAGAGGAATTAAAAACTAAACTGCCTTTTGATCTGGTTATTGGAACAAAATTTGAAGTAAAAAAAGGAGTTTACACCGGAAACCTGTTGAATCAAATGTGGGGGCATGAAACAAAAAAAGAGATTTTACTGGATTTAATTAAAGAAAAAAATCTTGATACAAAAAAGTCTTTTGCTTTTGGGGATTCAGACCAGGATTCTTTTATGATGCAAGAAGTTGAGTTTCCTGTCTGCGTTCAGCCTGATAAAGAACTAAAAAAAATTGCTGAAAAAAACAACTGGAAAACTTTTTCAACAATAAAAGAGTTTTATTCGGAATTAAAAGAAAAAGGAATTGAAAAACTTAATTTAAAGACTGCCTGAACTGAACCAAAAAAATAAAATAATTAATTATTTTCTCATAATTTTTTTCAGCCTTTCCCTGATTGAATTAAATTTTTTTTCTTTTTTTGTCTCTCCTTTCTTGATTCGCTCTAAAAAAAGTTCTTCAGGGGTTTTTGGTTTTTTAAAAAGCTTTCTGTATCTTCCCACATGCAGTTTCATTTTAATCCATTCTGTTTTTGTGGGTTTCCTGAAAATTAAGTCTCCTCTTCTGTTAACATGCATTACAGGAAATTTTTCTATTACTTTTTCGTGATTGAAATTCCATTCTCCTGGATATTTTCCTTTTTTTTCGCCTGATTTAAAAAAGCCTTTTTCCTGAGTTAGTTCAGCCAGTTTTTCGTATTCTTTTTTTATTTCTTTTACTGCTTCTTTTCTGAGCAAAGCAGAGGCTGGAGCTAAAATAAAGTATCCTGCAGAAGTTGATCCGATAAAGAACGCGATTTCCATTGCACTCCTGATTCTTCTGAATGACTTTATTTCTTTCACTGTTTTTTTTAGTTCAGGATTAAGGTCTTCAAATAAAATTCTTGCCTGTTCTTTTGCCATATTAATCATTTTCCCTGAAAAGCATTAAATACTATTTCCTTTATTTTATTATACATGGATTCAGATAAAACTGATGATAAAACAGATGATTTTTTGTTTAAAGGCCTTGTAGTGGTTTTAATTATAGTTTTGGGTTTCTTAATGATTTACTCTTATTTGAATGTCAAGCCGGAAACTTTTACCCAGGTTTATTTGATTCCAGATAAAATTGTGAATTCAGCTCAAGTTGATGAAAAAATTCAGGTTGTATTTGAAATAGATAACAGAGAAGACAAAACAGTTGAATATGAATACAAAATGTTTTTTGAAGGCGAACAAGTGAATTTTTTTGAAAGAACTGTTTCAGTTGAAAACGGAGAAAAAAAGAGAATTACTGAAGAAATTTCTTTTACTGAGCCAACTGATGGAAAACAAAAATTTGTTATTGAAGTTTCCAAGCCTGAAATGGAAGAACCTTATTCAGTCTGGTTCTGGATTGAAGTTAAATAAAAAAGTAAAATCAGTTTCTTTTTTTTGATTTCTTGTGCAAAAGAGAGCGTTTAAATTCTTTTGCTTTTTTTAGCCAAAAAATTAGGTTTAAATATTCTTGCATTTAAACAGTCAATTTATAGAGCATCCTTTTTTAAGGCCTCTAAAGGAGCAGTAACATGGCAAAAAAGAAAATAATGAAAAAGAAATTTGAAGAAGAAGAATTTGAAAGCAATGATTTTGAAAGCGACACAGATAACTGAATTTCAGCAGTTCTTTTTTTTATAAAACCAATTAACTGATGTTTTGTTTTGGCAGTTTTTTTACTGCCCTATTTTTTCTTTTTTTTATTCCTTTTAAGGCTCTTTTTATCAGGTTTTTTGGAAAAAGGCTGTTCTAAAGCAGAATCCAGCATTTTTTTTGCTTTTGTGTAGCCTAAATCTCTTTCCAGTTCTGCAATTTTTTTGTTTCTGTCATCAACAATGCTTTCAAATTGTTCTAATAACTTGCTTTTTTCTTTTAGTGCTTCTTTTTCTAATGTCATTTTTTCTCTTAAATCTGCTTCAATTTCTTTTCTGGCTAAAACTTTTGATTCATTTAATTTCAGTAATTCTCTTGAATAAGTGCTTCTTAAACTCAGTGAATCTGATTCAATTTCCATCAGCATTTGTTTTGCATTGTCTCTTTCAATTTTAAGCATTGAAATTAATTCGTTTCCTTTTTCGCTTAATTCCATTGAAAGGTTTTCCAGTACTTTGTTTTTTAGTCTTAGTTCATTGAATTCTTTGTTTACTGAATCCATTTTTTTTCTGAATTCAATAAAACTGTTTTCAATCATCCTTGTTTCGGTTTCAATTTTTGCTGTAAGCGAATTAAATTCTTTTTCTGTTTCTGCAGTATTTTTTTCTCCTAAATTAGCTGAAAGATTTTTTTGCCTTAATTTCTCGTATTTTTCTCTTAGTTCTTCAAGTTCTTTTTCTTTTGCCTGCAGCAAAGAAAAAATGTTTTTTGCAGTAGCTTTTTCCTGTTCAGGGGTAATCCTTTCTTTTATTGAATGTAAATGAACGCGTTCTACTGCAAACCGTGTTTTCAATAACAAGGACATAATTTTTTGTCCCATAAAAGCATATAATTCAGGTACTTCAGTTTTTTCTTTTAAGTCAAAAGGCATTTCTTTTTTTGCTTCTTCTAATACAATGTTTCTTCTTAAAGCAATCAAAGTTTTATTGTATGAAGTAATTAAAGGGCTTAAATCAGGTGAATCAACTGAAGGCTCTCTTTCAATTCTTTTATTTAGTTCTTCAATTATTTCTAATAAATCTTCAAGTCTTGTAATTGTGTTGTTTAATGCATGAACAAAACTTTTTCTTGTATAACTTTTCCATTCATTTGATGTAATTGTTTCATGCAGTTCGTTTGCTTTAAACACTAATTTATCTAAAATATGTTCCATTTATACCCCCTGTTATTTATTTCATCCTTTTAGTTTATATTTTTATTTGATTTTCTCTTTTTTATGGCGAAAATAAAGCACGAAAAAGGGGTTTTGGTTGAAGACACAGTAATTGATCCGGATAACAATTCAGCGAAAAAAAAGAATTTTATTATAACTCATGCTCATTCAGATCATGCTAAAGTTTCTAAGGCAAAAGAAAAAACTTTTTTTATGACTCCTGAAACAAAAAATCTGATTAAAACAAGAAACACAAAAGAATTCAATGTAAAAGAAATTCCTTTTAAAAAAAAGTTTTCTTTGGATTCAACTGAATTTGAGTTTTTTCATTCAGGTCATATTCTTGGAAGCACTCAAATTCGGGTTAATGGAGGAGAAATAGTTTTAACTTCTGACTTCAAGTTAACTGATTCAGTTTTATTTGATAAAGCAGAAATTCTTCAGGCAGAAACTCTGGTTATTGAATCAACTTTTGGTTCTCCTGAATATGTTTTTCCTGAAAGAAAAAAAATTTATGAAAAAATAGAGAAATGGGGGAAACAAGAATTAAAAGAAAATAAATTACTGGTTTTAGGAGGCTATTCAATCGGCAAAGCACAGGAATTAACTAAACTTTCCAATAAATTTTTGGATGAAATTCCTTTAGTTCATCAGACTATTTTTGAGCCAAACAAAGTTTATGAAAAAAGCGGAACAAAATTAGGAAAATTTGAGTTATTAAATCACAATTTAAAAGAATTTAATGTTTTGATTATTCCTCCTCATCTGCTTAACCCTGATTTGATTACTGCTTTAGAGATTTCTTCCGGAAGAAAAGTTTCTTCTGCAGTTTTTTCCGGCTGGAATGGTTTTCGTGGAACAAAAAGTTTTCCTTTATCTGATCACGCTGACTTTAATCAGTTATTAAAATACGTTAAAGAATCCGGAGCAAAAAATGTTTTAACTAATCATGGTTTTGCCGAGCAGTTTGCTTCTTCTATCAGAAGAAAATTAGGGGTTAATGCAAGGCCTTTAAATAAGTCCAGCCAAAGCAATTTACTGGATTTTTGATTTCAAAAAGTTTAAATAACAGTTAAATTAATCATTTACTGTGAAAAAAGTTTTTTTGTTTCTGGCTTTAACTGTGTTATTTTTTGGCTGCCTTTATCCTAAGCCTGAACCAATTCCTTTTCCTGATGCAGTAAAAGAATGCATTTCTTTATGCAAGGAAATTAAAGCTGAAACTGATTTTTCCAGCGGACCTTGTATTGCAAACCCCTTGGAAAAAAACCCTGATTATGTCTGTGATATTGCGCATAATCCAAGAGAAGAAGTTGATAATCAAGCTGAAAACCAGTGTTCTGCTTTCAGGGAAGGGAAAGCAAAGCATTTCGTTGAATTAAATGAAGAATGCGGTTTAATCAAAGAGTATTAAACGGCTCTGTAAAAATCCTTTATAAACCTGAATTTAGTGTTTCATAAAATGCTTTTATTTGCTAATTGACTGCATTTTAAAATTCAATTCAGAGGATTTCTACGCCGCCGTATTAAACGAAATAATTAAGTATTTCTTTGATGTAATGATTAGGTTATGCTTGACCCTAATTTATTGTTGTTTTTTGTTGTAATCTTGTTTGCATTTGTTTTTGGAGAAATCTTTTCCAGGTTTCACCTTCCAAGAATAATCGGCCAGATTATTGCCGGATTAGTTTTAGGGCTGCCTTTTTGGGCCGGAATTTTTCCTTTGCAGAATAATACAATGGTTTTGGTTTTATCTGAAGTGGGAATAATTTTCCTGTTAATTTTAACTGGGCTGGAAATTGACTTAAAAAAAATAAAGAATTGTTCTAAAGAAGTTTTATTGATTTCTTTTTCGTCTGTTTTGATTCCGTTTGTTTTAGGTTTTGTTTTTGTTTTTTTGATGTATGGCTCCCTGCTTTTTGCTTTTATCGGAGGCGCAGCTTTATCTGTTTCTTCTGAAGCAACTAAATCTATTGCTTTAATGAAAAAAGGGGTTCTGGAAACAAAATTAGGGGAAATAATGATGCTGGCCGGAGCAATAAATATTATTTTTGAATTAGTGTTTTTGTCTTTACTGCTTTTTTTTGTCGGAGAAACTTCAGGAAATGATCTGGCGTTTCTTCCGGTTGAAGTGATTGGATTTCTTGCAGCTGTTTTTATTGCATTAAGGCTTCTCCCAAAATTTGTTGCTTTGTTTAAACAGGAAAGTGAAGATGAATATTTTTCTCTGGCTTTATTGATTGCTTTGGCAATAGCTTTTTTGGCTTCCTTGCTTTCTTTGGGAACAATTATCGGGGCATTGATTGCAGGGCTGCTTTTAAGAAAAGCATTTAAGTCAGAGAAAATAGAGCACGCAATTGAAAACCATTTAAGGGTTTTGACTTTTGCTTTAGTCATTCCTTTCTTTCATTTGCATATTGGATTGCATTTTGCCGGCAGCCTTGTTTTTAATCCCTTAATTATTTTTTCTGTTTTGGCAATAGCTTTTGCCGGAAAAATGTTTGCTGTTTTGGTTATTAAACCTAAAAGCAGGCTTTCAGCGCATCAGTTAACTTTGGTTGGCTGGGGAATGAATTCAAGAGGTTTTATTGAACTGGTTATGCTTGTAATAGTTGTAAACCATAAAATTGGTTTTCCAGATGAATTATACACTGCAATTGTATTAATGACTATTCTGACTACGCTTGCTTTTCCTTTGGCTTTACAGTATTACTTGAAAAAATATCCTGGAATAATGGATTAAAAAGAAAGGCTTTTTGGAAGAAACAGTTAATTTTAAAATAGAACTTTAATATAATTAAAGAAGAGTGATTAAATGAAGAAAACCAATTATTGCGGTGAATTAACTGAAAAAGATATTGGGAAAAAAGTTGTATTAGAGGGCTGGATTCGTTCCATTAGAAACCAAAAAAAATTTGCTTTTATTGATTTAGGGGACAGAACTGGTTTTACCCAGATTTTTGTTTTAAAGAAAAACAAAGAAATGGAAAAAATAGTTGATTCATTAGGCAATGAGTTTGTTTTAAGAGTTCATGGAACAGTAAAAAAAAGGCCTGATCCAAATCCAAAGACTCCGACAGGAGAAATAGAGGTTACTTCTCAAGGAATTGAAATATTAAATAAATGCAAAACCCTTCCGTTTCAGATTCAGGACGAGGTTAATGCAAATGAAGACACAAGACTAAAATACAGGTATCTGGATTTAAGAAGAAAATCAATGTATGATAAACTTTTTTTAAGACACAAAGTAATTAAATCAATAAGAGATTTATTTGATTCAGAAAACTTTTTGGAAATTGAAACTCCTGGATTATCTAAAAGCACTCCTGAAGGAGCAAGAGATTATCTGGTGCCTAGCAGGATTTTTAAAGGAAAATTTTTTGCTTTGCCTCAAAGCCCTCAGATATACAAGCAATTGTTAATGGTTGCAGGAATAGATAAATATTTTCAGATAGCAAGATGTTTTAGGGACGAGGATTTAAGAGGAGACAGGCAACCGGAATTCACTCAACTGGATTTAGAGATGAGTTTTGTTGAAGAAGAAGATGTTTATACAGTAATAGAAAAAATGATTAAACACGTTTTTGAAAAAGTTTTAAATGAAAAAATAAAGATTCCTTTTCCAAGGATGACTCACGCTGAAGCAAAAGAAAAATATAAATCAGATAAACCTGACACAAGAAAAGAAACAAAATTAAAGTATTCTTTTGTATGGGTAACAGATTTTCCTTTATTTGAAGAAAATGATTTAGGGCAAATTGTTCCATGTCATCATCCTTTTACTCAATTCAACAAAGAAGATGAAAAAAAGTTTGATTCAAAAAACAAAAAAGACCTTCTTTCAATCAGAAGCCGTTCATATGATTTGGTTTTAAACGGCACTGAATTAGGAAGCGGTTCAATCAGAATCCATGACAGAAAACAGCAAAACAAGATATTTGATTTTTTGGGCATAACAGAAGAAGACGCAAAACAAAAATTCGGTTTTTTACTGGATGCATTTGAATATGGTTGTCCTCCTCATGGAGGGTTTGCAGTCGGATTAGACAGATTAATAATGATTTTAACAGGTAGTGAATCAATAAGAGAAGTAATTGCTTTTCCAAAAAACAAAAACAGTGTTTCTTTGCTTGAGGATGCGCCAAGCAAAGTGACAAAAGAACAATTAAACGAACTGAATATTGAATTAAAAAAAGAAAAAAAGAATTAGGTTAAAAAAACAATTAACAACTTTTGGCAAAGGATTTAATCAAACAAATTCCGCTATTTTTTAAATGGTGGTTTAATTTTTGTGCGGAATTTGTAACGTCAAAAACCATGTGCCACTGGTTTTTGACTGATGGTTTTTGACTTAAAAAAATCGTTTAATTCATCTCCTCTAATACAAACAGTGTAGTGGTTTTGTCTATTCCTTCAATGTTTCTTAGTTCTTTTGTAATCAGCTTGTTTAACTGCGGAATATTTTTGGCTCTGACTTTAATTAATAAATCAAATTCTCCTGTAATAATGTCAATTGATTCAACAAAACTTAATTTTAAGATTTTTTTTGCAATTTCCTGCTGTGACTTATGTGTTGAATCATGTTTGATTAAAGCCATAATATAAGCGCATAAACCAAACCCTAATTTGTTGTAGTCAACTTCAACAGAATAATTTTTTATTACTCCTTCTTCCTGCATTTTTTTTATTCTGTTATGGGCAGTAGTTAAAGGAATTCCTGCTTTTTTTGCCAGTTGCCTTAAGGAAAGTTTGCTGTTTTTCTTTAAAAACTCAAGTATTTGTTCACTTTTATCTTCCATTTTGGAACAAATGTCCCAAAAAGTATTTAAATTATTGTATTTTTTGTAAATTTTTCCATTTTTTTGGGATTTTTTTTATATAGTTTTTATGCTGCTATTATTTTAGGTGATTTTTTTATGCAGAAAACTATATCTCATTTAATGAAACCGGAAATGAAAGAAATAATGAAAGTTCAGTCAGCTGCACTAAAAGCAATTGATTCTTTTATGTATTCAAGGGAAATATTGCATTTAATGCCTGTGATGCTTTCACCTGTGACTGATCCTTTATGTCATAGTGTGTTTGATGCTTCAATTGATTATTATGGCCAAAAACTCGAGCTAACTAAAAGCATGATTTTGCACAAGCAATTGGTTATGATGGCTGATTCAATTAAAGGAATTTATATTGTTTCCCCAAACATCAGATTAGAATTTGAAGAATGCGGGAAATCAGGAAAACATTTAATTGAATTTTCTCAGGTTGATATTGAATTGCCCAGAGTTTCTTCAAGAGAGTTTATGGATTTTACTGAAGAGCTTTATTCTTATGTTTTTTCTTTTGTTAAACAGGAATGCAAACAAGAACTAAAAAAACTTGGCAGAAAAATTTCAGTTCCAATTAAACCATTTAAAGTGTTTGATTCCACTGAATTAAAAGAAAAATTTGGGGAAGATTTTGAGAGAATTGTTTCTGAAAAAGAAAAACAGCCTTTTTGGATTACAGATTATTACAGGGAATTTTATGACAAACAGGATCCCGAAACAAAAAAGCATGTAAACTATGATTTGGTTTATCCTGAAGGATTTGGGGAAGCTTTATCCGGCGGGGAAAGAGAATTTGAATTTGAAATAATTAAAAGAAAAATTCTTGAAAGAAAAATGGATTTAGCTCCTTATGAATCTTATCTTGCTGTAGCAGAAAAAGGGTTGTTAAAGCCTACTGCAGGAGGAGGCTTTGGGGTTGAAAGATTAATCAGATTTTTAACCGGCAAAAAACACATCAGGGAAGTCACTCTTTTTCCAAGGATTCCAGGAGAAAAAATAGTTTTATAATAACTGAATTACTTTAAAATCTTAATGCAGTTAAAATTATTGAAGTGGTTTAATGAAAGAAAAGACAGAATTTATTTCAATTAAAAAAGCTTTTGAAAAAAAAGGAAGTATTTCGGTTAGAGGCTGGATTAAAAGAAAAAGAGAACTCAAAGACAAAATTTTTGTTTTATTAAGAGATGAAACAGGAGAAATGCAGTGCATTATTGAATCAGATAAAATTGAAAAAAAAGATTTTGAGGAACTGCAGAAAAATTCTATTGAAGCTTCAATTGAATTAAAAGGAAAACTAAAAGAGGATTCCAGGGCTCCAAATGATTTTGAATTAATGGTAAATGAATCAAAAATAATTGGTTCAAGCGAAAATTTTCCTATTCAAAAAGATTTAAGCGAAGAATTTTTACTGGATGTAAGACATTTATGGATGAGAAGTTCCAGAATGACTTCAATAATGAAAATCCGTTCAACAATGTTGTATGCAGTAAGAGAATTCTATAAAAAAGAAAATTATTTTGAATGCAGTCCTGCAATAATCACTCCAAATGCCTGTGAAGGCGGAACAACTTTGTTTCCATTAAAATATTTTGGAGAACAAAGATTTCTTTCTCAGTCAGGTCAAATGTATTTAGAGGTAATGATTTTTGCTTTAGGAAAAGTTTTTAGTTTAACTCCTTCTTTTAGAGCAGAAAAATCTAAGACTGCAAGGCATTTAACTGAGTACTGGCATTTGGAAGGAGAATGTGCTTGGATGAACATGGATGACCAAATGGGTGAAATAGAGAAAATGGTTTCTTTTATCTGCCAAAAAATAGCTAAAGAAAATCCTGTGGAATTAAAGCAGTTAGGCAGAGACCCAAAAGATTTGGAGGCAATCAGAGTTCCTTTTTCAAGAATTTCTTATGATGAAGCAATAGATGTATTAGAAAAAAAATATAAAACAAAGATTCCTTGGGGAACGGATTTAAGCATTAAAGAAGAAAAAATTTTATCTGAAGATGAAAAAATCCCGTTTTTTATTTATGATTATCCAACTGCAATTAAAGCGTTTTATGCAAAAGAAACGGCTGACCCCAAAAAATGTTTTTCTTTTGATTTAATTGGCCCAGAAGGTTATGGAGAATTATGCACCGGAGGCCAAAGAGAAGATGTTAATGAAAACATGTTAAAGAAATTAAAGAAAGAAAAAATTCCTTTAGAGAACTATAACTGGTATTTGGATTTAAGAAAATATGGTAGTGTCCCTCATTCAGGTTTTGGAATTGGAATAGAAAGATTATTGAGATGGATTTGCAAATTAGATTCAATCAAAGAAACAATTCCTTTTCCAAGGACAATGAACAGAAGTTATCCTTAAACCAGAATTCTTCTAATTTCTTTTTACTGAATTTAGCCTGTTTTTCTGAAAAATATTGGGTGGGATTTGTTTATGCTAATGATATTCCCGGTTCTCCTTAACCCTTTTTTTGCTGTTACAGCCCCTTTTGAAGCAGTGTTTAGCATATGCTCTAATTCTTTCCATTCAGCTGACCTTGCACTCATTCCTTGAGTGTAATATTCCCATAATAATTTCATTAATCTTTGAATTTGGGGTAAAGACATTTTTTTTGCTAAATGAGCCAGCTTTGGTGGAATCATTCCGTTTTGTAATGCTTCAATATCCAGTTGAGTAGGAGGCATTAATTTTAATCCAAGCAAATTCACATCAGGATTTCTTTTTTGGTGTTTTATTCCTTTTTCTGCCAGTGCCTCTTCTTTAGATAATATTCTTCCAAGAAATTTTTCTTTTGCTTTTTCTCTCATTTTTTTTGCAAAATATTTTGAGAATGGTGATTTTTGATGGTTTTTTGACATTTTGTTCATTAGTCTTCTTGGCGCAGGCATAATTTAGTTTAATGCACAAAGTGATTAAATAAGTTTTGTGTTTTTTATTAATTAATGATTTTTAAGTGAGTTAAAAAAGAGGGAAAAAATGACAAATAATTTTAAATCAATTCCAAGCAATTTAATGTTTGATGCATTAAAAAACGAAAAAGCAATTGTAATGGCTTGCAATGTAAGAATAACAAAAGGGATTTTGAAAGGAATTTTTAAGGCAGCAAAAAAAACTGATTCAGCTGTAATAATGGAGTTAGCTAAATCTGAATCAGATTTAACCGGAGGCTATACTGGATTAAAACCAAAAGATTTTGCTGAACAATGCCGTGAAGCTGCATCAGAAACTGGATTTGATATTTGGTCATTGCATGCAGATCATATGACAATCAAAAAAGGAACAGAAGAAGAAATTCAGGAACTAAAAAAATTAATTGATGCACAGATTTCTGCCGGATTTAATTCTTTTGCCTTGGATGCATCTTTTTTGTTTGACTTTGAAGGAAAAACTGTTGAAGAAGAATTAAAACAAAACATTGATGTTACAGCTGAATTAGCTGAATACATTAAAGAAAAAATGGTTGACAAAGAATTTGGATTAGAAGTTGAAGTAGGAGAAATTGGAAAAAAAAATGAACAAGGAATGATTTTAACTACCCCTGAAGAAGCAGTTGTTTTTATCCGAGAATTAAACAAAAAAGGAGTTTTCCCTAATGTAATTGGAATAGCTAATGGTTCAACTCATGGAAACATTTATGATGAAAAAGGTCATTCAACTGCACAGATTTCAATTAATTTAGAGCAAACCAAGGCTGTTGCTGAAGCACTAAAAAAAGAAGGATTTAATGTCAGGCTTGCCCAGCATGGAATAACAGGAACTCCGAGAGAATTAATCAAAAAAAAGTTTCCTGCAGGAGATATTTTGAAAGGAAATGTAGGGACTTTCTGGCAGAACATTTTTTTTGAAGTGTTAAAAGTAATGGAACCAGAATTATACACTGATTTGATTGAATGGACTTTAGAAAACTTTAGGGAAAAAGCAATGGAAAAAGGCTGTAAAAGCGATGAAGAAATAATTGGAAAATACATTAAGTTTGCGACCACTGCAAAAGATGAAAATGGAAAACTTTTGTTTTTTAACAGAATTTATTCTTTAAGAAACGAAGTTGAATTAGCTTTAGAATCCCGTGCTTATGCTGAAGCAATATTGTTTTTTGAGGCATTTCATTCAAAGGGTTCAGCAGAAATAATCAGAAAACACATTAAACGAATTAAAGGCTGAAAAAAGGCAATAATTGTGTGATTCGATTATTGTATTATTCTGCAAGTATTGTACCAA
>Ga0210057_1003095_pt1 | contig 23189 bp, 25 predicted proteins | sample CryGeyCG2114_010_2_FD_183968 | JGI IMG/M metagenome (GOLD analysis project Ga0210057, IMG submission 183968) | Groundwater microbial communities from aquifer - Crystal Geyser CG10_big_fil_rev_8/21/14_0.10 (SPAdes) (version 2) | ecosystem: Environmental > Aquatic > Deep subsurface > Groundwater ...
CCTCGCCTGTCGATAAATCGACACGACTACCGGTTCTCCACAAAAATGCAAAACTGCGGTAATGCAGGTTTTATGCTTTTTGTGGACCGTGGGAGATTCGTCCTGACGGTCACTAAGCTCGTAAACTCGCCAAGTGCCGCGGGACACAGCTCGGCGACAATTTTGCTACGCAAAATCGTAAACCGCCTCCGCTGTTCGAATCTCCACGATTGCCTACAAAATAAAAGTCGCGGAGCACATACGTGCCCCGCTTCTTTATTTTGTGGACCGTGGGAGATTCGAACTCCCGACCTCCGCATTGCAAATGCGGCGCTCTACCAACTAAGCTAACGGCCCCTCACCCAGAAATGGGTTTGGTCAGACTTTTATCTATTCTCTGCTTTAGAGCTTTATATGCTTGTGCATATTTTTTCAAAGCAGATTCTCTTCTCTTCGCGTCCGACCGAGCTCTATATGATTCATAATATATGAGCTCAAAAGGTGTTTTGTTTTTTGTAGATTTATTTTCTCCTTTATTGTGTTCAACAAAACGCCTTTTGAGATCATTAGTATAACCTATGTATATACTCCCGTCTCTCTTACTCTTTATTAAATATACATAATACATGGCTTAAACCCATTTTCTGGGTAGAGGGGTTAACGGCCCAAGCGAAAAGTAAAATAAAAACTTGTTTTTATTTTCTTTGAGCACAGGGACAGTATCATTCATACTAAATGATACGGCCCCTCTGCCCAAAATTTATTTTGGGCTGAGTGAGTAATTTGCCTAAACAAATTAACTCAACCATTTTTTTAAAAAAGAACATGCCATACAAGTATGGCAAAAATATTCTACTTTATTTCCTTTCTATTGCAAGGCCGATAAGGTGATTTATAAACTGCTCAGCAGAAAGACCTCCTTCTGCAATAGACTGGTGTAATAGTGTCCCGCTATCTAATAATGGTGAGGAATTTATTTCTAAAATAAAAATACCTCTAGATGAAACAATAAAATCGGACCTCGAATAATGGTTTAACCCTAGTAACTTATGCGTCTTACGGGCCATTTCCTTGATTAAAGCAGATTCTTCCTTACTTAGTCTTGCGGGGAAAACTGTTTTGTAATCAAAAGAAATTTTCATATCTTTATCAGAAAAATCACCTTTTCTAACAATTTCACCAAGAGGAAAGGTATATAGATTATCACCTCTAAAATTTTCAAGAATAGTACAAGATACTTCTTTGCCTTTTATAAATTCTTCTACCAAAACTGTCTTTGATTCAGAAAATGCTTTTTTCAAACCAAAAATAATCTCTCCAAAATTACGAGCAATAGAAATGCCATGAGAATTTTCTGACCGAGCTGGTTTTATAATGACTGGCAAAGAAAATCTTTTAAATACTTCGAAAGCTTTAGATTCTATGTCATTTGTAACATTTATAGCAATATGACGAGGTGAACGTATATTGTTTTTCTCCAAAATATTTTTTAACAAATTTTTATTAAAAGAAACTAGGGAAGGCATTGTTTTAGAACCAACAAAATATCCTTTGTTTTTTTCTATAATCTTACGGACCTCAAAATCCTCGAGACTTCTTTCTGAAAGAGTATTGATAAAAACATGATTCTTAGAAAATAATTTGGACAAATCGATTTTTCCACCACGAACATGCCAACCGTCTTTATCTATTAATAAATCAGTAGTATTAGGATTGTTTTTGTATAAATTTTCTAAAATAAATCCACCAGATTTTATCGAGTCTGATTTACCTTTACCGAGACCTCCTCTAATAATCACAGGAAAAATTTCTCTCATATGGAAATAATTTTATCACAAAAAAAATTAAAATTTCCTCCTTTTTTCTCGGTGATATTTTAAAGCAAAACGATGGGCTTCTGAATTCGCTCTTATAATTTCTATCTCATATTTAAGTCTTAAATCCTTATCCCCCATAATTTCTCTAGCTTTATGCTTGTCATCCTTAACGACACTTACTACTGGAATCTTGCTTCCATATAACTTTAAAACTCTCTCTGCGGCGTTTATTTGCGCTTTACCGCCATCAACAACAATAATTTTAGGTAATGGCCATTCCGGATGAGATAGGCGCCTTTCTACCACCTCAGCCAAAGCTGCTGTGTCCCCTTTTTTATTGGTATTTATTTTAAACCTCCGATAATGTTTTTTATCTGGTTCGTTACCCAAAAAAGAAACCATTACACCTACTCTGTTTGTTTCACCAAGATGAGCGATATCGTAAGCCTCTATACGGATACTTTTATCTTGATCATCTTCGTAAAAACCAGATTTCATCAAAGCTATATCATTGATATGCTCAAGCGCAAAAATTTGATTTCTGATTAAAGCTGCTTTTTCAAAATTCTCTTTTTGAGAATTCTCTTTCATTTCCTTTTTTAATTCATTAATGATTTTTGATTTTTTGCCTTCAAAAAATAATCGAATATTATTGATGGTCTTTTGATAGTCTTTTTTAGAGACCTCACCTATCCTAAATCTAGGTACGATTCCAATCTCTTCATTTAATGTAGAAACTCCTTTTTTTGTTTTTACAGGATCCTTTTCTCCTCGAAATGGAAATATTTTACGGATTATTTTTAAAGCTTCTTTTAAGGAACTTCCTTGAGGGTAAGGACCATAAATAGCTTTTAGCTTATAACTTTTAGCTTTTAGATTATTTTGAATTTCCCGTCCTCTCATTGTGAAAACTCGCGGAAAGTCTTCTTTACTAATAACTACAAAATTAAAACTCTTATCATCTTTTTCTTTGGTGTTGTATTTAGGTTTGTACTTTTTTATTAAATTCGCTTCCAAAATAAGAGCTTCGAGAACCGAATCAGTCTCAACCCAATCAATTGAATGAGCTTCTTTAACCATACCTTCAATTAAAAGGCTTCTGGAAATACCAATATCTTTTGAAAAATATGATTTAACTCTGTCTTTAAGAGAAGTAGCTTTGCCAATGTATAAGATTCTTTCAGAATCTTGAGCTTGGGGCTTGGAGCTTCGAGCTTGGAGCTTTTTCTTTAGAAACATATAGGCTCCCGGAGAATCTGGAATATTAAATTTCTTTAAATCTTGATTGTTCATAATTCGAAGAATCTCTACATCAAGTAATTATCGATAATTGCTTGATGAAATTATTTTCTCTTTAAAACCTTAGACAGATACTGTCCAGTGTAAGAGTCTTTGGATTTTGCGATCTCTTCTGGTGTACCTTTGGCTACAATTTGACCACCACCATCTCCTCCCTCGGGACCAAAGTCGATTATATAGTCAGAACATTTTATCAAATCCATATTATGCTCAATAACAACAACAGTATTCCCTCTTTTAACAAGCTCCTGTAGAATCTCAATCAATTTTTTAACATCTTCATAATGAAGACCGACAGTAGGCTCATCTAGAAGATAAATAGTTTTTTGGATCTGTTGTCGATAAAGCTCTGAGGATATTTTTACTCTTTGGGCCTCTCCGCCAGATAGAGTGTTTGATGGCTGGCCGAGCTCAAGATAACCGAGTCCTACATCGTTTAAGGTTTTTAATCTATCATAAATTGCTGGAATATCATTAAAGAATTCTAGGGCTTCCTCAACTGTCATTTTTAAAACTTCGTAAATATTTTTGCTTTTATATTTAACCTCGAGAGTCTCTTTCATAAATCTACGCCCCTTACAAACATCACAAGCAACATAAACCGTTGGCAAAAAGTGCATTTCTACAGCAATCTCTCCATTACCCTTACATGTTTCGCATCTGCCTCCTTTAACATTGAATGAAAATCTACTTGGCTTCCAACCCCTTTCACGGGCTTTTGTTGTTGTGGCAAAAAGATCACGAATAAAAGTAAAGGCTCCAGTATAAGTCGCTGGGTTAGATCTGGGAGTTCTACCTATAGGTGATTGATCTATAAGTATTGCTCTTCCTAAATACTCCCGTCCTTTAAATTCTGCTACATTATAAAGTTTATTTGTTCTATATCTCCTATCATATTGAGCCCTGAGATTCTCATATAAAACCTCATATAGAAAAGTTGACTTACCGGAACCAGAAACCCCAGTAACAATAACTAATTTACTCAAAGGGACATCTACATGAACATTCTTTAAATTAAATTTGGTAGCACCTTTAATTTTTAAAGAGCCTTTCTCTGGAGTACGTCTTTTTGATGGTATTTCTATTTTTTTATCTCCTTTCAAATAATCTAAAGTTAATGATTTGGATGGATTGGTTTTCATAGAAAGAAGTTTATCTAAATAATCAGAGACAATAACTTCTCCGCCATGCACTCCGGCCTTAGGACCTATGTCAACAATATAATCAGAAGCAAAAATAGTGTCTTCATCATGTTCGACAACAATAATAGTGTTTCCGGCATCTCTTAAATTTAGAAGTGTTTTAATTAATCTGTCATTATCTCTAGAATGTAGACCGATTGTTGGCTCATCAAGAACATAAAGAGCTCCCACTAAACCAGAACCTAATTGAGAGGCAAGTCTAATTCTCTGAGCTTCTCCACCAGAGAGAGTGTTGGCTTTTCTATCTAATGTTAAATATTCAATACCAACATCAACCATAAACTTCAAGCGCTCTTTTATTTCTCTAAAAATAGCTTTTGATATTTCCTGGTCTTGTTTATTTAATTTCAGATTATCTATAAATTCTTTTGCTTTATCAATAGAAAGACCTGTAAATTCCACGATATTTTTTCTGGTTTTTTCGTCTTTACCAATAAAAACATTAAGGGCTTCTTTTCTAAGTCTAGCTCCTTCACAATCCTCACATTCATCAGTTCCAAATAAGTGTTTAGTACCTAGACCATTACAAGTAGAACAAGCTCCATAAGGGGAGTTGAACGAGAATAGTCTGGGTTCAATCTCTGGGAAAGAATATCCATCATAGGGACAAGAATATTCTGAAGAAAGAAGAGTTGTTTCTATCTCTTTATCATCTTTAGAAATTACCATCTCTACCAAACCTTTCGCCTCATCAAGAGCGTTCTCAACAGCCTCAGACAATCTATCTAAAGCGTCTTTGTTGAGTTTATCTTTACCAACTTTTTCTTTGATAACAGTATCACTTGTTATTTCAGCTAAAGAGATCTGATCAATAACAATAGAAATTTCATGTTTTTTATTTTTTGTTAATTCTATTTTATTTCTTAAATTTACTCTCTTGCCATCAATCTTTGCTTCCGTATATCCTTTATTTAAAAAATCATAAAGGAGTTGATAATATTCTCCCTTTCTTCCTCGCACAACAGGAGAGAGAATCTCGATATAGAAATCCTTCTTATTTTTGTGGACGATAATCTTATCAAGAATGATATTCTCAATTTCCTCTTTAGATAATTTTTGAATTTCTCTACCACAAACAACACAATGTGGCTTACCTATTCTTGCATACAAAACTCTTAGATAATCACTGATCTCTGTAATTGTTGCTACTGTCGAACGTGGATTATTTGAGCGAGACTTTTGGTCAATAGAAATAGCGGGAGAAAGACCTTGAATATCATCAACGTCTGGTTTCTGCATTTGTTGTAAGAACTGTCTAGCATATGAAGAAAGAGACTCAACATACCTTCTTTGCCCTTCAGCAAAAATAGTATCGAAAGCCAAAGAGCTCTTTCCGGAACCAGAAAGACCGGTCATAGCGACCATCTTATTACGAGGCATTTCCACATCAATATTTTTAAGATTATGTGTTCGTGCGCCCTTAACTATAATTTTGTCATCTTTTTTTTCTCCCATTTTACTTATATACATGTAGTAAAGCCCTTGCGTGGTGGCAAGGGTATGAAATATTAAATTTGTGGATTTATATTAACAATTAGAAGCTTATAAATCAAAGGTCTGATTGCGAACTATTGTGGTCTCAGGTATTTTTAGAATAGGTGTGCACAAGAATGGGGGCAAAATGAATACAAAGGTTCTTATCACAAAAAGGAACCGCCACTCTGAAGACAGAGAGCTTGGAGGTACCCCAGAACAAATTCTCTGGGGAGAAGTCATCCTTAATGCTATCGATGACTTCAAGATATCTGTTGTTTTGAAAAAAAACTCAGAGGGAATCTCGAGAGATCGCTGTAATCCTGAGAACTGGATATTCGGCAAAAATACTGGTTTCGATATTATCTGTGAGTATCTTAATATCAAGCCAGACATAATCCGTCGTCATCTCCGAAAATGGAAAAGTGATATTGATAGTGGTCTGGGGTACTAAATTCATATGTTCAAAAAATAGCGACGACAATGGGGTCCGTCGCTATTATATTTTAAACTTATTTCTTCTTATTATTTGATTTAATAATATCTTTTAAAGCTTTAATTTCATCCCTAATTAATGCCGCGGTCTCGAAATCTAAATCCTTAACAGCCTCTGCCATCTGTTTCTCTTTTTCTTTAATTAACTTGTTTGGATTCTTGTCCATTAACGCTTTATCAATTTCTAACATTACTCCTACAGCTTTAGTATGTTCAGTTTGAAGTTGATCTCGAATATCTTTGATTTGTTTGATAATTGTTTTCGGAGTTATATTATGCTTTTTATTGTATGTGATTTGTAATTCCCTCCTTCTATTTGTTTCTTGTATAGCTCTCTCCATAGATCCAGTCATCTCATCCGCATAAAGAATAACTCTACCTTCAATATTTCTGGCTGCTCTTCCGATCGTTTGAATAAGTGCTGTCTCACTCCTCAAGAAACCCTCTTTATCAGCGTCCAAAATTCCGATAAGAGCAACTTCTGGTAAGTCTAGCCCTTCTCTCAAAAGATTTACTCCAACAAGAATATCGAACTCCCCTTTTCTAAAATCAGTGATAATCTCGATTCTCTCCATTGTTTTTATTTCGCTATGTAAATAACCCGCTTTAATATTCCGATCTTTCAAGTATTCACTTAAGTCTTCTGCCATCTTTTTAGTTAAAGTAGTAGCAATAACTCTAAACCCTTGTTTGATGGTTTCTTCCGCTTCTTTAATGAAGTCTTTAACCTGACCCTCATAATTACTTCCAGACCTTATCGGCTTAACGTCAATTAATGGATCAATAAGGCCTGTCGGTCTAATGATTTGTTCTACTATCTGCCTATCTTCTTTACTTTTCTCTAATTCATATTTTCCAGGAGTAGCTGATGTATATATAGTTTCTCCGACTCTTTCCTCAAATTCATAAAATCTAAGAGGTCGATTATCTTGTGCGCTCGGTAACCTAAAACCAAACTCGACCAGATTTCTCTTTCTGGAAGCGTCCCCTTCATACATACCACCAATCTGAGAAACTGTGACATGCGATTCATCGATAACAGTCAAAAAGTCCGGACTACCATCTTTGTTTTTTGGAAAATAAGATAAAAGAGTGTTTGATGGTTCTCCAGGTTTTCTACCATCAAAATGTCTAGAATAATTCTCGATACCATTACAATAACCAACCTCTTTTATCATGGCTAAGTCATAGTTTGTTCTTCTCTTTAGTCTTTCTGCTTCTAGATTCTTACCTTCGCTCTTTAACTCTTTCAATCTACTCTCCAACTCTATTTTTATAGATTCAATTGCTTTTTTTCTTTGATCAAGTGGTGTAATAAAGTGCTTAGCAGGAAAAATAAAAATGCTTTTAAGCTCTTCAATAACCCCTCTGGTAATAGCGTTTATTTTTAAAATTGTAGATATTTTTGGGCCAGAAAACTCTATTCTAAAAATTACTTTTTCATTTACCGGCATTATCTCGAGAGAATTTCCAATAGCTCTAATTTTACCCGGCATCAAATCAGCGTTAGTTCTTTCAAAATGAATCTCAATTAAATCTCTGATTAAATCGTTCCTAGTACTCTTTTGATTTACACTAATTTTCATATTAACCTTTTGATACTCTTCAGGTGACCCAAGTCCGTAAATACAAGATACAGATGCCACAATAATGACATCTTTTCTGGTTAGGAGAGCTTGAGTAGAGGCGTGTCTTAATCTTTCAATTTCTTGGTTAATTTGAGCTTCTTTTTCAATATAAGTATCAGAGGCGCTAATATATGCCTCTGGCTGGTAGTAGTCATAATAAGATACGAAGTAATGAACAGCGTTATCTGGAAAAAATTCTCTATATTCTTGAGCGAGTTGTGCTGCAAGTGTTTTATTATGAGCAATAACGAGAGTTGGTTTCTGATATTTTTCAATAACATTAGCCACAGTAAAAGTCTTACCGGAGCCAGTCACACCGAGAAGTGTCTGGTGTCTTTTACCTTCCTTGAGACCTGCGATTAAAGACTTAATCGCCTTAGGCTGATCCCCTGCCGGTTTAAATTTACTTTTAAGTTTGAGTTTATGCTTTTGCATACAATTTAATATAACTAAAACAAGACCCTTATGAAAGGGTCTTGTTTTTATTTACTTTTTTATTATTCTTCCTCCTCTGTTTGTGGCTCTTGAACAGCTAATAGTTCAACCTCAAAAATTAAAGTTGAATTTGCTGGAATAGGACCTACTGCATTTTCTCCATAACCTAATTCAGGAGAAATAACTAACCTTCTAACCTCTCCAACCTTCATACCCTGAAGCCCGATTTCCCAACCAGGGATTACTTGCCCAGCACCATAAACATACTGAAATGGCTGACCCCTATCTAAAGAGCTATCAAACTTTGTACCATCTTCTAATGTTCCTACATAATGAACGGCGACAGCATAACCAGCTTGAACAACCTCCCCATCTGAATCCTTTATACGAGAAATCACTATACCTTCCTGAGAAGGTAGTCCTTCTTGACTAACTTCTTCTGTACCAAGGACCCCACTTAAATCTACTCCTTTATCTTCAGAATTAAAAAATGTCATAGATACAAATAAAAATATAAACGCTAATACGACCGCAATAAACACTGCTATTTTTTCGTCTTTCCTTAAGCTCATGATTATTTTCTTAATTAATAAAAGTTGTTTTAATTATCTTAACACATTTAAAAGAGTAATCAGCGTACTAAACAAACCAGAAATTAAAGCGATTCTGGTTGGTCTATCATCAAACCAATTTTCTACTTTTCTACTCATAGATAAATTCTACAATAAAAAGATTTTATTTTAAAAATATTTACTCACAGTTTTATTAAAAAGGCTCAACCACTTGACAAAAGAACTCTAATTTAGTCTAGTCTATATGGAGACACGGGGCCCAGATACAACAAACGTTGTTCCGGGCCCTTCTTTTTTTTATATTAAACCCTAACCACTAAACCCTACTCCTATACCCTAGAAATATATCTATTCATCAAAACAGGCGCTACGACAGTTGAAACAACGGAGAGAATAATCATGGCTGTTAGTATTTTTTCATCAAGAAAACCGAATTCGACACCGGTAAAGACGACTGCGAGAGTAGTTGAGAGTTGTGGCATAGAAGACACTGCAAATAATTTTGATTCTAATTTATTGAAACCCACAATTTTAGCTCCGAAGTAGCCACTTAAATATTTAGAAAGAAGTGAGGCAAAGACTACTGAAAGCACGACATAAAGTACTTCTTTTGATTCGGAAAGAGTTACTAGATTTGTTTCCGCTCCAACCACAATAAAAAAGGTAGGGATAAAGATGCCGTAGCTCAAGGTCCTAATCTTCTCTAACAAAACTTCACTCTTCAAGGAATCAGAGAGGACAAGACCGACAAAGAAAGCGGCTACAATAGGGTGAAGACCTAGAAGTTCAAAACCTATAACAGTACCTATCAATATGGCGAGGACAACACGGAGCTCTCTCTGAAAAAGTTTCTTATCATCCTCATCATTTGTGATAGAAAGAATCCATCTAATCTTTGGTAAAAGCCAACGTAAAAAGAAGAGGAAAACGAAAAGTAAAAGATAGAAAAGAGGTAGAGGTAGATTTGTAACAGGGTCAATCGATTGCAAGAAGAGAGACAAAAGGGCAAGTCCCGCAATATCCTGAAGTACGGTAGTCATAACGATATACTTACCAAGAGGCCTGTATATTAAGCCACTTGATTCAAGAGACGGAATAACTACAGAAATAGACGATGAGATAAAGACTATACCTAAAAGTAGGGATGGAAATAGCCCATAACCAAAATAGAAGCCGATAAGAACACCAGCAAGAGCGGGAATAAATCCATTAATAAAAGATAGGAAAGCTAATTTACCCTTAAAATGACTGAAGCTCGAGAGGCTTGTTTCAAGACCGGCCATAAACATAAGGAAAATAAGACCAATTTGGCCAATAAATTTAATGGTGTTATTTATTTCAAAAACCTCTAAACCATGAGGGCCGATAATAATACCACCCAAGAGAAGAGCCACGACCCACGGTAAATGTAATCTTTTAAAAAGCCCAGAGAAAAATACTCCGGCAAAAAGAACAATGAAAAATGGAAGCATTTCAGCCATGATCCTATTTTATCTGATATTTAGAATATTACTCAGCTCAAATGTTAATTTTTTCATATATCAATATATCGATATATTGATATATGAAAAGATTAGACTATAATTGTAATTTAATTATTCCTTCTTGCCCTTACTTTTTCTTGAATTCTTTTACTCACACCATAAGCTCTAAGTCTTCCACCAAAATGAAGGAAATTGTGTAGTTCATCAAATAGAGAGTTTTTATTCCTCTCTAGAATTTTAATAAGATCATCATATCTACCGGTCTCATAACCTACTGAAATTCTATATACCGTTGCTGTACTCATCTTTAAATTCTTCTCTATTTCCCTGTATGTCAAACCTTTGTGGACAAGCCATATTACAGTCAGCCTTTTACCCAACATTAGTCTCTCTGTATTTGTTAACAAAGTATTAATAATAATATTGGTATCTTTCTCAGATGAAATTTTAGAAAAAATCTTTGATAAATTTAAATAAATCTTATCCAGAAACTTCCTATCTAACTCTCTTGTAGAAATATGAGGCATAAAAATTATGTTTATTTAATATAGATAAAATTATACATTCATATATCGATATATTGATATATGAATGTATATAAATTTATATATAAATTAACAAAAGTCTTTTGACTTTAGGTATTAATTTTTAGAGCACCTATTTACCGCCTAAACTAATGTCAAAATAATAGCCATGACCAAAAGAGTAACTAATCTATAGAGAGAATTGATTAGATAAAAACCAAAACTTCTTCTTTCCCAAAACACTGAGCCCATTTGAATTGTGGCTATAAAACCAAGCCAAATCCAAAAAGCTAGAGTCATGGCTTGAGGAGCAGAAAAAACCCCCACAAGTTGAATCATAAATGAAAGGATGACCGCCATCACAAATTCACTTAAAAATCCGCCAATAATTACTCCTGTCATGCCTCTTTCTTTCATGTTGGACATATATTCATCAGACCAACCTAAACCACTTCTCCACCTCTTTCCAAATAATGCATCTGAATACCAAGCAAATCCAATCATCATACTGACTATTGCGGCAATAATTGAACCCAAAATACTTATAGACATAATTTTTAAAAATTATTTTTAATATTATATATTTTAATCTGTATAAATTTATATCTCAACACAAAAAGCCCCGAACGGGGCTTTTTGTGTAACAGTCTGATTAAAATTATTGGGCAGCTTTTTCTTCGTCTGTGGTTGTTTCGTCAGCCTCTCCTTCTAACACAGCTTCTTCTTCCATACTAGAATCTACTTTTACAAACTCTAGAACACCTCCGTTTGATAGATAATTCAAAACTAATCTATCTTCACTAGCTTCTACAACCTGATAACCAAGAGTAGTATCACCTAAAACCTTTAACATGTAAGGTCCAGCTAATTCACCTAGAGATTCTAGCTCTAAAGCTGATAGAAAAGCTTCATCTGCTTCTGCTTTTATTACCCAAGTACCATTTTGAGTAGCTGAATCATCTCCTTCATATTCTTCTAAAAGAGTTCCGTCAGCATTAAAAGTACTCATGTACTTTGTATCCTCAGTACTCTGCCACTTTCCTACGACAGCAAGCTTTGCGCTATCTGCGTCTAAAGTCTCGCTTGTCTCTGTGTTGTCCTCTAGATCATTTGTTGAATCATCTTTATTTCCAGAAAAAACTAGGAATAAAAGTCCGACAACAATGATAAGGATTATTAACCAAATTAAACCTTTCATTTTTGTTTTTATTATTAACTTTTAATATATCTAGATTAATTCTAGCAAATCTAACTAGGATTAAAACTTGATAAATTCACAATAAATTGTTTAGAAATAGACCTAAAATAAAGAGTTATTTATAGTATGATATTTAGTGATGGAATATCTCAATAAATTTATTAGGGAAAATAAGATAATATTAGCAAGTATTTTCCTGATATTTCTTATCCTACTAATACCGAGTATCGCCCAAGCTCAATATAATCCTGATTTAGGAATTTGGGAAAATATAACTTGCTCTGGAGCTGACTGCCAATATTGTCATTTTATACAAGGTATAAATGTGGTTATCGCTTGGTTTATATACACAGGAGCAATTTTATCAGCAATCGGCTTTGCTTGGGCTGGATCTATTTATATGACTCAAGGAGATAGTTCTGGAGGAAGAGAAAAAGCTAAAGCGATTTTTATAAAAATATTAACAGGTTTCGTAATATTACTTGCTTCATTTTTAATAGTAGATCTAATTATGAAATCTCTTTTGAGTGAAGAATTTAACTCGGACTTCGGCCCATGGAATGCTATTGAGTGCGTAGAGCAACCAACTTACAATATCCCACCCAAAAGCGGTGGTCCGAGCACTCCCCCGGGAGATACTCCTCCGAGCGATTTTTCTGAAACAGAACAGTGTACAAGAAATTATTTATCTCAAAACGGTATAGATGTAAAAACAAATACTTGTTCTTATGCTGGGCAATCTGGGTGCACAAGTGTCGCTGGTATGCCGAAAGAACTCATTGATAATTTAAAGAGCCTAGAAGACTCCTGCGGCTGCGATATCACAATAACTGGTGGGACTGAGGGAGGACACCAAACACACGGCCCTGGCACTGGTAATGTAGATCTAAGGATATCAAACGATTTAGCATTGTATATTACGAGTAATGGGAAATACTCCGGAACAAACTCTAATGGAGACAAAATCTATATGGTAAACGGACAAAGATTCGTTTTTGAAGAAGATCACTGGCACGTATCCTTTAACCTTAATGATACTTCTCCTTACCAGTGTCCTAATTAATTTTTCTATTAGAATAATAGATATATAGAGAATAAAGAAAACTTAGCAAAAATAAAGTTGCCCCAATAAAACAAGCTGTTGTAAATGGATTTGTAACAAGTTGCCCAGAGCAACCAACGACACCCTCAAATCTAGCATCTTCAACTTTATAAAAATCTAGTATTCCTCTTCCCGCATTAAACCAGGCAAACAGAGAACCTGCTAACAAAAACCGCATCAAGTATTTTTGATGTAGCTTCTTTTTCATATTCTCAAATTTCAAAAGCTTAACGGACCAAACAAGTGCGATTAAGAAACCGAAAGCCCCATAAAAACAAGGGGTTGTTGCAGGATTTGGTAATATACAATCTTTTACTTTAAATATTGTTCCTTCTAACTTATAGAAATCTATAAATTCTCCAATAACTGTATAAAAAGCAAAGACCGTGCCAACCAAGAGTATTAGAGACAAAATATTACTTCTTCTCATAAATTAAATTATATCTTTACTTCCGTGTTTGGTTAAACGATACATAGTAAAACTACTTAAGATACCGAAAACTAAACCTATTATTATTAGCCTTTCTCCGATTTCTGATCTTATACTAAACAATATCTTTTCTATAAATGGTTCAGCTAAGCTGGCTTCTGCTGGTATTAAAGAGAAAATATAAGAATCATATAAAACAGAAAACAGAAGTAATAAACAAAATCCAATCAAAAGTAGTAATGCACCAGTCGTCCCCCATAAGGCACTAAAGACAACCAACTTACCTTTCTTACCTGGGAACAGTAAGTACAGAACGATATGCAAAATTAAAGCGATAATAATAAAGACGGAAAGAGTAATAGGAAGAATAGAAGAAAAACGATTCAAGCTTAATGGCTTTTCAATATTTTCAACTCCATTAATTTCTATTTTATCTATATTGTTTTGAGATAAAACATTTAAAGTCCCAATCTCTGTGTCAATTTTTATAAATAAGTCTTCTTTCTGTATATTTTGTGGAAGACACTCAGCATTTATCAAATCGAATTCTTCCACAGTTCCCTCTATATCTTTAGCGCAGGGAACGAGAGTAGAAACCTTTGCTTTAAAAACATCTGCTAAAACTTCTCTGATTGTTTCTTCTCTATCAGAAAGATCTATAGAAATTCCCTCTATAGAACCAGGATTATTTAATGCACTATAGGTAGAATCAATAACCTCTTCAACGGTTTCCTTTATCCACTCCGGAGGAAATGCGACCCTGATTTTTTCTCTAAGCTCATCTTGACTTAAAAGTCCTCTCAAAGGATCTCTATTACCTGAGATCTCTAACTCATTACTTATAGAGTTAATTTTAGAAAAGGCAAAATCAACCATCAAATCTGGAGCGTCATCATAAAGTCCTGTTTTTTCTATCCAATCTTTAGTATTACTACTATTCGAAACCAGATTTAATGTCACAGCAGAAACACTTCCGGCAATTAAAATTAACAAGAGAACCACAAAGATGGGTAGAGATGCAATTGATCGTATTAGATTTAATGATTTAATTTTTTGCATTGACTAGATGTAAGTGAAAATGTTTTGGAATTGATTTTTTTTGATAAGTGGCCTCAATTATATATTCATAATTATTATGTAGATACTCTTTTTTTATTTTTTCATATTCTTTCCACTCTTCAGGACTAATGTTTTCCTCATCAACATGTCTTTTAGTTATTATCATGTCGTGTTTTATTGCAATTAAATCATAAGGAAAAATATTTTCCATAATAATCCAATATTCAAATTCTTTCACAATAGGAGATCGGCATAAGGGACAATCTCTTTCCAATCCACCTTGAGCTTTAAAATCATTATAAGCATCAATTATTTTTTGAGTTCTCAATTCTCCCATTCTTTTTTTAGTCTTAAAGCTTTTTGAATAATAGCTTCTCCAATCTCTCCCCAATCAAAATATTTTTTATAATTTTCATAGTCTGTCATAACCACTTCAGTTACCTTACCCGCTGGATCTGATTCGAACGGTCCATATGGTTCCGCTATGCAAAAATATCTTAATTGATAAAAGGGCTCTTGTATTCCCCGGGTATCAACAACTTTTTGATAACCAATCGGCTGATAATGAAGAACTTTCATATTTGATTCTTCTTTAATCTCTCTTATCAGTGTATCGTCTGGGTGTTCTCCCTCCTCAACAGAGCCACCAATTAAAGCGAAATATCCTGGTCTATCTACATTGTTTACAATAAGAAATTTATCACCACAAAAACACACTCCGTAACACTGCTTCACTCTCTCTTGTAATAAATGAGAGAACGAATCAACTTCCTCATATTCAAACAGATATTTTACCCCTGACGCACCTATATACTCCTGAGTAATCATTTATAAATAATACCTTAAATAATAGCCTTGATAAGCCCCCTAAACGGCTCATAAAAATGAGCCATTTAGTGGGGCCACGTTGAGCTGTTTCTAAACGTCTTTTTTCAATAATTCTTCTCTTATCTCCATCCACATTCTGCCCATATGATTTTTGCCTTCCCCTTTTTTGCCGTCATCCCAAAAACCATCACCGGGTGGATATGTAGTAATGTGTTTTACTATCTCTAAACCATTTGATTCTATTAAGGCTTTTTTTACTTCATCATGTTGTTCCACTTTTAGCCACATCAAGTCTTTCATTGTGAATAATTTATTTGCCCCATATCCTGCTATTCGACTTTTCTTATATTTATTTGATATCTCCCAAGCTTTTAACGGGCTCTTGGCCATCCTTATTTCTTCAATTATTTTTGGATCATCAAATTTCTTACATTGATAAACGTGCTCAATTGTAGGATATATGAGACCATCAATTTCAATAACATGAGCGGTGTAAGGAGAAAAATAAATAAAAAATATATGTAATGGAAGTTTTTCTTTCATACTCTTTAATATACGAAAAAGGAGTAGCTTTCGCTACTCCTTTTTCTAATAGGCTTAGAGATAATTATCCCTGCAACTTCATCGCGTCATCCTTTGAAAGGAATTTGAACATGTTTCCACCACACTTTTCACACTTTCCTTTTGCAGAATATCGGTTGTTTTTCTCTTCAACCACAGGATTCTGCATAGTTTGCATTGTTGGCTTACTCTTACCATCCTTCATTTCTCTACAGCTCATGCAGAGTGCTTTTAGTTCTTGCATATTGTTAAAAATTATTTCCTAATAATGTATAGGAGCATTATACACTTACAAGACAATAATGTCACCTACTTTTCAATAGAGAAAAAACTACTCATATTGACAAGAGGAGATAGGCATATTACTATCTATTGAAGCTTTTGATACTCGTGTAGGGCTCATCTGCTGATTAAATTATTACCTGCACATAGCCCTTGAGACGTCTCTCGTCTCTAAAACGTAATATATGAATACAAAAACAAATAACCGACATGGTCGGCCTAAATCTAGCGGTGGATACAAATCATCCGCAGTTAATAAAAGTTGTAGTGGTAATTTTAAGCACAAAAAGCCTTCTTTTAATAAATTTAGAAAGAAGGGTGGGCATAATTATAATAAAAAAAATACTAGATCAGGAAGAAAAATGCCTACCTTCAATCCCCTACAGTTTATAAATAAAAACCCTGTTGAAGCTTCTCCGGAAACATATACTCCTAAAAATACTTTTTTTACTTTTGGATTAAGTACTCCTCTTGTAAATAATATTGAGAGAATGGGCCTGAAAACCCCTTCTCCTATTCAAGATCAAATTATTCCAGAAATTCTAAATGGAAATGATGTTATTGGTTTAGCAGAAACTGGCACAGGAAAAACTGCTGCCTTTTTAATCCCTTTAATTGAGCAAACACTGAAAGATCTTGGGAGACAAACTTTGATCCTAGCTCCAACAAGAGAACTCGCTATACAAATAGAAGTAGAGTTAAGAAACTTAGCAAGAGGTCTTGGTGTTTTTGGAACTGTTTGTGTTGGAGGTATGAATATTAATCCTCAGATTAGAGCATTGAAAAGACATAATCATTTTATTATCGGTACTCCTGGAAGAGTTCTGGATCTGATTAGGCGTAAGCATCTCATCACAACTGGCATTACGACAGTTGTTTTAGATGAAGCGGACAGAATGTTAGATATGGGCTTTATAAATGATATGAGAGCGATTTTGACCACAACACCAATTAATAGAGAGACACTGCTATTCTCTGCAACTATTGTTTCCGAGACTAAAAAATTGACAAGTGATTTCCTAAAAAACCCGATTACAGTATCTGTGAAGAAAAAGGATGTTTCTAATAGTATTGCGCAAGATATTGTGAGATATGAGCATCACAATAAATTTGAAGAATTAGTTAAATTATTCAATAACCCCAAGTTCACAAGAGTTTTAATTTTTGGATCGATGAAACATAGTGTAAAAAAACTATCAGAGCAATTAAATATGAATGGCATATCATCTGAGTCAATACATGGGAATAAAAGCCATGTCCAAAGACAACAAGCCCTAAATAAATTTAAAGAAGGGAGAGTGCGTGTTTTAGTAGCAACAGATGTGGCCGCTAGAGGAATACACGTGAATGACATATCTCACGTCATAAACTATGATCTACCAAACACCTTCGAAGATTATGTTCATAGAATTGGTAGAACAGGCAGAGCAGAAAAAAAAGGTGAGGCTCTAACCTTCGTATCTATTTAGAAACCTTTTATTAATTTAATACTAAATTAAACCTAATAGAGAGAGATGTGTTCGAGCATTTCTAGGAAGTCTTTTCTGATTACAGATTCTTCATCAAAATATGCTCCGGTAAACATATAGATTTTACCGTTGTTTAAGGCAACAATACTTTCATTTGTATATAAACCGTCATATTTATATCTGACTGCGGATACTCCGGAAAATTCTATTTCGGATATTTGGCCGATAAGAAGAGAGATGTTGGATAGCATTTTTTCGTTTTCTACCCACTCCCTCGGTGAATAGTTATTTGGGTTCTCAAAAATTATAAGAGAAATTCCTGGAGGCCCTTCTCTAGGAACATCTGAGTCTAATAATTCTAAATATTCTGATTTATTAAACAAAGAAATGTATTCAACAAAATTTTCTGGGGAAGGACCTCCGTATTCTGAATCAATTAAAATATAACCGTCTGGCTCAACCCTATATTCGAAACGAACACCTAAATCATCGTTTCTATATCTAGACCATTTCTCTTCGCCTCTAGAAAACTCTTCTTTGTCTGTTTCTAAAGTTTCCCAGCCCTCAGGCACATCACAAGGAGTATTAAATGTTTTTATTTCTCCAGTTTCTGGATTTCTGGCATCTGTTAAAACTTCAATACAAAAATCACCACCGTCATTATTATTCTCTTCATCAATAAATTGATAGAAAAAAGCCAAAATAAGCAAAAGTATGATTATGGTAATAATTGTGAAAATATTTTTCTTCATATAAAAATCTTTAAATAATTATTTAAATACAGCCTGACCACTATCAAATTTTAACTGAAAAATAAGCTCCCCTTTCCCAGTAAAATTATACTCCACTGTATCTTGAAGTATTTTAGCAAAAACAACTTCTTCAGATCCTTCGCAATACTTTTTAGTAGAAAAAATCTCTCCAAAAGTTATCTCGCTACCATCTAAGACGTAGTGACCTCCCATATTATTACAATCTGTCGTAACAGAAAAAGAACCATCGTCACTAAAAGAAATGGTAAAAGCTCCTGTTGTTTTTGGAATAATTTTAGATCCGTCATTCAAATTTGTCTGAATCCATTCCCAGGTTTTCATTTCTAAATTCATCCTACTTGGGTCTGCCTCACCTTCAAAGTCGAAAACTACTTCTCCAAACTGCATACTTCCTTCATCCAATTTCAACCAGATACTTTTTCCAAGTGAAGGTCTTACATCGAAACTCTCGCCCTCATTTCTATCTACATAATTAACTACAAAAACCCCGGGTCTTTCTTTTGAATCTTTATTTATAGTCTGCGGAGCAATACGATCTCCTAGAAATACCGCACTTGATCCAACGTAGCCATCTTCTGTGTTAAGTGCTCCAACAACATAGAAAAAAGTTCCACTACCACCGGTCTCCTGAGTCAGAATAAAGACAGAGTCTTCGCGCCCATCATTATTTAGGTCTATTAAAAGCTCGTTGCCAAAATACTTAGTCACAACCTTCACCGAGGAATCTGGAATATCTGTTTCTGAAACTCCATCATCTAGCTTTACAACCTCTCTTTCAATAACATAGGATGCGTCTTTAGGAGAATCTGCCACAGAACCTTGCTTTTCGTTGTAAATAAACTGATTAAAAGCAAAAAATATCCCTATAAGAATAATAGCCAAGACCAAAAATCTTATTAATATTTTATTCATTTATAGATTATATTCTCTTTAAAAAATATAGGAAGATTGCCATAGGAGGCCTCTATTATCTTGTTTTAGTCTTTATATATCTCAAAGACTAAGTAGCTGAATAATTATGTAAGATATATTTAAATATAAAATTTTATGGTATTTTATGTATGTCTACGATTGCCGGACCCGCCTTGCTGAGACTCGCCTCGATTCGGCGAAGCGGGCGCAAGTCGAGGTAGGTCGTCTAATATGGATTTATGTATTCTGTGTATGTCTTAAAATCAGAAAAGAATAACAAGTCTTATGTTGGACATACAGGCGATTTGAATAGAAGACTCTTAGAACACAATAGAGGTGATAATTATTACACCAAAAGACATAGACCTTGGATTGTTGTATATAAAGAGGATTATGATAATTTAGAAGAGGCAATAAGGAGGGAAAAATTTCTTAAAAGTACTTCAGGCAGAAGATTTTTAAAGGAAATTTTTAATTGATTATTGCCGGATCGTCTAATGGTAGGACACCAGGTTTTGGTCCTGGGTATCTAGGTTCGAGTCCTAGTCCGGCAACCAGAATTATTTATACTCCAATACTGAGTATTGGAGGATTAAGAATTCTTTGTTCGGGTAGGACTCGAACCGAGGCCGTGCGAAGCCTCCGAAGAATATCGGAGTACGGCCGAGCGGGGGTCGAAGGAGTGAGATATTTATGAGTTCGGAGAACGAAATAAATATCCACGAGAGTGACCGAGTCCTAGTCCGCCTCGTCCGCCTAGGCTCGGCGAGACTGGTCTACGACGAAGTCGAGACGGGTCTGGCAACAACTTAGGGAGCCCTACCAAAACGAGTTAAATCACCAGTTTCTATTCCGAAAATCGCACCGTGTCCATCTGTAGCTTAACGCGAAGGAGGATACCTGCTGAGAGCAGTAGCCAGACAGAAAAAATCGCTACAAAAGAGAAGACTTTTTTGTTAAAATAACAATATCCATATGAATAAATACCTCACACACATTATTATAGTTATCGTAATATTTGTCGGAGGGTTTTTTGTTCTGAATTCCTACATCTACAACGAAAAACAGGCGGACCCTGAGCCGGTGGTAATTGAAGGCAAGCCAACCGACTTTGTCGAAGTGGGAACTATGACTAGTGGTAATCCTGGAGACGCAAACGGTGCACCGATTCTTGTATATGAAAAGCCTGGGCAGCCCGCGTTGACGCGCGACTTAGTGTTCGACATACTGTCTTCTTGTATGCGTGAAAATAATGCGCTACCTTGCGTGGCGATGAGTCAGACATTTGATGTGGCATTTGGCGAAAAGCGTGTAGTTGTTGAAGGTATTGAGACTGACTCCGGCGTGTTAGTGCGCAAGATTCGCACCTTGCGCGAAGATGAGCAGAACCCTGTTATTGCTGGCTATGGGAGTGTATTTATCTCATGGCCTCAGGCGCGCATTATTATTGAAAACTGTCAGGCAACACAGGTGATGCAAACGCACGCGCTTGATGTGTACATCACCCTTGATGACGAGCGACGCGTACGAACCGTAGAGCCGAACATTGACGAGGTATTTAACGTACTTAATTCGGTGCAGGATTCCTGTCCGCAAATCCCAATAGCAACTGAGTAAGATGGAGTGATGAAATATCTTTCAACGGCTCAGAGTACGCAAGCTCTAGACCGTGAGCGCCAACTAGAATTCTTAGTTTAAAAATTATTAATGGTCTTGGTTGTGTATAAACTAAGACAAAAGACGAGCAATAATTATTATAAGCACAACGACAAGTAGAGTGTGGACGAGACCCCCTCCTATACTGAAAGTAAGGCCAAAAAGCCAGAGAATAAACAAAGCTACTACAACTGTCCAAATCATATTATTTTTTGATTATATAATAATTTAAGTTTTGCGAGACCTCGGTGAGCCTGTACAGCAACAGTATTTTTTGACTGTCCTGTAATGAGCGCCATCTCCTTAATGGAGAGATCTTGCACATATCGCATACGCATAACTTTGCGGTACTTTTTAGGTAGAGAACTAATTAAAAGTATGACTTCTTTGCCATCGAGAGTATTGATCATACGCTCTGAATTATCAAAACCCGGCTCAAAACCCTTCTCAATAATAATATCGAGAGAAGATGTTTTCTTTTTACGATACTCGTCAATAATTAGTTGGTTAAGAATGTGATAAAGAAATGATTTCATCAAATCAATATCCCCTCCTTTGACAAGATATTTCCATGTTTTTAAAAAAGTATCCTGAACTAAATCCTGACCTGTCTCACGATTACTAACCTTATAAAAAGCATATGAGTTCATACCCTTTTTATAGTCATCGTGAGCCTTACTTAGCTTTTCTCCATTTATTTTTTCTTTTTTGAGGCTTGTCATAGTAGTTGTATATAAATGATGCCGAACACAAGATGGTCCCATTACATATGACAGAAATATTACGCGGGCGCTGTAATACTTTTGGAGTGCTAAGCCCTTGAACGCCTATTTATATAATTTACTAGCTCTATATTACAGAAGCATTACAAGAGCACTTCATTCAGCAATATAGTATTCGATACCTTAAGTATAGCATACCGAGAGCTTTAACGATACTTAAGCAACATGTGTAATAAAAGTGGTCACTACACGGCACTGAATACATTATGGAAAACAATTTTAAAAAAATAGAGCCACGAGTGACGATAGGGGCAGATTTTGTAGATCATTTCTGGAAAAAAAGTTGGACATACATCAAGACTGTGGTTGATGTTGTACATGAACCAATTCTAATTCTGGATAAAAATCTCCGAGTCATGGACGCTAATGATCGCTTCTACAAAGTTTTTCAAGTTGAAGCAAAAGACACTGAGAAAAAGATTGTTTATGAATTAGGAAACGGGCAATGGGATATCCCCGCTCTACGGAAATTACTCGAAGACATTCTGCCCAAAAATACTTTTTTTAAGGGTTTTGAAGTCACTCATGACTTTCCCTCAATTGGTAAGAAAACCATGATTTTAAACGCTCGCGAAATTCATGTCGAAGAGGATGCCTCATTTCCACCAATCATACTTCTTGCTATTGAAGATGTCACTAAAATGATGGATGTTGCCGATATGCTTGCCCAACACACGAGGCATTTTGAAAAAGAAACAGCAGGACGCATGGGAAAGCTCGAGGATTATATTAAAAAATTAGAGAAAAAGGTTATTGAAGGTAAAGAAAGACAGTAGGACCAGTAAAAAGGACTGTAATGATGCTTGTAATGGTACTGGCACGATGACGGCATCATTTGTAGAGATTAAACACATAAGGTCGATTATGTAGAACAATTAATTATCTCTCAAATTAACCTAAATAAAAAATATGAATAAAATAATAAACTTACAAAAAAATGCATCTCGCAACAGACTTCTCTTGGGAGGGGTAGTCTTAGCAGCACTTCTCTTTTCACTTGTTGGAATTCAGAATGCTTATGCTGTAATAACCAGTCAATTAGACTTTGGTGATCGTGGTACGGAAGTTACTGAACTTCAGACATATCTCTCAACAGATGCGAATATATATCCTTCAAAACTTGTCACAGGATACTTTGGTCAACTTACCAAAGCAGGAGTAGAAAGATTCCAAACAGCACGAGGAATTGTATCTAGCGGAACTCCTGAAAGTACGGGTTATGGTAGAGT
>Ga0210057_1003098_pt1 | contig 23170 bp, 22 predicted proteins | sample CryGeyCG2114_010_2_FD_183968 | JGI IMG/M metagenome (GOLD analysis project Ga0210057, IMG submission 183968) | Groundwater microbial communities from aquifer - Crystal Geyser CG10_big_fil_rev_8/21/14_0.10 (SPAdes) (version 2) | ecosystem: Environmental > Aquatic > Deep subsurface > Groundwater ...
AGTTTTTTGAAGAGACTGGTGCTGAGTACGTGATTGTAGATGCGGGAATGGAACATGAACTAAAAGATATGGAAGAGGACGAAAAAGTAGAGTTTCGTCGTGAATATGGAGCGCAAGATAGTGGAATCGAGTCGCTAATACGAGCTTGTTACCATCGCTTAGGACTGATGTCGTATTTTACTACTGGTGAAAAAGAGACTCATGCATGGACAGTGGAGTTGGATTCATCTGGCCCAGAGGCTGGCGCCGCAATTCATACTGACTTCCAAACCAAATACATCCGTGCTCAGGTGGTGTCTTTTGAAGACTTGGTCTCGGCTGGTTCGATGGCTAAAGCTCGTGAACTTGGCAAATTGCGTACGGAAGGAAAAGAATATATTGTGAAGGATGGTGACGTCATAGAATTTTTGGTTTAACCCAAGGGAGGAGTAAAAGGTGCCAAAAGGACACAGAGAATCTCAAGACAGATGGGGGTATGTTCTTATCTTCATTGCGATCGCATTTGTCTTTCGCTTTCATCCTAACGAGTACTTCATGGCTCTCTGGGAGGGAGTGAAGGCAATTAGTCGATGAACAATATCGCGCTCCAGGGAAACCTGGGGCGCGTTTTCAATGGTATAATATAAAAAGATGATGTTGAGAACTACACACATATAAACCTTATTATTAAGACCTAAATTACTATGGCAAAAAGTTTCGTAATGCAGTTGGCCGCTCTGGCAACACTATTTGTGTCGCTCCCGGCCTTTATTACACTACTCTTCTCAATTATTAACCTACAATTCCCTGATGCAGCCGATAGTTACTGGCAGGTAGAAAGTGCTGAATCAGCCATCCGCTACACTATCGCTATACTTGTTATCTTTTTCCCAGCCTACTTAGTGCTGACCCGAAAGGTTAACCAGTCACGTCGAAAGGAAGGAGAGCTATACCACACACTGACCCGTTGGATTATATACCTAGCACTTTTAGTAGCTGGAATGGTAATGCTCGGCAACCTTGCCGTAGCTGTTTATACATTCCTCAACGGTGAGATAACAGTTCGCTTTATCCTAAAGTCTCTGACCCTCCTAGCTGTTATTGGAGCCGCTTCTTATTACTACATCCTTGACGCTCAAAATTATTGGCAAAACAAAGAACAGGAATCGGTACGAATTGGTTTCGCTGTTCTTGGTGTTGTCCTTGCTTTTGTGGTCTTTGGTTTCTTGAACATAGATGCCCCAAGTGTGGCTCGTGAAGTACGTATTGATCAGGAGCAAATATATGATTTGCAGGACATACAGTGGCGTATTGAAGCTTTCCACCAAGAGACTTCTTCTTTCCCTGGTAGTATCGAAATGCTGTATCAGGATGTACCAGCACCAGTTGCTCCAGAGGGTCGTGAACCTTACGAACTACGCACAACTGGAGCAGATACTTATAAGCTTTGTGCGACTTTCGCCTACGCTACACCTTCTAGTGAGCGAAGTGTGGCTAAGCCACTTGGTGCCAGTGATGATATATACCTCCAGAACCAAAATTGGGAACATGGCGCTGGAGAGAAATGCTTTGAAAGGAAGATTATTCCACTTCGATAGCAGAAAGGTCATACTATAAGAAAAATGTCCGGCGCTAGTGCGCCGGACATTTTTCTTTCAAAACTTTGCATTTATTCAATTTTCCTTTAAATTAAGTCATATATAAATGATGTTGTTAAGCGTTATAATTTATCTCTATGCATAAAAAGTTTGATAGCTCGGCCATTGAGAAGAAGTGGCAGGAAGAGTGGAGAGATAGTGGTATTTATGACGTCGGGGAGCGTGACACTTCTAAAGAAAAAGAGTACGTACTGGTTGAATGGCCATACCCTTCTGGGAACCTTCACATTGGACACTGGTATGCCTTCGCCGTACCTGACATCTATGTGCGCTTTAAGAAAATGTTGGGCAAGCAAGTTTTGTATCCAATGGGCTTTGATGCGTTTGGTTTGCCGGCTGAAAATGCAGCAATTAAGAGAAATCTCGATCCTAAGAAGTGGACAGACGAAAATATGGCCTTTATGCGAACCCAACTTGAGCGAATGGGAAATGCTTTTTCTTGGGATAAAACTACCTCATCAACCGACCCAGAGTATTTTAAGTGGACACAGTGGATGTTCACAAAATTCTTTGAAAACGATATCGCTTATCGAGGTAAAGGAATTGTGAACTGGTGTCCTGGTTGTAATACGGTATTGGCCAACGAGCAGGTTTTAGCGGATGATACATGCGAGCGCTGTGGTTCAGTTGTCGAGAAGCGTGAGATGGATGAATGGAAGATGCGTATTACCAAGTATGCCGACCGACTTGTAGATGACTTAGACGCACTTGATTGGCCGGAGGCTATTAAAGAGTCCCAAAGAAACTGGATTGGCCGCTCAAAGGGTGCAAAACTTTCGTTTAAACTCTCTACCAATGACACTGTTGAGGTATTTACTACACGACCAGATACTCTTTTTGGGGCAACATTCTTAGTTATTGCTCCAGAGCACCCTTTGATCGAGACTAATAAAGACAAGATCACTAATTATTCTGATGTCTCTTCATACGCGGCCACAGCGAAGCAGAAAGATGACCAAGATCGACTAGACGCAACCAAAGAAAAGACTGGTGTAAAGCTCGAGGGTATCACGGCTATTAATCCAGGAAATGGAGAAGAGATTCCAGTCTTTGTGGCAGATTACGTATTAATGGGCTACGGCACCGGTGCGATTATGGCAGTTCCTGCACATGATGAACGAGATGGGCAATTTGCACGGAAATATAATATTCCATCACAAGTTGTGGTTGCTCATACTTATGAAAATATTAAAGATGGAGTAGATACGCTTGAGCGTGGTGATGTTGTAGATTTAATCATCGAACACCCAACCGACGGTACATTTTTGCTACAGAGAGAGAAAGATGCAACCGGACCTGACCATGTGCATTTTGTGGGTGGAGGAACTGAAGGTGATCCACACCCTGTTGCCATCGCAAAAGAACTTGAAGAAGAAACAGGCTTTCGAGACTTTGACATAGTTGGAAGTCCAGCAAATATCACAAATGCGTTTGCCTATAGACATACAAAAAATCTAAATCAAAAAACAACTAGCCATTTCTATCACATTAAACTTAAAAACTTAGATCAAATTGCTTGTGAAATTGATCAGGGTAAACATACTATCGAATGGGTTTTAAAAGAAAAGGTTGAGAAACTGATTACATGGGACGCACATAGAGCAGCTTGGCGTAATTTTATTGGTGCAGAATATTTTACAGGCACTGGAAAGCTAATTAACTCCGGAGAGTTTGACGGAATGGAGTCAGAAGAAGCTAAAGAAGCGATTGTGAAAAAGGTGGGGGGAGAAATGACTAATACCTATCGTCTACGTGATTGGTCTATCGGACGTCAACGTTATTGGGGTGTGCCGATTCCGATTGTGTATGACCCGGAGGGTAAGGCACATCCAATTCCTGAGGAACACCTTCCATGGACTCTGCCAACTGATGTTGATTTCAAACCAACCGGAGAACCACCACTAAAAAAGTCTAAAGAGTTGCACGAACGTGTTGAGAAAATATTTGGCGCTGGCTGGACGCCTGATTATGAGACGATGGACACCTTTGTGGATTCATCTTGGTATTTCCTACGCTACATTGATAACAAAAATGATAAGGAACTATCTTCAATGAAGGCACAAGAAGATTGGATGTCGGTCGACCTATATTTTGGTGGAGCCGAGCATACCACCATGCACCTCTTGTATTCTCGATTCTGGCAGAAGGCACTACTGGACTTAGGATTGGTTAAAGATAATGAGCCATACCAGAAGCGTCTTAATCGCGGATTAGTCTTGGGGCCGGATGGCAACAAGATGAGTAAGTCTAAAGGCAATGTCATCGACCCTGATGAACAGGTCGGAAGGGTTGGTGCCGATACCGTCAAGATGTATTTGGCCTTTATGGGGCCGTACGGTGAGGTAGCTAACTACCCATGGGATATGGGAGGTATTGCAGGACTCCGGCGCTTCCTAGAGCGCGTGAATGGTCTCGGCGAGCAATTTAAGACAGAGGAAAACTTGGAGGTGACTAAGTTGCTGCACAAGACTGTTTTGAAGGTTAGAAGTGATGTCACTTCATATAAGTTCAACACCGCCATTAGTGCGATGATGATTTTTGTGAACTTAGCGGAAAAGGAAGGCTTGACTGAAGAAAGCTGTAAAACCTTCCTCAAATTACTAGCTCCATTTGCACCACATCTAACTGAAGAACTGTGGTCTAATCTAGGTAATACTACCTCAATCCATACTGAAGCTTACCCAGAAGCCGATGAAAATTTGGCTGTCGATAGTGAGGTAACTATCGGTATTCAGATTAATGGGAAGTCACGTGGGGAAGTCACATTGGGGGTTGAGACGGGGGAAGATGAGGCTATAAATCTAGCTAAGGCAGTGCCAGCGGTAGAGAAGTATTTAGCTGAGACTGAGGTATTAAAAGTGATTTATGTACCCGGTCGTATCATTAATTTCATTGTCAAACCATAGGTTTGACTTATTTGAAAGCTAGTGGTAGTATCCAAGGAATGATTGTGGTGAAATTAATAGTAGATATTGGAATTGTATACGAGTATGATCACATTTAAGCCGAAACAGATAACTAAAAAACTCCTGGCCTCATTGCCTGATCGCGCTCGCGATGTTTTGGAAAAGCGTTATGGACTAGGTGTAGATGCCGAGGCTTTTACCCTCGAATCAATTGGACAGGCCTACGGTATTACCCGCGAGCGAGTACGTCAGATTGAAGGTTATGGAATCAACTCCATTCAAAAGTCTGATTCATATCAGGAATATAAGCCGATTTTTGAAGAGCTCCATACGCTCATCTCTGAGCTTGGTGGGGGTGTTATCGCAGAAGACCACCTGCTAGACTTACTTTCTAGCGACCAGTCTACTCGTAACCACATCTACTTCCTTCTAGTGGTTGGAGATCCCTTCTACCGTGCTAAGGAGAATAGTTCATACCAACACCGTTGGTTCACTGAAAAGAAGATTGCTGAATCGGTAGAAAAGGCACTCAAGAATGTTCATGAATCACTAGAAAGAGACCAGTTGGTAACTGAAGAAGAAATTCTTTCTCGTTTCCGTGATCAACTTATTGATATTGCCGAGAAGCATGATGAAGAAATTTTGAAGCGTTGGTTGATGATTTCGAAGGATATCTCTCGAAACCCGCTTGGTGAATGGGGTCACTCTAGTAGCCCTAACGTGAAGGTAAAGGGAATTCGTGACTACGCCTACTTGGTAGTTAAGCGTCACGGTTCTCCTATGCACTTCCGTGAAGTAGCAAAAGCGATTGAAGAGCTTTTCAATCGTAAGGCTCATATCGCTACTACCCACAATGAACTTATTAAAGATAAGCGCTTTGTACTAGTTGGTCGTGGACTCTACGCACTCTCAGAGTGGGGTTACTCTGCCGGTGTTGTTAAAGACGTTCTTCGAGATATTATCGAAAAGCATGGTCCACTGACTCGTGAAGAGATAATCGATAAGGTGCGAAAGGAGCGTTATGTTAAGGACAACACTATTGTTGTTAATCTCCAAGACACCAATATGTTCAAGAAGCTTCCCAATGGTGCCTACGCACTAGTGACCGAATAGAAAAACTTGAATGTTAAAAGAAAACGACGGACTACTTATAGTCCGTCGTTTTCTTTTTCCAGTGGTAAGGACTGCAAAAAATGTGGGTGTAGGGGTATACTTAGCTTGTGTTTGGAAAAGAATTTTATGAGAAGCACGTGCCTGGAGCTAAGGCAATTTTGAAGTGGTTAACTGATTCAGACTTAGACTACGGTCCAGCCCTTGCTCTAGTAGCTTTTTTGCTTCTAGTTATTGGACTTTTAATATTTGGTGTCTCTACAGGACAAGTCCTTTCTGTATTTTTTGCGCTCACACCAATCTGGTTGCCAGTAATTTTGTTCTACGTATTCTTCAATAAGTGGATGGATATGGTAGGAACAGCTTTTTCCTTAAACCAAGGCAGAACTACACTTCGTCTTCGTTTGCCGCCAGAAGTCTTCAAGTCTCCTGAAGCGATGGAGTTTGTTATATCTCAGATACACAATACCGCTAATCCGGACAACCTGATGCAGACGTATCTCCAAGGTAAACGCCCATTACCATTTTCATTTGAAATCGCCTCTATCGGCGGTGAAGTACGCTTCTACGTAAATGTTCCATCTAAAAAAACCAAAGATGCTTTTGAGGCTAATATTTATGCACAATATCCAGGCATTGAAGTAATCGAGGAATCTGTTGATTATGCAGCTGAAATACCAATTGATTTTGAATCAAAAGGTTATCAAATGTTCGCATGTCACATGGGAAAGAAAAAGGATGGTTTTCTTCCTATAAAGTCATACATTGATTACGGAATGGACAAATTACCAAAAGAAGAAGAGAAGGTAGATCCGATGACTCCAATGCTTGAAGTGATGGCCAATATTCAGCCCCATGAGCGTCTCTTTGTTCAGATAATTGCCACCTCATTCCGTCCTGAAAGCTTCTTAAATGGCCAACTAACTATCGGGGAGGGACCAGGCTGGAATGCTGGCTCAAAGGAATGGATAAACGCTGTGATGAATCGTGATCCGAAGAAAAAAATTCCACTCGGTATCAAAGGGGACTTTGGTGACGACGATGAAAGAGGTCAGATGGCGATGCTTACCATGGGTGAGAAAGACATGATATCTACGCTCGAGCGTCATTCAGGTAAATATGCCTATAAAGTTGCAATGAGATGGATATATGTGACAAAGGATGGAAAATTCCGTGGCGACTTATTCAATCCTGTTATTAGAATGTTTAGTCAATGGGATGGAGCCAACGGTATCGGAGTACGTTGGCGTACTGACTTTGATTATAAGGACCTTATTCCTGGTGGTAAGAAGAAACAGTTAAAGGCCCTCAAGACTCAAGAATTAAAAGAGTATCGTCGAAGACTTTATTATCCTAAGAGTGGTGCAGACGAACCTAAGATATTTACATCAGAGGAACTAGCCAGCATCTTCCATATGCCAGGTAAGGTAGCAATGACTCCAACCCTTGACCGCGTGCCATCTACTCGTGGTGAACCACCAGCAAACCTACCGATTGGCAATTTACCTGAGTAATACATGATAGAAACTTTTGATGTACCGAAAGAATTGAGATTAGAGTGGTTATGGCTAGGTGCTCTTGCTCTCTTTGGAGTAGTTCTGGTTCTTTCACTACTGTGGTGGCAAACTCGAGCACCAAGCGAGTTTCCTGTGAATGAGTCGGTAGTGATTCAGCGTGGAATGACTGCCTCAGACATTGCGCATGCGCTTGATGAGAGTAGTGTGGTACGTTCAAGCACGTTACTCTATATCGCTCTACAACTTTGGCATGACCCTAGCACTATACAGGCTGGAACTTTTCTTTTTGATAGACCACTTAATATGTTCGAGGTAGCCAGTCGCATTACCGAGTCAGGTGCCACTAACAATTTAGTTACAGTGACTCTACCAGAAGGATTTACCATTAAAGAGTTTGCAGACATTGCATCAAAGAGTTTACCTGACTTTAATTCTGAGGAATTTTTAAATGAAAATGCGACATTAGAGGGCTACCTTTTCCCAGATACCTACTACGTACCAGCTGACTTCACAGCCTCAGAGTTTTCAGCACTCTTGCGGGAAACCTTTGCTGAAAAAATAGCAGTATTTAAAGCTAGTCTAGAAGCACACCCACTTGACCTAGAGGGCGTGATCAATATGGCTTCACTTTTAGAACGTGAAGCTAATACTGAAGAGTCAATGAAAATGGTGTCTGGAATTTTACAAAATCGTCTAGCTGAAGGAATGAGACTACAGGCCGACGCGTCTCTAGAGTATGTACTTAATCGACCGCTAGGTACTCTGACCGCAGAAGATCTTGAAATAGATTCTCCGTACAATACTTATCGTTATGACGGATTGCCACCGACACCGATTGGTAATCCAGGACTTACTTCAATCATGGCGGTACTCGAACCCACTCCCAGTGACTATTTCTACTACCTAACCGACGAAGACGGTGAATTTCACTATGCCAAAACCTTCGATGAGCACCGTGCTAATATCAAAAGATATCTGCGCTAGTGTAGAAATTCAAAATTTAGTGTGATAGCGTAACGAAATGAAAAGTGGTGCAAAGAAAAAAGTATTTGTTGGTCTTTCTGGAGGAGTGGATTCTTCAGTTGCGGCACTGCGCCTGATTAACCAAGGCTATGAAGTCATTGGAGTTTTTATAAAAGTCTGGCATCCGGATTGGCTCGAGTGCAACTGGGAGGCAGAAAGACTAGATGCCATGAGAGTGGCTGCGCACTTGGGTATACCATTTCTCACTTGTGACGCTGAGGAAGACTACCGCCGTGATGTGGGGGAGTATTTTGTGCGTGAGTATCAAGCTGGACGTATCCCTAACCCAGACGTGATGTGTAATCGGTATGTGAAGTTTGGCGCTTTTATGCGCTTTGCACTTCAAAACGGCGCTGACTATATCGCTACCGGTCACTACGCTAGAGTGCGGGAGGATGGAGGTGCCTTCAGGTTATATAAAGGGGTAGACAGTAATAAAGATCAGTCATACTTTTTATGGACGCTGACTCAAAAGGAACTCAGTCACTTACTCCTACCAATCGGTGACACCAACAAAGAAGATATTAGAAAGGAAGCAGAAAAAGCCGGTCTACCAACTGCTGTTAAAAAAGATAGTCAGGGAATTTGTTTTTTGGGTCACATTGATATACCTGACTTTCTATCACACTATACTGAACTCATTCCAGGTCCTGTGATGGACGTACACGGTAATACGATTGGGAGTCATAAAGGTGCATTGGTCTACACACTTGGCCAGAGACATGGTTTCACTGTCGATAATAAAGGCATAGCCAGCACACCACACTATGTGGTAGCAAAGGATATAGAAAGTAACACTGTGATTGTGGATATTGCTCCGCCAGTGGTTGTCTCTGGTTCTCATATATACCTTGAGTCGGTGAGCTGGACAGCTGAGCCACCGAAGTTTGGTTCAGAACTGAGCGCCATGGTCAGATACAGACAAGAACCATTTGTGGCCACACTCAGAGAGGAGCAAGGGAAGATAGTTATCTACCCAGAGATAGAAATAGAAAAGCCCCCAGCCGGACAATCATGTGTTTTGTATCAGGGTGATGAGTGTCTGGGAGGAGGAGTGATTGGGTAGATTGACAGTATCAAACGCTCTAGACATTTTGGGTAAGTCATTGTACCGTATTAGAAGTACATTGAAGGAGAGAGGAAGAACGGAAATGAACAATGAAGCTAGGCAGAAAGTTCTCGAGGTGCTCCAAGGGCATCACGAAGCCACTGCGACCAAGGACGTCGACACGTTGAGAACCCTCTTCGTACCGTCTGCCCAGTTCATCGGGACCGATGATACTGAAAAGATGTTGCTGGAAGAATACGTGAATTACCTCGAAGATACTGAGTCTGGTTGGGATATGAGGGAGTGTCTCGAAAGACAGGTTCTCGATATCATTCCAGCTTATGGCAACGCTGTTGGTTTTTTCGAGGTTGTAAAGCATCAGGAGTACGGGCTTATGCGGGGTAGCGGAGTTCTTGTCCGTGACCTCGTCGGTAACTGGAGAATCTCCATTTACGTCCTGAGCTTCTCAGTGCCGAACCACGTCGTGGATACTCTCGACGGCCACTTCAAGAAGCTACTTACTTCATCTTGAAATTGTCATGACCCTGGCCCGCGCTACAGAATAGCGCGGGTTCTTTTATTTCATTTATTTACTACAAAAATACTAGACAGAAAAATTTGCAATGATACCTTATCGAGTAGACAGAAACTGGAGGTCACCATAATGTTTGAACCACTCTACTCACTCAGTCTCTTTCAGATGATCAGCGCATTTCTGTATTGCATGCTGGTTGGCGGCGGCCTAGGTGTGTTGATTGGACGAGCTGTCCAGCAAAGACACAACAAACGGTCACAATACCCGTGCACGGCGCATTTTGTACGAATGCACAGAAAGACACCACATTAAACTGAACCGGTGACTTATTATCTTAAATACAAGCAGAGAGGTCGCGATATACGCGGCCTTTTATAATTCCTCCCCCCCGCTTCGATATGTGCACCACTGTCATTGATGCGGTACACTTGAGGGATATGTTAGTCACAAAAGCCGATGGTACTGTCGAAGAGTTTAAACCCAGTAAATTACGTAACTCACTTAAGAATTCTGGTGCCCCAAAAGCTGAGATAGAGGAAATAGTTACGCAGATAGAAGCTATTGCGCACGATGGTATCAAGACTCAAGATATATATCGTCATGCCTTCTCACTCCTACGTGGTGCTGAGGCGTCTGTAACGGCTCGCTACGCGCTTAGACGTGCACTCTTTGGACTTGGACCCACCGGTTTTCCATTTGAGACGTTTCTGGCACGCCTGTATAAGAGACAAGGCTATGACACCAGAACTGGAATTACCATGAAAGGTAAGTGTGCGACGCATGAGATAGACTTGGCTGCTTATAAAGCTGATCACGCATTCATTGCTGAGGCCAAGTTTCATGCTCGTCCTGGACTGAAGTCTGACTTGCAGGTCGCAATGTACTCATATGCAAGACTCCTCGACCTGTCGGACCAAAAAATCTGTAGTGCAGACATATGTGGGGTAAAGAATCTGAAACTTATTACTAATACCAAGTTTACCCACGCTGCCACTAAGTATGCTGATTGTGTAGGTGTGGAGCTCTTAAGCTGGGACTTTCCAAAAAAGGGAAATCTATACGAAATGATTGATGAATATAAGCTTTATCCTATTACCGTTCTGCAAAGCTTATCTGTCTCCCAAAAACAACAGTTATTGGCTCAAAATATAGTGCTTTGTGAGGATTTGGTTAGTAATCCATCGATATTAAACCAACTAAACTTATCAGCATCGAAAATGGAGGCATTGATTTTTGAAGCCCGTCAACTTTCACCAGTCTCATAAAATGCGTATAATTGCTTATTATTACTCAATTTTACAGCAAGATTTTATATGTCTGAAGAAAACAAAATGACTGAAGAGAGCAAGAAGACTATTATTGCCTTTATCGCCGGACTTTTGGTTGGTGGATTGTTGGTGTTCATCTTTGTGAACCCAAGCACTGCTAACGATAAAGTCGATGATACTAATGATGTTGAGGCGGGAGAGGTCGCTGATATGAACGATGATGAAGACGCTAGTGATGACTCCATGTCATCAGATGATCGTGACACATCAGACGATACTCCAAGCGTAACTGGTGGATCAGTCTCCGTTTCTAACCAAGATGCTGGTAGTAGCGTTGCACTTAGTAGTGCAAGCTTTCCAACTAACGAAGGATGGGTAGGTGTGCGTGAATACCAGAACGGTCAACTCGTTGGTCTTTTGGGTGTATCACGTTGGAACAAGTCTGAAGGTTTGATTCCAGTATCTATTAGCCTGCTGCGCCCTACCGTATCCGGACAGACATACGCTATCGTTTTCTACTCTGAAAATGGTGACAACGTATTTAGTCTAGCTAGTGATGCACAAATGGGAGGTGTAATGGGTACTTTTAAAGCTGAATAAGTTTTAATCTTAGTGACATCTAAAAACGACGCAGGCTGATTGCCTGCGTCGTTTTGCTTTTAACTTTTGTCTTTCCACTTTATACTGTCTTTATGGAATTTGTTAAAAGGTACAACCCTGACCGTTCAGCCGAATGGAACTACGGCGGAGCCAAGTGGAGATTATCTCGTTCTAAAATCGATTTGTTCATCGAGTGTCCACGTTGTTTCTATGTAGATAACAAACTTGGCACTAAACGCCCCGGAATGCCGTCGTTTAACCTCAACATTGCGGTTGATGAGTTATTCAAGAAGGAGTTTGATGTCCATCGAGCCAATGGAACACCGCACCCAATAATGCAGAAGTACAAAGTGGACGCAGTTCCTTTTAAGCATAAGCAAATGGATGAGTGGCGTGACCCATTTGTTGGGGTGAGTCATCTTCATGAAGCGACTGACCTCACTGTTTGTGGTGGAGTGGATGATTTATGGCAGGCTCCGGACGGCAAGCTCATCATTGTTGACTATAAAGCGACTTCTAAGGTTGGTCGTATTGAAAAGCTTGGCGACTCACCTTGGGAAAAGCAGTATCAGCGCCAGCTGGGTGTTTATCGTTGGTTGTTGGAGAAAAACGGTTTTGAAGTAGAACCGACGGGTTATTTGGTCTACGCCAACGCTTCCAAGGATGAAGATGCTTTTGATGATAAACTGACCTTTGAGACCACTTTAGTCACCTGTCCTACCGATGTGGAGTGGATTGAGCCTACCCTAGAGTCCATAAAAAAGACTCTAGAAAGTGATAAAATTCCACCTACAGGGCCTGCGTGTGAGTATTGCCCGTACCGTGAGGCTTCAGGGAAGAAGTTACTTAAGATGCACATGGATAACAAGAAGGGTAATCTAACAAAATAACCACATACTTATGTCAGTAGAATCAGTAGAAAATAAACTCAAAGAAGTATTAAGAGAAATAGAAAGAAACGAACAAAAGCTTGAAGAAGAAAACCGAGAAAAGGAAAGATTTGAAAGGAAGATCGAAGATATTCAAAAAGACTTTGACAAAGTATTATCTAAAATTCGAGAGCTTGAGCAGGATAGAAATAAACTGACCGACAAAAAGCATCAGGTAGAAAGTGAACTCAGTCGTGAGCGAGCAGATGAGGAAAAGAAAAGGAAGGCAGAAGAAGCTAGAAAAAAGACGGAAGAATTAAGAAAACAGGCTGCTAACGACAATAATCAAAGTGAAATGAGAAAAGCTGCATAATTCTATTTCGTCTAAATTTTAAACTACTGTGTACTCCTACCGCATAGAGCAAGCCATACGTGCTGCCGCCCTCCTCCACGAGGGTCAGAAGCGTCGTGGGAAAGTCCCGTTACCTTACGTGACTCACTTGGCAGCTGTGGCGTGGATTGTGAGTGACTATACGAACAGTGAGGATGCTATTGTGTCTGCATGGCTCCATGACACTCTCGAAGACACTGAGTACACTACAGAGGAGCTGGAGGAAGACTTCGGTAGAGAGGTGAAGAAAATTGTAGAGACAGTCACTGAACCAAAAGTGAAGGACGACAAAAAACTCACCTGGGCCGAGAGCAAAGAAGCCTATAACGAACAACTAAAAACTGGTCCTGATGAAGCGCTCATCCTAGCGGCTGCGGACAAGATTCATAATATGCGCTCTATTGTCGAGGAATACCATGGTAACCACAAAGCTTTTTTAAAAGACTTCCCTGGCGACCTCAATGAACGAGCACTGCGCTACCAAAATCTCTCCAATATCCTGAACCGCAGACTTACCAATGATATAATCGCCGAGTTCAACCACGTTTACACTGAATATAAAAATTTTCTATCTCATGTCAAAAAAAACAGCGAAGTCAAAATCTAAATCATTCGATTACCGCCCACAGACTTCTTTGCCTAAGCTTGGAAAATATAAAAAAGAGTGGGATTTAAAAGGACTATATTATAAAAACGGTAAGGATCCACAAATTGAAGCTGATTTAAAGTTGGCAGAGAAAGCGTATGAAGATTTTGCTCGTAAATGGAGCGGGAAAGATTTTTCTGATATTAAATTAGTTAAAACTGCCTTAACTGAGTACGAGAAATTAGGAAGTATTCCAGAAGCTGGTCGTCCAAGTCGCTATTACTCATTTCGTAGTTGTTTAAATGTTAATGACAGCGAGGCAGACCGTGCTCTAGCTTTGATTTCTAATCGTCTCCGGAAAGCTTCCGACAAGATTCTTTTCTTTACCTTAGATTTGGGAAAGTTACCCGCATCTACCCAGAAGACATTTTTAGCAGACGAAAGTCTAAAGCATTTTCATTATTTTCTTAAAAGAATATTTCTTGGAGCAAAGCACGATTTATCTGAATCAGAGGAGAAAATCATTAGACTTAAGTCTAGACAATCATCTGGTATGTGGCATGAGGCCACTGAGAAAATCTTAAGTAACAGAAAAATCACTTTTAAAGGTAAGGAATTGCACCTGCCTGAGGCTTTAGAAACTCTTGATCTTCTGTCGATAACAGATAGGAAGAAGCTTTGGAGCCTTATTACACTTGAACTAAAGCAAATCAGTGAAATAGCAGAGCATGAGATGAATGCCATAGTCACTGATGCTCGAGGTGAAGATGAGTTGCGTGGCTACGAAAAACCGTATAGTGCTACTGCGCTTTCCTATGAGCACGAAGAAAAAAGTATTGAGAGCCTGGTAAAGGCTGTGAGTACAGAAGGTTTCAAGCTAAGTCAAAAGTTCTACAAACTGAAGGCCAAATACCACGGTGCAAAAACTCTTCACTACACGGAGAAGTACCGACCAATCGGAAAAGAACTATCCATAAGTTTTGAAGAGGCGATGGAGACCTGTCGCGATGTATTCTATGGTCTTAAACCAGAATACGGTCAAATTTTTGATCGTATGCTGAAGAATGGACAAATTGATGTCTTTCCAAGAAAAGGGAAGCGTGGGGGCGCATTTATGTCTGAACAAACAGGCCAACCAACTCACGTATTTCTAAACCATGTGGCCAACTTTAGGTCTCTAGAAACGCTAGCTCATGAAATGGGTCATGCTATTCATGCTGAGAGAAGTAAACTACAATCACCTTTATATCAAGGCTTTTCAATAGTAACGGCTGAAACCGCCAGTACCCTTTTTGAAAACCTAGTTTTTGACGCGATATACAAGCAAGTAGGTGATCACGACAAAGAGACGCTCCTTCATGACCGCATCGCTAGAGACATATCTACTATCCAAAGACAGATAGCTTTCTTCAATACAGAGCTTGAGATGCATAAGAGCATACATGAAAGGGGCTCAATGTCTGGAGAGGAGTTGTCAGGATGTATGCGTAAACACTTAAAGTCATATCTTGGTCCGGCGGTTGAGGTAACAACTGACGACGGCTACAGCTATGTGTATGTAGGTCATCTGCGCTACGGCTTCTATGTCTACTCTTATAGCTTTGGACTTTTGATGAGTACATTAATGAGTCAAAAGTATAAAGAAGATAAATCATATTTAGAAGAGATTGATAAATTCCTATCTTCAGGTTGTTCTGACACTGTGGTGAATATCTTTAAGTCCATTGGTATCGACACAACAAAAGAAAATACTTTTACTGAAGCTCTTAAAAATCAGGCTGCTGATATCAGCAGATTTGAGAAGCTTGTTCTTAAAAAGTAGTCTGCTATATTTGACCTTATGTCTGGAAACGAAATTCGTGAAAAATATTTGAAGTTTATGGAGGAGCGAAAGCACGCTATTGTGCCTTCTTCTGCCTTGGTACCTGAAAACGACCCGACCACACTATTTACTGGCTCAGGGATGCAACCGATGTTGCCTTATCTGCTGGGTGAGATTCACCCTAAGGGTACTCGTATAGTAGATAGTCAAAAATGTTTTAGAGCAGAAGACATTGAGGAAGTGGGAGACAATCGTCACACTACTTTCTTTGAAATGTTGGGTAACTGGTCATTTGGAGACTATTTTAAAGAAGAACAGATTGAGTGGATGTTTGAGTTTTTGACTAAGGAAATCGGTATCGACCCAAATCGACTCTATATCACTGTGTTTGGAGGAGACGAGAATAACAACCTACCTAAAGACGAAGAGGCACCAAAGGTGTGGCAGAGACTCTTTGCTGACAAAGGTATAACTGCTGAAGTAGCTATTATTGGTAGTGAGGATGAGGGCTATAAGCGAGGAATGAAAGATGGCGAGCGTATCTTCTATTACGAAGCTAAGAAGAACTGGTGGAGTCGCGCTGGAGTCCCAGACAAGATGCCAGTTGGTGAACCAGGTGGCCCAGACTCTGAGATGTTTTACGACTTCGGTACCGAGCATGACCCGAAGTGGGGAGAACACTGTCATCCAAACTGTGACTGTGGTCGCTTTATGGAAATCGGCAACAACGTCTTTATGCAGTACGTAAAGACGGGTGAGAATAAGTTTGAGGAATTGAAAAATAAGAACATCGACTTCGGTGGTGGGTTGGAGCGTATCGTGGCAGCGAAAAATGACGATAATGACGTATTCAAAATTGATTTACTTTGGTCAGTTGTAGCTGAGATACAGAATCTTTCTGGCAAAAAGTATGAAGACGACTTAGTTGCCTTCAGAGTAGTGACAGACCATATCCGTGGTGCCACATTTATGATTGGTGATGGAGTATTGCCTGGCAACACTGAGCAGGGCTACTTCGTGCGCCGACTACTTCGTAGAGCAGTTCGATACGCAGACCAGGTTGGTATTCCAGCTGGACAGCTATCTAAGCTGGCAGAAATAGTTATCCACAGCTATGAGACTCACTACACTAACTTAAAGGACCAAAAGGACAATATTCTAGATGCGATAGCTAAAGAGGAGGAACAGTTTAGAAAGACACTAGAAAAGGGAATGAAGGAGTTCGAAAAGCTAGCCGTGAAAGGACAGCTGTCGGGAGACGATGCTTTTCTTCTGTTTACCACCTATGGCTTCCCTTATGAACTAACTGAAGAGCTAGCGCAGGATAAAGGACTAACAATCGATAAGGACAGCTTTAGCAAGAAGATGAAAGAACACCAGGCACTCTCACGCGCTGGGGCAGAGCAGAAGTTCAAAGGAGGACTGGCAGACCATTCTGAGAAAGTGGTGCAATACCACACAGCTACTCACCTAATGTTGGCTGGACTTCGTAAGTTCCTAGGCAGTGGAGTGCATCAGGCCGGTAGTAACATTACCGGAGAACGCCTTCGTTTTGACTTTACTCATCCTGATAAGGTAGAGCGTGATGTCTTAGACAAAGTCGAGGAGTTTGTAAACAACGCGATTCAAGTCGGTGGGCCAGTCCGTATCGACATGATGCCGAAGACTGAGGCTGAAACGGACCCAACCATTGAAGGTAGCTTCTGGGACCGCTATCCAGACGAGGTAAAGGTATACACCATTACCGGTAATGATGGAGAAGTGTTCTCAAGAGAACTTTGTGGCGGACCACACGTAGAAAAGTTAGAAGACATCCAAGGTACATTCCGCATCACCAAAGAAGAATCTTCTTCAGCTGGTGTGAGGCGTGTGAAAGCGGTGTTGGAATAGCTTCAACTAAATGGCTCAAAAAGAGCGCAGGCTATGGCCCGCGCTTTTTTGCTACCTTGTCACGCTTATCCAGATTAAAAGATTTGTTTATGACCGAGTAGGCATATAATTAAGTAATGTTTTTATTTGGAGGGCGTGACAAAGCCACTGAGACACTTGGTGTCATATTAGATATCTCTGATGCGATAGTTAATGTTGGAATAGTTTTGTCTAAAGAAGACGAAGCTTTACCAGAAATTGTGTGGTCACATCAGGAGCGTGTGACTGCAACCGATACCACAAAGAATACTGAATCTCGATTAACGGTCGCGTTACTTAATGCTTTTACCGAACTTGGTAATTCTGGTTTTTCTACCTTAAGGAAGAAGGGGATTAGTACCCTTCCTAGTTTGATTCAGGTGGCTATAACCGCTCCGCTTGCTTATACGGTATCTCGTACTGTATCTGTGTCGTCAGATAAATCTTTTAAGGTAACTCAAAAGCTTTTTGATGAACTAGAAGTTAAGGCAGCAAATGAAGTTAAGAAATTATGTGAGAGCCAGTTAATGACAAAGGATTTAGATTTAGAAATGCTGTCTAACTCCACCGTCTCACTTAGTGTTAACGGTTATCCAACCCACTATCCATTCAAGAGTACCGCCACTGAGGTGAAGCTTTCCCAGATGGTCACTCTCTCATCAAAGGTTATTGTGGCGGAGTTAAATAAACTCAGAGATAAAATTTTACCGAAGGCCGAGCTTGATATTGACTCTTTTATGTCTGTTTATTTTCGTGCAGTTCTTGAAGTGGCACCAAATACAACTGAAGCCTGTTTCATTAACGCTACCCTTAAAGGAGCTGAGTTGATGGTTTTGAGGGAGAGCTTGCCTGTCAGTAGTACTTTTGTGGCAGTAACTACACCTACAGGTACAGCAACTGGTGCTCTGCCGGCAGCATCAAGTAGCATAATGCTTCAAGAACTAACCACACTGTTTAAAAACACCGGAGATGGACTATCTCTCCCTAAGAGAATATACCTACATTCAAATGTACTGACAGAAAGCTCCTTAGTTCCTTTGTTGGAATCGGCTTCGAAGTCCGCGACCGGGGTGTCGCATCAGGTGCACGGAACAACTACCGAATTCTTCTCTCCGGCTAAATCGGGCCCTAATCCGCTCGCTTGTTCGGCCTTTGTATTCCACAAAAAGCTTTATGAGAATAGATATTTAGACGAATCACTAAATGTGTTAAAATATGCCTAATATGGAAAAGAAATGGAATTTGCAGGACATCAAGCCAGCGGAAAGACGGCGCCCAGCTAGGTCCTCATTGCAAAAAGTTTCGGAGGTTGAGAAGTCGAGTAGTGAGAGTACTGCTCCTAGGCGAGTAGCTTCTGAAGGTCCAGCTAAAAAACGAACTAGTAAAAAAGGTCTGATTGCTGGCACTTTAGTATTGTTGGTTGTGGCGGTCGCTGTATTTGGTTTTGCTGCCATAACCGGACAGACTACTGTTACTGTTTTTCCTCGTTGGCGCGAGCCAACTGTTAATGCTGTTTTCGAAGCAAACCCACAGCTATCTGAATCAAACCTAGTTTACGAGGTACTTACCCTTGAAGCTGAAGGAGAAAGAGAGGTAACTGCCACTGGCCAAGAGGAGGTTGAGGAGCAAGCAACTGGAGAAATCACAATCTACAAAACTACCAGTGGACAAGAACGTCTCATTAAGAATACTCGTTTTGAATCTCCTGATGGAAAAATCTTCCGTATTACAGAGTCTGCGGTAGTACCAGGTGGTACACCTGAAGAACCTGGCTCTGTGGTGGCTCAAGTATTTGCAGATGAAGCTGGTCCAGACTACAACTTATCGGCAAATACTCAGTTTAAAGTTCCTGGTTTCGAAGAAAGTGACCTCATGGAACTATATGACGCTATTTATGCTGTCAATCAGTCTGCCTTTACTGGCGGACACCGAGGACCTAAGTTCACAATTGATGACGCCGAACTCCAGGCTGCTACAGAATCACTTCGCACTGAGCTCCGAGAGGCTTTGATGAGCCGTGTAGCAAATGAAAGACCAGCTGGTTTCATTCTCTATGATTCCTCTATCACTTTTAGTTATCAAGCTCTTCCGGGCGAAGATATTGGAAACAACAAGGTGCTCTTAAAGGAGAAAGCTATACTTCGAGCCCCAATGTTTAAAAATGAAGATTTCGCTTCATTTATTGCTTCTGCCACCATACCTGGTTACGAAAATGAGCCAGTTAAAATATCTGATCCAACCGCCCTTACATTTGAGTACTCTGCAGACACTAATTTCTCTGGTTCTGAGACTTTCTCATTCAAACTATTAGGACGTCCACAAATTATCTGGACATACGACCAAGAACAACTAAAGCGCGACCTTGCTGGAGGCTCACAAACAGCCCTTAACACTGTACTGGGAGGATATCCTGCTATTGAGAAGGCAAATGCGACCATTAAACCGTTCTGGAAGAGCTCATTCCCAGAGAATGCTGAAGAAATTGAGATTATCGAGGAACTAACCGCAGAATAATCGACCAAATAACCAAATCATGGCCCTGAACCTTGGTATAGGGCTTGACGTTTTACTAACTATTTGCTAAACTCACACCCGTTTGATGCCGGCACCACAAGAAAAAGAAAACCTCATCTACGGGACTGTGGAGGAGGCGTTACCCAACGCGCTTTTTCGGGTTGTGCTTGATGACACTAATGAAAAGGTACTGACGTACCTTTCAGGAAAGATGCGAAAATTTCGCATCCGAGTGCTCGTCGGAGACAAGGTGGCCATCGTACCTGAACCGTATGGTGGAAAGGGTCGGATAACAAAACGCATTTAATTATGAAAGTAAAATCTTCAATCAAGAAAAGAAGTCCTGACGACATTATTGTGCGTCGTCGTGGGAACATCTATGTCATAAATAAGCGTAAGCCCCGACATAAGCAACGACAGGGATAGGTCATATTTTATTTTATGAGAATTTCAGGTATTAACATTCCAGATAACAAGCAACTTTCTTACGGCCTTACCGCTATTTATGGTATTGGGCTAGTTCGCTCTAAAGAAATTTTGAAAGAACTCAATATTGAGCCTTCTTCAAAGCCGGCAGATATTTCTCCAGAACTTGAAAACAGTATCCGCGAGAAAGTAGAATCTTTTACAATCGAAGGAGAACTAAGACGTAAGGTGTCGGGAGACATCAAGCGACTTAAGGACATCGCTTCATACCGAGGGTCACGTCACGCCAAGCGTCTACCAGCCCGCGGTCAGCGAACCAAGACGAACGCAAGAACGTTGAAGGGAGTTAAGAAGACTATGGGATCTGGACGTCGTAAGCTCGAAAAGACTTAAAATATCCAGAACCGGCGTCCTCGCAGCCTTTTCGGAAAAATTATCTGGTCAATGTATGTCTATATACATCTCCCATCTAATTTTTCCTCCAAAGGCCACGAATACATCCGGTTTTGAAAATTTTGTAAGCAGATAAACCTATGGGTAAGAAAAGAATCATAAAAAAGGGTGGAGGATCAGATGTAGCGGGAACATCCCGTGCTCTTAATCGTATTCCTAAGAAGAAGGTGTTGTCAGGTCGTCTAAACATTTTAGCTACCTTCAACAACACTATTCTGACTCTAGCTGACCTTAAGGGTAACAGCCTCATCGCAGCTTCAAGTGGAGCTATCGGATTCAAGGGTTCACGTAAGTCTACTCCATTTGCTGCAGCGAAGGTTGGCGAAATCATCGGTGACAAGGCAAACCAGATGGGTATGCGTGACGCCGAGGTAATCATTCGTGGTATCGGAGCTGGACGTGAGTCTGCTCTCCGAGCTTTCAGCGGAAAGGGAGTATCAGTTACGAAGATTATTGATATGACGCCAGTTCCACACAACGGTCCTCGCGCTAAGAAGCCACGTCGCGTATAGTCAACTATTAAATGATTGTGTTATGAAAATCGGTCCTAAATTTAAAATAGCTAAGCGTCTCGGCGCTCCAATATTCGAAAAAACTCAAACACAGAAATTTGCTGTGTCTGCTGCACGCATGGGCCCACGAAAGAAGAATGTCCGCCCTGGACAGATGAGTGACTTCAAGAAGCAGTTGCTTGAAAAGCAAAAGATGCGATTTACCTATGGTATTACTGAAAAGCAACTTCGAAAGTATGTTGATGAGTCTCTAGAAAAGAGTGCTGAACCAATTCAATTTTTAATGTCACGACTTGAGTCACGTCTAGATAACGTTGCCTACCGTCTTGGTCTTGCTAAGACTCGTCGTCTAGCTCGTCAAATGGCTTCTCATGGTCACCTAACCGTTAATGGACGTAAGTTCACTATTCCATCTCACCAACTTAAGATTGGCGATGTTGTTTCTGTCCGTGAAGGTAGTCGTTCATCTGTCCTTTTCGTTAACATGGATGAGACTCACACTGGAATCGTTCCTGCATGGCTGAAGTTTGATGTGAAGAAACTGGAAGGAAAGGTGGAATCCCGTCCGATTTACGAGCCGTCTGAAACCTTATTTGACCCTGAACAGGTGTTTGAGTTCTATAGCCGTTAACACCTCTGATTGCAAATTTATTAGTGTCAAAATTATAAAACTCTCTATGTTGGAAACAAATGTAACTCTCCCAAGCAAGCCACGTGTTGTGAAGGAAGAAGAATATCAGGGCATCTACGAAATCGATGGTCTTTACCCTGGCTACGGTCATACTCTAGGTAACAGTCTTCGTCGTATCATCCTTTCCTCTCTTCCAGGAGCAGCTGTTACTCATGTCAAAATTGACGGAGTAAAGCACGAGTTTGATGCAATCGATGGTGTTCGTGAGGATGTTATTACCATCCTTCTTAACGTAAAGCGTATTCGCCTTGCTCTTCACTCTGAAGAACCTGTCACAATGCGTCTGAAGGCTTCTAAGGCTGGTAAAGTGACTGCTGGAGACATCGATGCTCCTAGTCAGGTAGAAATCCTAAACCCTGATCAGGTTATTGCTGAAATCACTGGCAAGGGAGTTACTCTTGATATCGAAATGACTATCGCTAAGGGTCTAGGATACGTACCACGTGAAGTTCACCAGAAAGAGAAGGTAGACATCGGTGCTATCGCTATGGACGCTGTATTCACACCTATCCGTCGTGTTAACTACGAAGTAGAGAACATGCGTGTGGGAGACCGTACAGACTTCAACCGTCTACGATTCTTCGTAGAGACTGACGGAACTATGTCTCCTAAGGAGGCAGTAGAGAAGTCTATTGAAATCATGATTCATCAGCTTAAGGCTATCACTGGCTTTAAGGAAGTTTCAGAAGAAACAGCTCCAGAGACTGCCGACAACGCTTCAGAAGCTGAAACTGAAGTTGATCCAGATGTTTTGAAGACTCGTATTGAGAACACTGATTTGTCTCCACGCACCCAGACTGCTCTTGAAGAAGCGTCTATCCGTACTGTCGGGGGACTTGTGAGAAAGAAAAAAGATGATATCCTCTCGCTTGACGGAATCGGTCCTAAAGGACTAGATGAAATCGTTTCTCTCCTAAAGGGAATGGGTCTTTCATTGTCCGAATAACGTTAAACAATTTACTTTATGATGCATTCATCCACAAAAAGAAAGCTAGGAAGAACCCGCCGAGGGCGCACGGCTCTTTTACGTGGTTTGGCTGCTGACCTTATCGTTAAGGGCAAGATTAAGACCACTGAAGCTAAGGCTAAGGAACTACGTCCTTTTGCAGAGCGTTTGGTAACTATGGGCAAGAAGAACTCTGTAGCTTCACGTCGCCTAGCAGCTTCCAGTCTAGGTGAACCTCGAGATGAGGTTATCAAGGCTCTATTTGATGAGCTTGCTCCTAAGTACCAGGACAGAGAGGGAGGTTATACTCGCGTCATCAAGATGGGCCGAACTTTGGCTGGACGCGACGAAGCCGTAATTGAATTTGTATAATATGGAGACTGAAAACAACAAAAAGGAATATGTTAT